>Ga0209542_10011283_pt1 | contig 15875 bp, 18 predicted proteins | sample RifCSPhighO2_01_FD_184028 | JGI IMG/M metagenome (GOLD analysis project Ga0209542, IMG submission 184028) | Soil microbial communities from Rifle, Colorado - Rifle CSP2_plank highO2_0.1 (SPAdes) (version 2) | ecosystem: Environmental > Terrestrial > Deep subsurface > Rock core/Sediment ... | reverse complement strand
CACTCATCGCATCTTCGACCACAGACCGAATTCTCAGATAGTGGCCTTCCCAGTGCATGAACTCTCCGTTAACATAGGAAACCTTGTCGTCGTTGAGACAGACAACTTCGAGATAGAACGATCGGAAATTGCGCGCACTTGCAACCGCCTTCAAATTCATAAATCCTCCTCAAGGAACTGGTTAGCTGACTTCCACAAGCGTAGCATATTCGAAGTATATTGTCAAGTAAATATTACAAAAATACGTTAAAAATAAAGGATTAAATAAAAATTGTGGAAGACACTTGACACAAATTTAGATATAGAATATAATGGTTTTATATGAAAAATAAGGTAAATATAGATTATGTAAATATGGAAGAATCGCTAATAAAATCCGGCCTTTCAGAAAACGAAAGCAAGGTGTTTTTAGTACTATTAGAACTTGGACGTGGAACTGTTACGCAAATTACTAGAAAAGCAGGGATAAATAGAACCACCGGATATGATGTTCTAGATAATTTAGTTTCAAAAGGACTTGCGAGCATCTCTGGTAAAGAACCAAAAGAAGAATATATTTCAGAATCTCCAGAAAAGGTTGTACTTTTTTTAGAAAAAGAGTTGCATGAAAAAACAGAGCGGCTTAAAAAAATAAAAAATATTTTACCAGAAATGAAATCGCTTCACAATGTAGCCGGAAGGCCTAAAGTAAGATTTTATGAAGGGGTACAGGGACTTCGGGATGTATATGAGGATACTCTAACTTCAAATGAACCTATTAGAGCTTATGCAAGCGTGGAAAATATGCACACAGGATTGCCTGGATATTTCCCGGAGTATTATAAAAGGCGCTCCGGAAAGGGTATTGCTATACGAGCAATTATTCCTAACACTGAGACTGGTGTAGAGCGGAAAAGTTTCGATAGCAAAGAAATGCGAGAGACGGCCTTGGTTCCCGTAGAACAATTTTCTTTTTCGCCTGAGATAAATATTTATGATGATAAAGTCATGATAGCTTCCTGGAAGGAAAAATTAGGAATTATTATTGAAAGTACAGAAATATCTAGCGCTATGAAAAAAATATACGAGCTTGCCTGGGCAGAGGCAAAAAGGTTAGACCAAGAATTACCTAGATAAAATGTAATTTAGCAATAAGAAACGGTCGTCCGCTAATGCTAAATATCTTTTTGCATGGGGTTATTCTTTCAAAAACATTCGGGCAAAGACGCGGGTTGAGGTTGAGGAGAGGTTGAAGATAACAGCCAAGGTGAAGAGGGTTAATGAGAGTTTTATGCTTACGTAGGCGAGTGGCATTGCAACTAGGGCAAAGATGACGGGCGCCAAGGTACGAACAGTACTGCCGTGAATCTCCCTGGTGCTTATTTCTGGGTTTTTAATATGTTCGGAGTAGAGTACATAACTTCGCATCCAGTATAGGGTGAGGCCTATTAGAATTATATGGACGCCGAAAAATATTATCGACAGTTCATTCTTGCTAAATTGCCCTAGAAGGCTGGTAGAAAATGGCACCAAGGACACCAGCATAAAAAATAATGCATTAATGTTGGTAAGTACCCCGTCTACGTTCTTTGCATAAATAGAAATGAAGAAGTGGTGGGCTCGCCAGTAAGTGAAGAGGAGAGCAAAGGAAAGAATATAACTAAGGAGGGAAGGAATTAAAAGTTTTATCTCATACCAGAGGCCGAGGTTGTCGATCGGGCCCCAGATTTCTGGAACTTTTATTTCAAAAACGAGGATGGTCATGACGATGGCAAATATTCCGTCGGAAAGCTGATCTAATCGTGTATGAGACATGTCTAAAATATAACACAAAATTTATTTTGTGCATATCTTTTATAAGGCAATCTATCTGCCATTGCTATGACAGCGAACTGCTCGGCCCGTCGGCCTGCGCAAGGCCTCCTAAAAGCTACGCCCAAATAAATTTAAAATGTTAATATGTCTTTATGCGAATTGGAATTTTTGATTCAGGGGTGGGTGGGCTCATTGTTGCTCGCGCGATACGGAGAGCCATGCCAGAGTATGACTATGTGTACCTGGGGGACACCAAGCGTGTACCTTATGGCAACCGTTCTCCACAAACCGTATTTGAATTTACCCGTGAGGCGGTGGATTATTTATTGCGTAGAGAAAATTGCGCTATCGTTGTGCTTGCCTGTAATACCGCTTCAGCCCTAGCTCTCAGGAAAATTCAGCGAGAGTATCTAGTAAAGAATTTTCCTGATAGGAAAGTGATAGGGGTCTTGATTCCGGCGGCTGAAGAGGCTGCGAAGTTTGAAAGGGTAGGAGTGCTGGGGACAGTAGGCACAGTGGCCTCTAAATCTTTCCCGAAAGAAATAAATAAAATAAATATTGAAGTAAATCGCGCCAGAGGACGGACAAGAGTTTTCCAAAACGCAGCGCCTATGCTGGTGCCGTTAGCGGAAGCAGGGGAGAGGAAGCTCGCGGAGCCATTTATTAGAAAGTATTTACAACCGCTTGTGAATAAAAATATCAATGCTTTGGTCTTAGGCTGTACGCATTATCCAATATTCAAGAAAGAAATTAAAAAATTATTACCTAAAGGAGTAAAAATTATTTCTCAGGATGAAATTGTACCCAAGAAACTTAAAAGTTATTTAGCGCGCCATTCGGAAATTTCAACCAAGCTTACAAAAGGCAAAAAATTTAAAATATTAGTTACTGACATTACCGAAGTTATTCGGAGTTTATCACCAAAGCTTGTACTGTTGTAAATGAGACAAGTAGTGTTATCATATTGATATGGAAGGACAAGTAGACGATATAGAAAAAGCTCATAAAATGGCAGAAGCGGAAAAACCGTGGCGGGATAGAGCAAGGTCTAAAGACATAAATTATTCAGAAGACGTTAAAAGGAATTTAGATCAAACTGCAGAAAATAAAGGCAAGTGGGTTGGAGAAGAATATGACAGAGAACAGCAGTATGAAAAACGCCAGGAAGAGAAAAGAAAATTACGAATACTAGAAGAACCTAAAAAAGAAGGAGGAGATGTAAGCTTGCCCGAGAGATTTAATGTTGAAGAATTAGTGAGTGCCGGAGTAAAATTAGTGTCCATTCTTCGGTTTCGCGAATCTGACGGTATGGCCCCCTTGATAATACCAGAAGCAATTTCGACTTTAAGATCAGGTTTTATGGAGGTTGAAGAAGGCGCTCATTCTAAAATTGTCGACTCTGTGTTAGGCGGACTTGATAAAATAAGAAGTGCATTGGAACAGCTTGGCCAGGCACCATCTGTGCGTGCAGTAAAAGAAAGTAGTGACAGTTTAACGAAAGTTGTCTTTGCACTTAAGTCTGTACAGGATGGGGTTCTGTCTTTAAAGTCTTTAGAGTTAGATGTTACTCTTACAATGAAAATTAATACGATTGCAGATATCGCTCAAAAAAAGTGGCTGGTAATTTCAAAAAAAAGAGATCTTATAAGATCTTACGAAGGTGGCCGGCATTAACTTTAGATTTCAATCATAACCGGGCAGTGGTCGGAGCCGTAGACATCTGACAGGATTTGAGCGGCTTTCACTTTATTCTTCAACTTTTTACTTACAAAAATATAGTCGATTCTCCAGCCAATGTTCCGGTCTCGCGCCTGGGCGAAGTGGCTCCACCAGCTGTAGTGGCCGCTAGCTTGTGTAAAAATTCTAAAAGTATCTACAAATTTTGAGCTAATTATTTTATCAATCCCTTCACGTTCTTCGTGAGTGAAGCCTTTCAGGCCTTCATTTGCTTTCGGTCGTGCTAAGTCGTCCTCGGTGTGGGCCACGTTTAAGTCACCGCAAAATACTACTTCTTTGTTTTTTTCGAGCTCTCGCATGTATTCTAGGAAGGCGGGGTCCCAATGTTTATGGCGGAGCGGGATGCGGGAGAGGTCATCTTTTGCATTCGGAGTATAGACACTGACTACATAAAAATCTTTAAACTCTAAAGCCAGAACTCGGCCTTCAGTGTTTGGGTTTCCAAATTTGTCTTCTAATTTATATTTTTTAATGATTTTATCTGGCAGATTTGAAATAACGGAAAGAGGTTTTTCAAGGGAGTTTTTTACAAAAATTGCAGTGCCACTGTAGCCTTTGCGGGTCGCAGAATTCCAGTATTCTTCATAATCCGGTAAGTCTACCTCACTCTGGTGCTGTTCTGCCTTGGTTTCCTGGAGGCAGAGAATGTCTGGCTGATGCTCGTTAATAAATGGCACAAAAAATCCCTTTTTATGCACTGCCCGTATTCCATTTACGTTCCAACTGATGATTTTCATTTTATTTTTTCAACTATTTCTTATTGTGGAACTTTTTATGAATGTCCCGCAGGTGTTTGTCAGTGACGTGGGTGTAAATTTGGGTGGTGACTATGGAGGAGTGGCCCAGGAGCGCTTGGACAGAGCGAATGTCTGCGCCGTTTGAGAGCAGGTCCGTAGCAAAGAGGTGGCGCATGGTGTGGGGAGTAACTCTTTTCGAAAGGCCGGCTTTAGTGGCGTGCTGTTTAACTATTCTTTCAATGGACCTCTTGGTTAATGGACCACTGTCTTTAACTTTTTCTTTTTTCATTATTTCATTTCCAACTTGAACAAAAAGAGCTTCATTCATGTCTTTACGTAGAGACAAATACGCCTTGATGTATTTCTTGGCTTCATCGGAAATGAATACCACCCGTACCTTCCCACCCTTACCTCGGACGGAAAGCTCGTCGGTACTTAGATCAATGTCTTGGGTAAGCGAACAGAGCTCGGAGACGCGGAGTCCGGTGGAGAATAAAAGTTCCAGAATGGCTTTATCTCGCACATCTTTCAAGTCCGTACCACCAGGGGAGGCGAGTAAGCGTCCAAGCTCGGCCTCGGTAATGAGGTCGAGAGTGCGTTCAGAAACTTTAGCTAGCTCAATGCGCTCGGCGGGGAGAGACTTTATTTCTTGCCGAGCTAAATATTTAAGAAAGGCGCGAAGGGCGATGAGATAATAATTTTGAGTTTTTTTAGACAGAGTTATGCTTTTATCTTTTTTGTCGTTAGCGCTTTGCCTGTTGAGCCAGAGGCGGAACTCACGAACTGAGTTGTCGGTGATGCTGGAAGGGGAGTCGTTTTTAGAAAAATTTAAAAAGCGGGTAAGATAATGGTCATAATTTTCGACTGTCTTTAGTGACCGGCCTTTCTCTATCTCGATATATTCCAAAAATTGGCGTTTGAGCTTTTGTAGGGAATTCATTAAGCAACATTATATCAAATATTGTGCGACATAGGGCCTGCGGGTTTGCCCCGTCGTTCGCGAACGACGGGGCTTGCAATTTCCAGCGTTTTATGCTAGGATATAGGTATGTTAGCAACCAAGAAAAAGCAGACGGTTATTAAGAAAAATCAAATCCACGATAAAGATACAGGCTCTCCAGAAGTGCAAGTAGCTGTTTTGTCTACTCAAATTAGTGAACTCGCCAAGCATTTAAAGAAGCATAAAAAGGATAATCATTCACGCCGTGGGCTCATCAAGATGGTGGCCGATCGACGTACTCATTTGAAATATTTAGAGCGCAAAAGTAAGCCTCGTTACGATGCTCTTATGAAGAAGATGGACTTAGCCTAACCCCCTATGGTCCCCCTTGTCAGGGGGACAGGGCCCTCCTCCCCTGACAAGGGGAGGTCTCGGGAGGGGTTGTATGATATAATTTTTATATGACAGTAATAAAACATAAAGAACAGCGGGTTGGGGTTTTTATTGATACACAAAATTTATATCACTCGGCTCGCAATTTATATAAAGCTCGGGTAAACTTCGGTGCTGTTTTGAAAGATGCGGTAGATGGGCGCAGACTCGTGCGCGCAGTGGCGTATGTCATCACGACCGAGGCCGGGGATGAGAAGAACTTCTTTGAAGCCCTAGAGAAGCTGGGAATTGAAACCAAAACAAAAGATTTACAAATATTTTCGAGTGGTTCTAAGAAAGCTGACTGGGATGTGGGGCTCGCAGTAGATGCCATCAAAATGGCACATAGGATAGACTGCGCTGTCATCGCTTCTGGTGACGGTGACTTCGTGCCTCTAGTAGAATATCTACAAGTTCTGGGAGTTCAGGTGGAAGTAGTTTCATTTGGTAAATCAACTTCCGGGAAACTTCGTGATGCAGTTGATGGTTTCATCGACCTCTCCGAAAATCCAAAAAAGTATCTTATAGGGACCAGATAAAATAAAACCAAAATATGGATAGACCTCCTAAAGGCTTAGATCAAAATCTAATAAAAAAAGAAACTATAAATTTTTCTTTTGGATTTAAGAGCGTTGAAGGTGAGAATCATCCAGGAAGAAATGAAGATTCTTTTATCGTAGATAGAGAGTATAATTTATTTGGAGTTTTTGATGGTATGGGTGGTCATGCGGCCGGAGATGTTGCTTCAAATTCAGCTCGAGATTTCTTTTATAATAATATTGATGGACTTATCCCTCGAGGTGTACCTGTTGAGCAAGCTCAAAAGCTCCTTTTGGATTTAACAACTAAGGCCAACGAAGCTTTGTCTGTAAAATCTCGCTCTAATAGTAGCCATAGAGATATGGGTACTACGATGTCTTTAGTAGTAATGCATAAAGAAGAAAGGGGCACATTTGCTGTAATCGTTAATATTGGAGACAGTAGAGTGTATAAGTGTGATGTAGGCGGCGGGCTGGAACAACTATCTACAGACGATGATATATTAGAAAAACAAAGTATTTCTTCCGAACAAAAGAAAATTATATCTATGCACCTTGCTGAAGCAAAAAGGTTGGAAGATTTAAATCTAGACGAGCAAGAACTTTTCAGCAGAAGGAATCAAATTACTCAGGCTTTACCTGGAGCTGTCCACTACTTTTCTCCTCATGCTAAAACTGTTAACAAAGGAGATAAAATTTTACTAACGTCAGATGGAATTCACGACAATCTTACACATAGTGAAATTAGAAAAATATTGTCAGGGTCAGGAAGTGCCGAAGATTTGGCAAAAGAATTAGTGCAAAGAGCGATTGAAAGAAGTCATGATGGAACCCTCCGGTCAAAGACAGATGACATGACGGCTGTTGTGATTTTATGTGAGTAACTAATATATTTGTTTTCTTGTTTTTTAGCCACAAAGTGCTAGTATAAACCAGTATATTAGCAGTTAATCGGTTCGCGTTCGGACACATAGTAATGTTCTGTTACTCATAGAAGAACATACTGCAGTTCGAACACGAGCCCTGCCCGCCTCTGGCGGGTACACAAGAAATTATGGAAAAGAAAGAATATGTTTTAGAAATCGGCGGTAAAAATTTGACCGCTACTTTTACTGATTTGGCGGATCAAGCCGCAGGATCAGTGATGCTCCGCTATGGTGAGACTATCGTCCTCGCCACTGTCTGTATGTCTCGGGACCGTCAGGACGGGTTGGGGTTTTTTAATTTAACGGTGGACTATGTGGAGAGGTTTTACGCTTCGGGGAAAATTTCTGGTTCACGATTTGTGAAGCGGGAAGGCAAGCCGTCGGAGGATGCGATTTTAGCTAGTCGAGTTATTGATCGAACACTCCGTCCGCTTTTCGATCAGAATATTCGTCATGCGGTGCAAATAATAGTGACAGTAATTTCTGTTGATGATAATGATCCTACAATCCTTGCGGTAAATGCCGCATCTCTGGCTTTAGCAGTTTCCAACATTCCTTGGGCTGGACCAATAGGGGCGGTGCGCATAGGTAAATACGACAGTGAAGATTTGAAAGTAAATGCGGTGGCAGGACTCCGTGCGGAAGAAGCGCAGTATAAATTTGACCTTACTGTGTGTGGGAAAGATGGCAACATAAACATGATCGAGGCCGCAGCCAGACAAGTAAAGGAAGCTGAGCTCGAGGAGGCTTTAAAGGCTGCAAGTCTTGAGATAACCAAGCTTGAGGATTTCCAGAAGAAAATCGTAAAAGAAATAGGTGAAGAAAAGAGGGTGGTAGAGCATGACATTATAAATCCAGAGTCAGTAGCTATGTTTAAAGAAACTATTTTACCCGAGATGGATGAAGCAATATTTGCGGGAGTTGGGAAGGCTAAGATTGATGAACTGCATAATATCTGGAACAAGATGGTAAAAGAAAAATTCCCAGATCGAAAAAGTTCTGGCAAAGATTTTGCGCCGGAGGACAACCTTTTTGATGATACGGAAAACGAAATATTGCACGAGCAAGCAATCAAGGGAAACAAACGCGCCGACGGCCGAGCGATGGATGAAGTTCGGGATTTATTCGCGCAAGCTGGAGGACTTTCTTCTGTCCTTCATGGGTCTGGAATATTTTATCGTGGAGGAACGCACGTACTGTCCGTGCTCACCCTCGGGGGTCCGGAAGACAGACACATGGTAGACGGTATGCAGACTAAAAGTGAAAAAAGATTTATGCATCATTACAACTTTCCTCCGTATTCTGCAGGGGAGACGGGTCGCGCAGGATTTACAAATCGTCGTGAAGTAGGGCATGGAGCACTTGCAGAGAAAGCGCTACTTATGGTTCTGCCTTCCGCGATGGAATTCCCGTACACGATGCGCGTTGTTTCTGAATCAATGGCGTCCAATGGTTCCACTTCCCAGGCATCTATCTGCGCCTCAACTTTAGCACTTATGGATGGCGGGGTCCCGATCAAAGCACCCGTTGCTGGAGTGGCGATGGGGCTCATGTATGAAAGTAATGATAAATATAAAATTCTAACTGACATTCAAGGACCCGAAGACCATCATGGTGATATGGATTTCAAAGTTGCTGGCACTCGTGACGGCGTCACTGCAATACAACTTGATGTAAAGGTAGAAGGTGTGTCAATAAAAATATTAGGTGAGGCGATGAAGCAAGCAGCCGAGGCGCGCGGGAAGATTATCGACAGAATTGAAAAAGAAATATCTACTCCGCGTACAGACATATCTCCAAACGCGCCAAAAATAATTATGATCAAGATAAATCCGGACCAGATTGGCATGGTCATCGGCAGTGGAGGTAAAACCATTAAGGAAATTAAAGAAAAGTCTGGAGCGGAAATAACTATTGAGGATGATGGCACAGTGTATCTCACCGGTAAAGATGGCACAGCCTTGAAGGCCAAGGAGATAATTGAAGAAATGACCCATGAATATGCCTTGGGTGAAGTACTAGAGGGGGAGGTGGTAAAGATAGCGGACTTTGGAGCCTTTGTCAGGTTGAACCCTTTCACCGATGGTATGGTACACATATCAGAGATTGCACCATTTCGCGTAGAGCGAGTTTCGGATATAATAAAAGAAGGCATGATAGTGCCCGTGAAAGTGATCAAGATAGATTATGAGCGTGGCAAGATCAGTTTGTCTATTCGCGAAGCAAATAAGGATTTCTTTAATAAAAATGGAGGAACCACAGGAGGAAAATAAAATAATTCCGAAACCAACTCCGGGTGATAATAAACTGGTTCAAACCTACGCAGAAGACATGGCGGAGGTTATTGAAGATAACAAAGGTGGCATAGTAAAGAAGCTTATTCAAGAAGAAGAGGCTAAAGCGCTAGAAAAGATGAACCTCTCTCCTGAGGCACAGAAAAATAAGATATTTATAGTTTTGGGTGCAGTTCTTTTCCTCGTAGCTTTAGGTGTATTTTCCTTTCTATTCATAACTAACAAAGTGGGCACTACCGATGTGGCTCCGCAACTTACCCCTATGATCTTCATAGACAAGGCGGTGTCGGTAGAGGTAGCCCTACTTACTCCTGAGAAGATCGCACAGAGCGTACTCAACGAAGCTATAAATACTGACGTAAAATACGGCGGAGTAGAGGGGCTTTATCTGAGCTCGGGGGGAAAGGCAGTGGGGCTACGGGAATTTATCCGGCTCATCAAGGGTAACTTGGTGCTCGGAAGTCCGGAATTAGTAGATGACAACTTTTTACTTGGCGTATACTCCTGGGAAACCAGGAGTGTGTTTATGCTTGTTAAAATACGCTCTTTACCAGACATCTTTAACAGCATGCGCGCCTGGGAGGCTAAGATGTTTAATGATCTACATGGATTCTTTAACATGACCGTTTCATCGGATACGAGCTACCTTCTAACAAAAAGCTTTGAAGACGGTGTCATCGAAAATAAAAATGCCCGCATTCTATACGATGTGTATGGTAGCACTGCCCTGATGTATGTTTTTGTAGACGACGAACATCTACTAATAGCTAACGACATAGAGGCAGTTAGAGAAATAATTGTTCGTCTAGCCGCTAGCCGAATCAAGAGATAAATTTTTATGCTACTGGTAATTCTACAAAGAAAGTAGAACCCTTGCCTATGCCTTCGGACTCAGCCCAGACTCGGCCTCCATGTGCGTCTACAATTAATTTCACAGAATACAATCCATAGCCTGTACTATCAACATTCATTTTAACTGAGTCCTTGCCTCGGCCACCTTCAGTGAACAGACCCTTTTTATCTTCTGGGGTAATGCCTACGCCAGTATCTTTCACTGAAAGCAATACTTTGTTGCCGTTTTTCTCGAGCTCCACAATTATCTTTCCTTCTTTAGTGTACTTGATAGAATTTTCAATTAAATTATTTACCACTTCTTTGAGCCAGAAAGCGTCCCCCAGGATATTGGCGTCTTCAGTCGCCACTTCTTCCACTTTGAGCCCCTTTGCTTCCGCGGCAATTCTCTTTTCTGACACTGTTTTAGAGACGAGATCTTTAAGGTTGAATTCCTTCATATCGTACTTTACGATACCTTTCTGCATGTTGGCTACAGATAGCACTAGGTCCACTGTCTCTATACCCATGTTGTCGCTCTCGAGTCCCTGCTCGGCGCGTTTCTTTATTTCTTCATTTACGTCTCCAAATGTTCCGTCTAGAATGCCCGCAAAAATGTATTTAGAGCGAGTAAATGAACCCTTAACTTTATGAGTCACAAGGTGTACCAAGTTCTCGCGTTGTTGTATAAGGTCTTTGAGCTCTAGGTTCAACTTTGCAAGTTCTTCCCTTTGCTTTATTTCTTTTGCCACAGATTTGATTAATAAATCACCTGCTACAGTGACCAAAATGAGTGTAAGGGCAGTAACTATTTTAACATTGTCTATTGTTCTAATAAATAATATACCTAGAACAAGGATCCAAATAGTGGCCATTAGAACTTGAGTGGCGATGAGTTTCAGGTTAAAAATATGAAATCGAACAACCATATAGGAGATAATGCCGATTAAAATTGGCATAGCAAAAAGTCCGAATTGAGAATAATTCCAATTCTCCGAGAAGCTACTAAATATATTTCCGAAAGAAAATGCAAACAGAAAAAACATTACACCAAGCGTAGAAAAAACAATTTGTTTTTTTGTATTTACTTCTAAACTCTTTCTGTAGGACCGTATTGCAAAGAACAAAATCCAAAAAATTGATAGTATTTCTACTATGTAAGAATAATATTTCGCTATAAATCCTTCTGTCGCGTCGCAATAGTCCACATCAATACCAACTAAGGTTAAGGAGGTTGGCAAAGCAACTATGATAGGGAGGACTAAGATGGACATTAATAATTTTTGTCTGAAACTTATATCCTTATGTTCATTAAAAGCATATATGAAATATATGGAAAATATATAAACCAATACCTCAATCAGAATAATAATGGACCAAAACATCAAGACGCTTGATGGATTGTTTGTAGCCCATATATATAAGTCAAGTATCACCCAGATTGAAAATAAAGTTGTAACTATAAAAAATATCTTTGCTGAGAGCACTTTTCTAGCTTTTAATAGAAGCACAAAACCAAACATTAAAGCAAAAATTACTGACAATCCGTGGGAATAGTAAAACAAAGGCGGTACATTGCTAGAAAAGAATAAGTATTGAGCTGGTTCCCAAGGGCACAACATAATAATATTTAATGATGAATTTTAATTTTTTTTTCTAAAAAAGGCTGAAAAAATCCTCGGTATTTTTTTTGTAGTTCTTTTTTTTCCCAATCATGCACGGTAATTTTTTTACGACAGTTTTTTGAATCACATAGACAATCGCGCATGTTTGAAGTAATAGATCTGGGATTATTAGAACACATGGCATAATCTATACATATTTCTTCACCCTTTTTTATGTCACGCATAGCAACCACTATAATCTCACCAAAAAATCCACAATTTGGGTCACAGCTATGGTTTAAGAAATCAGCCGGATTAATTTCAGAAATTTTGTAAAGACCGAAATATAGATTTTCATCTATTTGAAAAGGTAAGTGTTTTAATTTTGGTGGCAATGCATCAAATTGAAGATTATTCATTACATATCCTCCAAAAATAATAACTTTCTCACCCTTTTTTATGTTTTCTTTTGCAAAAATACCAAAGCCGTGTTTGTTTGTTGATTTGTGTGCTTTATGGGTTAACCAAGAAAAATTATGTTTCATAAGATAATCACTCTATTATAATTTCTTCCACCTGTGCTTCTTCTTCGCTAAAATATGTCTCATAGTTTTTATCAATAAAAAAACGTTGGTAGGCTAAGTAGAAAGAGACAATAGTCGTTCCCACTAGTACTAAAACCAAAAAATTAGCTTTCCAACCCATAGTAATGAGTATAAGTCAATATTCAACTTAAGTAAAGTAGACAACTTCCAGCAATTATAGTTATGATTGCCAATGATTTATGTAAAAGATGTCTAAGAGAAATCTTTTCGTTTACTAAATTTGGTAAAAATAAAGTAAAAATTATACCTAATGCAAAGGTAAATACCACTTGATAGCTATTTACCACAAGAACCAAGGCTACGGATGCAAACAATGTAGCTAGGTTGCTTAGTAAATTCCCCAATACATAGAAAAGTTCACTTATCCCATTCAATAAAAAGAGCGTCGTACGACCTTTTTTTATTAAATAGAAAAAGTCTTGTCTGTAGGATTTAAAAAACAAAAAGAAGCATAGACCAGTCGTAAAGATTCCAATGTGTTGCCAGAATAAGGATGTAGCAAAAGAACCATCATTGATGGTAAATCCTTTAAAGAGAACATCATTTAATGCAAAAAATAATGCGGACAAAGCAATAAAAAATAAAACCCTCTTTTTGGCAAAGACGATATTATTTTCTTGTAAATCGACAGACAAAATACTTACTCCAGATAGTATTAATAAAGAAGCAAGAATTTGATGCGTGGTGAGAACTTCGCCTAAAATTAAATAGCTTAAAAAATAAGCAAATACAGGAGATAGCTGAAAGAGTGCTACGGTCACCGAAGACTCCTCATCTTTTAAAGATTGTAGATAAAAATAAAAACCTAGTGCGTTTAAAAATCCTGGGAATAAGAAAAAAAAAGTACTTTGGAAATTGGAATAGAGAAATATTTCTTTATATTTTAATATTAATACTAAAAATGCAAATAAAAAGGAAAAGAAGGTGGAAAACAAGAAGACAGATCCGACACCACCTCGTCTGCCATATTTTGTTAGAATAAATCGGTCGAAGTGTACATTGATACTCCAAAATATGGGGGCTATCAGTGCGATAAAAAACCATTGCATATATTGAAATTATAGCACAATAATTTATTACTTTTTAAGTAAGTCTTTTACCCTCTCCAATCTTTCCAGAGGGGAGCCGACTATTTTTACAAATGGAATCTTGTGTTTTTCTAGAATATCCCTAACTTGCTTGTCGATAGCATGCTGGAAGTTAACATCAGTAGTCCGCACACCATCGGGGGCAATCGCAAATTCTCCACTCGGTAAATACAAAACTAAATCGTATTCACTAAATTTAGATACTAATGCTTCTGAAGCAAATTCAACCAAAGACAATTCATGGGAAAACAAATGATTTATGTATGCAAGTAAATCAATACCGCATCGGTCAGCCACCCACTCCTCTCCGCTTGCTTCTAACTCAAGTTGTTTTGCAATAAGCCAAAGCTCTGTCTCCATGGTGGCGGTGTGATCAAGTTTATATCCTACTTCCTGCGCTAGTCGTGCCGCTTCTGGCAAAATTTTTAAGTCGGGGAAATGTTTATTGATTTGTCCTGCTAAAGTAGTCTTACCAACACCCTGAGCACCAGTAATTACAATTTTCATATTATTTGGTTTACCTTTTTGTGCCTTCTTCCCAGCCAGACATGTATTTCTTTTGTCGCTCTGTTAGAACATCGATCTTTATTCCCAGACTTTTTAGTTTCAAATTCGCAATTTTTTGGTCTAAGGCTAAAGGTAGGACGTGGACCGAATTACTCAATTTACCCTTATTTTTCAAGACAAATTCCGCAGCCAAGGCTTGGTTGGCAAAGCTCATATCCATTACTGATGCTGGGTGACCTTCAGCGCTTCCCAGGTTTACTAGGCGTCCACCCGCAAGAACAAAGATGGTCTTGCTTGCCCGTCCTTTGGCGTGGCCATCTTTCAGTTCATAACTTTCGACAAAGTCCCGCAAGACCTTCTTGTTTTTGGTAATTTTATTCAAAGCTTCCAAGTCTATCTCCACGTCAAAGTGTCCGGAATTTGAAATTATGCAACCGTCTTTTATATTTTTAAATGTTTCGATGCCCACTACGCTGGTATTGCCGGTGACAGTGCAGATAAAGTCGGCTACCTTGCCAGCCTCCTTCATTGGCATTACGCGGAATCCATCCATCAGCGCCTCGATAGCCTTTACTTCATCAATTTCGGTGATGATAACATTCGCTCCCATTCCTCGCGCGCGCATGGCGAGTCCTTTACCGCACCAGCCGTAGCCTGCAACGACGAAAACAGAACCCGCGATCAGTTTATTCGTCGCCCGGATGATGCCATCGAGGGTAGACTGGCCTGTGCCGTATCTGTTGTCAAAGAAGTGTTTAGTCATGGAGTCATTGACTGCGAGGACAGGGAAGAGCAGCTTGCCTTCAGCTGCCATAGCTTTGAGGCGAGTGACGCCGGTAGTGGTTTCCTCTGTACCGCCTAGAATTTTCTTAGCTTGGTTAATTCTTTCTGAGTGAAGTTCACCTACTAGGTCCGCACCGTCATCCATAGTGATGTCTGGGTTCATGTCGAGTACATTATTTAAATGTTCGAAGTATGTTTTATTGTTTTCACCTTTTATTGCGAATACTGGAATGTTGAAATTCTTAACGAGCGCTGCTGCTACAGCGTCATCAGTAGAAAGGGGATTTGAGGCACAAAGGGCTACCTTGGCTCCGCCCATCTGGAGAGCCACCATCAAGTTCGCCGTTTCAGCAGTGACATGGAGGCAAGCGCCGATAGTAATACCCGTAAAAGGCTTTATTTTCTTGAAGTTTTCAGCAATACCATGCAAAACTGGCATATCACGCCCAGCCCATTCAATTTTGATCAAACCCCTAGCCGCCAACCCAATATCCTTAATGTCGTATTTCATGATTTACACTATAACATAAAAATATCGTGGCCCAAGGGTCTATTTATGGAATATTTATTCTCTTTGAAAAGATTGATACGTAATCAAAATTATAGAGATTATGGAATAGGTAATTGAACCAAAAAAAGAAATTGTTTCTCTCTGAAACCAAATTAAACCATCTCCTTGTGTCGGACTTAAAAAATAGATAACTACATATATAGGCAAGTAAATAAGTGTAAATTTCTTCCACATTTTAAATGCTGAGTCTTTTTGTTTTAGGAAAATAAAATATAAAACAAAAGTTGGTATTGCTATAAGAAATAAGTTTAGTTTTCTGTCATCGATACAACAGAAGTCTCTATAAAATTCAGGAAGATATAAGGCTCTATTAAAATAAGATATCACGTATATCAAAACCAGTAGGGCTGACACGTAAAAAGTTTTCTTTTTTGTAAACCAATCTATTGCGTTATTCATTAAATTTTTAAATTAATTAATAATTAACCTTCAAGCTATCTCCTTCAGTTTTCACAGTTACCACTACAAACCCCTTTTTTGTTGTCGT
>Ga0209542_10011282_pt1 | contig 15879 bp, 17 predicted proteins | sample RifCSPhighO2_01_FD_184028 | JGI IMG/M metagenome (GOLD analysis project Ga0209542, IMG submission 184028) | Soil microbial communities from Rifle, Colorado - Rifle CSP2_plank highO2_0.1 (SPAdes) (version 2) | ecosystem: Environmental > Terrestrial > Deep subsurface > Rock core/Sediment ... | reverse complement strand
TGGAACTATAATCAGAACAAGGAATATGTTGACCGCGTCATTGCATACGCCGAAAGAATTACCCAGGAGATACAAAATAAAAAATAAATGCGTCCCGACTTACAGTCGGAACGCATTTTCTGTCTACACTTATATCTTACCCACCAAGCCGAGCCCCGGCTCAAGTGTGTCTTTCCCCGGCTCCCAGCTTGCGGGACACACTTGCCCGCCGTGTTCGGAAACAAATTGTGCGGCCTGTACTTTTCTAAAGAGTTCTTTGGCGCTCCTGCCAATGCTATTATCGTTTACTTCAATAGACTTAATTACTCCTTCGGGGTCAACAATGAAAGTCCCTCGAAGCGCGAGCCCTTCTTCTTCTATGTACGTACCAAACATACGAGAGAGATTTCCCGTAGGGTCCGCCGCCATCGGAAACTGTATCTTTCCCACCGCAGGAGATGTGTCATGCCATGCCTTGTGCGCAAAAACAGTGTCAGTGCTCACGCTCATGATTTCTACCCCTATTTTTTTGAACTTTTCATAATAATCCGCCATCTCTTCAAGCTCAGTGGGGCAGATAAAGGTAAAGTCTGCAGGATAAAAGAAGAGCACAAACCATTTTCCTTTAAATTCCGAGAGGTTTATTTTTCTGATTTCTTCATTGTGATATACCTCAAATGCATGCTGGGGTACGCCATGCCCCACTTTTACACTACACGTAAATGTTTCTGCTTGTTCATTTTTCATATCTTTTGGGTTAATACTCTTTAGTTTTTATGATACTGTTAGTGCCATTAGTATATCGCATATGGATAGAAAACTAAAGAAAAAAATTATTGTAATCGTGGGCCCCACCGCTTCCGGAAAAAGCAACCTTAGTGTGACACTGGCTCGTGAAATAGGCGGAGAAATCATCTCTGCAGATTCCCGACAAGTATATAAGGAGCTTACTATTGGCACGGGGAAAATAACAAAAAAAGAAATGCGGGGAGTTTCTCACCACCTTCTTGATATTGTCAGTCTAAGACAGCTTACTTTACGTGGCGCCCAAGGATTTACCGCGGCACAATTTAAAAGTTTAGCGGAGAAAAAAATAGAAGAAATAACGCGACGCGGAAAGGTACCCATTGTGGTTGGTGGAACCGGTTTTTATATTGATACGCTCCTCGGCACTGTTTCTCTCCCCCATGTTCCACCCAACCTTAAACTACGAAAATCTCTCGGCAATAAATCTCCCGAAAGCCTCTTTGTAATGCTTAAAAAACTAGACTCCAGACGAGCAAGAAACATAGACAAAAAAAATAAAGTGCGCCTTATTCGAGCAATTGAGATCGCAAAAGCGCTGGGGAAAGTCCCAAAACCAAAAAAACGGGCGCCAGTGTACGATGTTTTAAAAATTGGCTTTGCGCCCGACAATACAACGCTCAAGCAAAATATATCTATTCGCTTATTCGCGCGAATTAAAGAAGGCATGATTGGGGAAGCAAAAAAACTGCACCAGAAAGGACTTTCGTGGAAGCGCATGGAAGAGCTGGGTCTTGAATACCGCTATCTTGCGCAATTTTTGCAAGGAAAGGCAAGAAAAGAGGAACTAGTAGAAAAGCTAACCACTGAAATCTGGCGATATGCCAAACGACAGAGACGATGGTTTAAGCGGGATACAGAAATTCTATGGTACAAACCTAAAGATATCAGGAGGATAAAAAAAGAGATTGCCCAATTCCTTGCAAAATAAAAAAACCGCATAAGCGGTTTGTCTACTTCCTTACTCAAATGAGAAAAAACGAATAAAGGTTCTCCGGCCTAAAGGCACGGAGTATGTATGAACTCGCTCCGCTCGTACTGTCTCGGCCTGAAGGCCGAGGTATTGAACCTATGTTTCGTCTTCGCTCGGACGATATGAAAATCCGGATTTTCACATCGCTCCTCGCTAGCCGAAATAAAATTTCTCCACTGATTCCGAGCTAGAAAAAATCAGGTAAGATTGCTGAGGCAACACTCAACAATTCCATGGAATTGTTGAGTGTACTTGGATCGGATGTAGGTTTTGACATACAAAAACCGCGCTAGGCGCGGTTAACTTCCTTATATGTTTTCCGTATTGCTCTTAGGGCAAACAAGATACCGTCATATACAGGATTGCCAATAACCCAAACGATGCCAAGAAAAAAATAGGCAGCGTATCCCCACATGGCCGACAAACCAAACGCGTCCAAGACTGATCCTCTCTGTTCTTGTATAAGTGGAAACACAACGATTCCAGAATCACCTATCTGAAATAGAGTAAGCACAAAGAGCGTTGCAAAAAGACCAACTCCGACGCCTGCAGAAAAAGTCGGCTGCCAAGGTCGAACGTGAATTCTTGTAAAACCCCAATCAACAACAATATAGACGCCATCATTTTTTAGCACTTCACGATTTTGCTTATTCAAGAACTATTTCCTTCAACCCGTTCAAAATCTACTTTAAAGTATACGGTATACAAAAAAGAAAATCAACGAGCCATCTACTATTTATCCATTTATCACAAACCACTCTCCTTCGCTAACCACGGTAACTTTTCCGTCCACAACTTTTACCGCGGACTGGTCATCCACCACATATATGGTATCTACTATTCCACTTGCGGTTTCCTCAATTTTGTCTTTTCGGCAGTTCTTAAAGAACTCCGAATTAAGATGCGGTAAAAAATAGAAACCCACATAGCGTAAAGCTTCCACTTCTTCCTTTTTGTCTAAATCTTCACCGTATACAATTTGAGATATCTTCAGGGCTAAATCTCTACCGGTTACCATACTGCCGGCGCTCACACCCACATAGACCTTTGTCTCTAATAATTTGGGTAGCATCTTCGCAAGCCCCGATTTTTTAATCCATTCCATCAAATGATATGCATTACCACCTTCAAAAAATAAAATATCCGCCCTTTCAAGCTTCGGCCTCCACACTTTTTCTTCCACGGCGGAAATGTCAACAATATCAATCTCTTCAAAACCACGATTTTGAAGATTAACTAAATCGTTGATAAGCCACCCCTTATCCCCGACTTCAACATTTGAAGCGGTAGGAATAAACGCAACTTTTGTATTTTCCGGCTTTTTCCCGACTAATTCAAAAAGGGCATTGGCTATTGAATCATTGGTTATGCCGCTTGAAGTAAGTAATAATTTCATAATTATTTTGCTACGGGTCCACGAGGAATCGGTCACAAGTTACTAATTCATTCCATTCATAAGTACTTGCGACCCCGCCTCGTCCGACCTGAGTCGAACTCCGGCCTTCGACTCCTCCCGTGAAGAAATAAATTTCTTCACGGCGCCCCTACGCTTTGCTACGGGTCCACGAGGAGTCGAACCTCGATCAACGGTTTTGGAGACCGTTATTCTACCATTGAACTATGGACCCAGTGTATATATGAAGCTTCGTCAAAAAAAGTATAGCAAATTTTCGCCCATTATAGTACATTTGCATCAGGTGTTTTTACCTTGAGAATGCGCATGATTGAAGCAGATTTGTGGCCTCGGGATGCTATCCCTTCAGACCAAGACCTTACGGGCATCCAAGAGCTACTGCAACAACTCAAAAGCGACGCCCAAGAACACCTTCCATCAAAAGAATCTTTGCGGAGCCGTCTGCACTCTATCGCCCAAAATGAAAATACTGCCTTGCTGGTACTCCGTGACTCAGAACGGTCAAACAGAATAATAGGGATGGGGACACTGCATGTCTGGTGTACACTCGCAGAGGGACACAAGGGATTTGTTGATGACATTGTGGTGCTTGATGAAGGATATCGCGGTTTTGGACTTGGCAATCAAATCACGACGACCCTTGTTGCTGTGACCCAAAATACCGAGCTGGCAAAAATCCGTCTCACAAGCAACAAAAATAACCCCGAGAGAAGCGCCGCAATCAAGCTGTATCAGAAACTCGGGTTCCGAGAAGCAGGAACAACCCTTTGGGAGCTAGACTTACAAAACGCTAAACAGGACTGACCAAAAAAACCGCATGCGCGGTTTTTTACTTTTTGACCTCCTTATGCGCGAGATGTTTTTTACACCATTTGCAATACTTTTTAAGGTCAATCTTACGCTCTACGAGTTTTCGATTTTTTCTGCTCCAATAGTTAATCCTTTTGCACTTGGAACATCCGAGTTTTATTAATTGATCTTGGGACATAAAATTAGCTTCTGGTTATTAGCTTCTGGGGTTTAGGGAAAGCATACTAAAACTGAGATAAAAACGCAAATATGAATATCTGCATGAACCAGCCAACGATCCGCGTTAAAAAAGGCGCGTTATTTCGCACCTTTTTTGTCTGCGCACTCTTCAGAACAATAAAGTTTTTCTCCTTTTTTTCCGTCCTGATTGCCTCTTTTTACTGCCAGAGTTAAGTCAAATAGTTGCCTGCACCCAGCGCAATGCCCTGTCCTTGCCGGATTGGCACCACTACATTCATCACAGGTGCACCCAATATCTTCAAAGCCTCTGGGACGGATCATGATACTATCTCCAAACGCCATCCTAGCTTTATTATAGAATTTCTTTTCCAAAAAATAAAAGGGCTTTTAAGCCCTTTCTCTGCTTAATCTCTTTTATTAAGCCGATTTGATTTCTGTAACCGTTCTCAAAAATGCGTCTCGCACTCCACCGATCTCTTGCGGGGGGTTCGTGACTTGCCTTCCAATGACCAGATAATCGGCATCCAAATTAATGGCTTGCGCGGGAGTCAGTGGGCGCTTTTGGTCGTTTGTGGGGGCCCATGACGAACGTGAACCGGCAACGATACGCGCAAGACCATCAAACGCATGATGCTTTTTAAGCGCTCCGAGTTCTTGCGGAGAACACACGATACCGTCCATCCCCGCCGAAATAGCCATCCGCGCGAAACTGCACACTTTTTTTGGTATATCAATTTCTCCGAAAATAAATTCGGACTCACTTGGCTCCAGAGAAGAGAGGACGGTTACCGCAAGCGCCATTGCCGTTCCCTTGTTTTCCACAGCCGCCTTCATGGCGCCCAATCCGGCATTCGCATGTGTATTAAACATTTTCGGCTCTAACCATTTAATGGCGCGCGCATAAGCGGCTACCGTGGCTGGAATATCACTAAACTTTAAATCCAAAAACAGTTTGCCGTAGACAATTTCAAGCAATTTCTCGGCCTCTTTTTTCTCACGCACCAAACCTTCTTTAAAAACATGTAGTAAAACATGATACAACGCATTCATTTTATACAGACAGCTAAACCCTTCGAGTTCCTTAACAATACGCATCGCATCAGACACTGTAGGCACATCAAGCGCAATAATAATCCGTTCTTCGTGGATCATCCTTATTGGTCCTTGTATGGTGCAAGTCTCGCACGATGGTACTAAAAAAACAGTTTGCTGGCAAGGGGCCTTTGACGCTTTGACAATAGTGCCCCTGGACTTTTTTGTCCTTGTTGTTACTATGCATCAGAGGTTTCTACGGGAATGTAACAATGCAGTACTTAGTTGCTTTTCTTGAAATTGAAAAAGCTTTTTGGCATCGGGTCTTTTTTGTTAAGCGCTTCATGATTCTTTTCATGTTTGGAGTACCGCCCCTCTCAATCCTCCAGCTCTCAAACTACGGCTATGCTTTTGGAGGACTGATGTGGTGGCTCTGTGTTAGTTTTGTTGTTCTATTGTTTTATATATTTTTACCCATGATCTTATATCTTTTGGACCCCAAAGTATTTTTTCCAGAGGAAAGATAGAGAATTTGAAAAAACCGCTTATGCGGTTTTTGTTTTGTGCTCAAAGAGAGATTATGCTTCTGATAAAAGCGATGGGAGGTCATAAATTTTTGTTTGCGTCGAAAAGTCCCAATTACTCCATTCTGATTGATCGGCAACAACTTTTTCCCCTAGAAAAAGTTTGTCGTCCTTAATTTGTCGAATGTTATAGTAATGGCGACCATCTGATTTGAAAAGGATTTTTTCTCTTCCCGTTTCTAGATTTTTGGCAATAATATTTGGCAAACCAGTTTCCCACTGCATCATATACTCATCGTAACAATCTCGGTAAACGACATAATCCTTCCAAAAATAGGCGCCGGAACGAGAACAAAAAATTGGAATAATTTGACTCTTTTTTTCTAAAGAGATAATAGAAATGCCACGAGAGTGACTTGCGCCATTTGAGAGTTGAATAAATTTTCCACTTTCATCGCTGCCCATAGCGGTATTAAAGGCGCTGAATTCTCCTTCAATCAAAACTTCTTTGTTTTGACGTTTGTCTACTATTGTCAATGATCCTATTGAACCAGCATTGATTACTGAAGTACCATCTTGGTCATAGGTTGAAATACCATCTGGATTAGTAAGATAGACTGCAAAGTAGTCATTTTCGTCCACTAACGCCCTGGTTATAAGATCAGGATATTTGATCTTTTTTTTAAGAGAAACTAGATCTCCAATGATGTACACAAAAACAGCGAGACTGATAATAATGACAAGACCGGTAGTGATATATTTTGTTTTGACTTTAATAATACGCATATAAAGACCACTTAAAGAGTGGGAGTTTTAGTCTTAATTTCTTTATTATTAATTATAACAAACTAAAATCTGGTATGGTGCCCAAAAAGCATTCGGCCACGAATCACTAAGTCTTTTGCCGCGCTTCGCACGTCAAAAGCCAAAGTGTTCGCGACCCCGCCTCGTCCGACCCAAGTCGGACTCCGGCCTTCAAATCTCTATACAGCATGACTTGGCGCAAGTTACTAACTCATCCGCCTCCGCCAGTTGGCGGAAGCGGATTCATAAGTACTTGCTGCCCCAACTCGCGGTCTCACTTCGTTCGACATCGCTCCGTCTTTCAAATCCTCACGCAAGTGAATCAATTCACTCACTCCTGCTGCACATATAAAAAATATCCAGCATAAAAGCTGGACATTTTTTATATGTGCGCAGGGCAGGATTTGAACCTGCGTAGCCCGAAGGCGCCACGTTTACAGCGTGGTGTAATTGACCACTCTACCACCTGCGCATCTATACTTTTGTCTTTAAAAAGGTATCTTGACTTTACTCCAATAAATGAGTAGCTGACCACCCACCGCCGCTGGCGGGGCCCCGCTTGAAAGCGGTGGTCTACCACCTGCGCAAAATCATACAGAGGTCCGCGGGCCTCTGTATGATAGTATCAATTTTTTGCTTTTAGACAACTGCCTTTGCGCCCTTTCTGTTTTGGACCGAGCTCTTTCCTTTTCCTCGTGCTGAACGCTTTTCAACATCAATCGCAACTTCACCCTTTCTAAGAGAAACGGATACGGTGCCTCCTTCCAAAACTCCGTGTGAAATCATGAGTGAGGCAACCGGAGTTAAAATTTTATTTTGTATAAGACGCTTCAAGGGGCGAGCTCCATAGTGGGGATCATATCCTTCTTTCGCCAAGTATTCCATAACTTCCGGCAAAACAGTAAGCTGAATTTCTTTTTCGGCAAGACGTTTCTTGGTGTTTGCCATCTGTATTTCAACAATGTTTTGTATTGCCTCTCGCGGAAGGACATTAAAGACAATGATTTCATCAAGCCGATTTAAAAATTCAGGCCTAAACTTCTCTTTGAGACTTTCCAACACTTTATCTTTCAAGTTTCCGTACTCATCCATACCTTTTCCGCCACCGAAACCAATTCGCTCCATTTTATTTATATATTCGGAACCAACATTTGAGGTGAGAATAATAACGGTGTTTTTAAAGTTAACCGTTCGTCCCTTACCATCAGTAAGTCGTCCATCATCAAGAACCTGCAATAGCACGTTAAAGACTTCCGGGTGAGCTTTTTCTACTTCGTCAAAGAGCACTACTGAATACGGACGGTGTCGCACCTTCTCCGTGAGTGAGCCCCCCTCTTCGTGGCCAACATAGCCCGGGGGAGAACCAATCATCTTAGAGACAGTGTGACGCTCCATAAATTCGGACATATCTACCCGAATGAGCGCTTTTTCATCGTTGAACATAAACTCAGCAAGTGCCTTGGTGAGTTCTGTTTTTCCAACACCGGTAGGACCGAGGAACATGAAGGATGCGATGGGGCGATTGGGATCTGCAATACCCGCACGTGAACGCTTCACGGCATCGGTCACCAATGCCACTGCCTGGTCTTGCCCCACAACACGGCCCTTGAGCACATCGTCCATACGGCCCAATTTTTCCGCCTCCTCTTCAAGCATTCTGGCAGTAGGAATACCAGTCCATGACGCTACAATACCTGCTATTTCGGTTTCCGTAACTTCTTCTTTGAGAATCCGACGTGAGCGTTGCAATCTCTTCAAACGACTAGCTTTGGCATCCAAATCTTTTTGTAGGGCAGGAATCTTTCCATAACGAAGCTCTGCCGCTTTGGTGAGGTCAGAGCGAACCTCAGCCGCTTCGGCTTCAAGGCGAGAAGATTCCAGTTCTTTCTTTAAAATACCTATCTCAGAGAGAAGCTCCTTTTCGTTTTTCCATTTGAGTTCAAGTTCGTGTGTCTTTTCTTTGAGTTCTGCGATTTCTTTATCTATTTCTTTAAGCCGAGAACGCGTCTTTTTGCTTGCAGACGAAGAAGAGCTGGCATCATTTTTGAGTGCTTCTTTTTCAATTTGAAAACGCATAACTTTCCGATGCGCGTCCTCAAGCACTGGCGGCTTATTTTCCAGAGACATGCGAAGCGAAGACGCCGCCTCGTCAATAAGGTCAACTGCTTTATCCGGAAGATACCTATCGGCGATATAGCGGCTTGAAAGTGTTACTGCGGCGACAATAGCGTCGTCAGTGATCTTAACACCATGAAAAAGTTCATATTTTTCTTTAAGGCCCCGCAGTATCGCAATCGCATCTTCAACCGAAGGTTCGCTGACATAGACGGGCTGAAAACGACGAGTGAGTGCTGGATCTTTTTCAATATATTTTTGATATTCTTTAATCGTAGTTGCACCGATAGCCCGCAATTCTCCTCGAGAAAGAGCCGGCTTTAGCATGTTGGAAGCATCCATAGAGCCCTCCGCAGCGCCCGCTCCAACAATCGTGTGAATTTCATCAATAAAGAGAATGATTTTGCCATCTGACTTCTCAATCTCTTTCATAATCGCTTTCAAGCGCTCTTCAAATTCTCCACGATATTTAGTACCCGCAATCACCGAGCCAAGGTCAAGTGAAATAAGTTCTTTTCCTTTCAAAGACTCGGGCACATCTCCTTTTGCCATTCGCGTGGCAAGCCCTTCCGCAATGGCGGTCTTTCCTGTCCCCGCCTCACCGATAAGAATGGGGTTGTTTTTTGTACGACGAGAAAGAATCTGAATGACTCTATTTATTTCCGCGTCCCTTCCGATAACCGGATCAAGCTTGTCTTCAATAGCAAGCTTGGTGAGATTGCGAGTGTATTTATGAATAGCCCTAAATTTCTTTGGCTGTGAGACATCTGTGATTTTTGAGTTTTTGAGCTCTTCAAGAACCCGAAGCACTTGCTCTTTAGTAATACGAAACCGAGAAAGAATCTCACGTGCTTGGCCTTGAATATCAAAAAGTGCCGCGAACAGGTGTTCGGTTGATACAAATTCATCGTGAAGCTCGTTTGCAACCTTTGCGCTTCGTTCAAGAGACTGTGCAAGCTCGGGTGTCAAATAAATTTGGTATGACGGAGCTAAAACATTCGCCCCTTCCGGACTATCAATCATCTCAAGCACTGAGTCTGTAAGAAGCACCGTGTCCACCTCAAGTTTGTCCAATATAGAAAGAACCATTGACTCTTCCTGAAGAACCAAGGCCGCAAGCAAATGAAGCGGTGTTACGTGGTTTTGGCCACGCTCAATGGCAAACTCATGGGCTCGCCGTATCGCTTCCCGTGCTTTAGTTGTGAAATTTCCAAATGGTGGCATAACAATTTAGAATTAATAGAATATATTGTACAGACAAAATTATAGTATGTCAACCCCGTACGAAGTAGGACACGGACAGGATTTTTTTATACATTTCATACCCTTACTACTCCTAAAAAAATATTTCCCTTACCGTTCTATAGGATGAATTGTGTCCGTGACTTCGTACGGGGTCAACCCCTGCGTTTCAAGTCTTTTTTGCCCCACTACTCATTCTCGGAAACCGCCGATAGCCCATGAAATTCTCTCACCATTTCGGTAAGAGTATTTGATGGTACCGTAAACCTATTGCCGTTTTTATCAATAAAATTAACGCCTACGACTCCCCCTTCGGTGTTTAAGAGCGGCCCACCTGCATATCTACCATCAAACTCAGCTGTAGTGTAGATAGCCACCACGCCACCCGGCTCTTTCTTTGCTTCGTCTTTGGGGATTGAATCGAGGCGAGAGACAACTCCTAAAATAAGGCCGACACCATTTTGCACGCCAAGCGCTATCCCGGTCTGCCCCAAACGAACCTTATTTGAATCGGCAAGAGAGATAACTGGAAATGAAAATTCGAGGGGTTCTTTTGAGCCTTCGGGTGCTGGCAATGAAAGCTGTACAAGCGCTAAGCCGCGAGTCTCATCTCTTTTTCTAATAATAACATTGTAGGAAATGTCATTGGAAATTGATTGCCCAACAACTAATCGTTCGTCATTGAAAAGACTGTTTGGGAGCACGACAAAACCTTCTGGAGAAAAGACGAATCCGGCACTCGCAAACTCTACTTCCTGTGTTTGTGTCCCCACATTAAGGGTTCCGAATGAAAATCCTTTTTTGGTGACGTAGCCAATTTTTATGAGGTTGAGAGAATTTTTTTCTACCGCTTTTACGACAAAATCTTCCTCTTTCACAACAACCGTCTGCGTGATAGTCTGCGGGGCAGTGGGCTTGCCTTCGGTTGGCGTCACGACTCTCACTGTCTCTTTAACCACCCTATTTATGGTCTGGGTAATAGCAGGAGGAGCTTGTTCCATGAGAGTCACCGTGGTAATGCCTGTCGCAATTGAGGTCACAAAACTGACCAAAAGCGCAAGTAGGATGAGTTGTGTTTTATTGAGATCTTCCATGTTTCTTAATTATAAAATATAAAAATAAGGAATGTAAGTGGCAATCCACCCAACGCATGCTATTTCGCACCTAAATCAAGGAAAAACAACCGGCACTACCCTTTTGCCAACAGATGCTTAAGCGCAGATACCGCGTATACTAAATCTTTCCTGGTTGTTTGTGCGCCCATGCTAAAACGCAATGTGCTTCGAGAAATGGCGGGGCTTTTCCCCAACGCCTCCACCACATAGGAGCCCGGAGTCTTCATTGAAAGGCAGGCGCTCTTGGTGCTTATCGCAATGCCTTTCGCGTCAAGCTGTAGCACCATCCATTCGTTATCAATCCCAGGCAAAGATATATTCACATTGTTCGGCAACCGATTGCTTCGTCCCCCGTTCAAGACAACTCCGGGGAGTTTCAAAAGCTTGTCTATACAATAATCGCGAAGCACCGTGAGTCGCACAGATTCTTTTTCTCTTCTTTTTTCTGCCAATTCAACCGCCTTTGCAAAACCGACAATAAGAGGCACCGGCTCTGTCCCCGCACGAAATCCTCGCTCTTGGCCTCCCCCGTGAAAGATGGGAGAAAGCAGCACTCCACTTCCCAAATACAAAGCGCCAACACCTTTTGGGCCGTATATCTTATGCCCATCAATCGTTAGCATATCCACTCCATATTTCTTTACATTGAGTTTCTCAAAAAGAAGCACCTGGCTTGCATCCGTGTGAAAAAAAGGAAATGCCGGATGGATGTTCCGAAGCCGCGCATTCACTTTTCCGGCTTTGCGATAATGGCGTATTGCTTTGGCAATATCTGCAATGGGTTGTATGCTCCCAATCTCATTATTAGCAAACATGACAGAGACAAAAACCGTGTTTCCACGCAATTCTTTTTGAAGCTCAGAAAGACTTATCACCCCCTCTTCGGTAACACCGATATACGAAACAGAAGCGCCCTTTTGTTGGAGCACACGAAAACATTCCAATACCGAAGGATGCTCTATCGTACTGGTAATAAAGTGAAGCTCCTTAAGAAATAACCCTTTCCCGAGAAGATCTTCAACAAATCCAAAGATGGCAAGATTATTTGCTTCGGTGCCTCCTGATGTAAAAACAATTTCTTGCGAACGCGCGCCCAACGCCCTCGCCACAACTTCACGAGACCGAAGAACCGCCTTCTGTGCGGCCACTCCTTCTTGGTAGAGGCCTCCCGGATTTCCAAATTCTTTTGTCCAATACAAATCCATCTCCCTTTTAACCAAAGAATGCAAGGGGGTTGTTGCAGCATAATCTAAAAATATTCTTTTTCTTTTTTTTATCATAGTAACCTACAATGCGTTAATCGTTAGTTGATAGTCTATGTTTGAAGTTTATGGCTATTTACTATCTGCTATTGGCTATATGCTATTTATTATATTTTAGTATATAATCGCCTTTATGTACGAGGTCATCATACACCAACCTATTTTTGTTGCACTTTTGCTCTTGTCCATTCTCACCATCGGAGCATACGTGCTTATCGCGAGAATTGAAAGTAGGATGAAACGACTATTGTACCGCAATACCGCGAAAAACCTTGATGAAACTTTGAGTCTGCTGCAAAAAGATATAGAGCGCCTGCTCGTGGAAAGCAAGGATACCGCAGAAACTATCAAAATTATTGAAAGCCGTCTACAAAAAAGCATCCGTGGCGTACATACGGTTCGTTTCAATCCTTTTCAGGGAACATCCGGAAGCAACCAAAGCTTTGCAACTACATTTTTAAATGCTCTTGGCGATGGTGTGATTGTATCAAGCATGTATTCACGAGAACGTGTCTCTGTCTTTGCAAAGCCAATAAAAAACTTTACTTCAGAATATGAGTTGACCGCAGAAGAATCCGACACAATAAAAAAAGCCCGTGAAAAAATCAATTAAATGACCCATAAGGAAAAAAACAAAACAACCGAGCGACCACCCGTTATCGTAATCATGGGGCACGTTGATCATGGCAAATCAACGCTTCTTGACTATATCCGCAAGACAAATATCGCCGAAAAAGAAGCCGGTGGCATCACGCAACATACTTATTCTTATGAAATAACGCACAAAGACGATTCCGGAAAAGAAAGAAAAATTACTTTTTTAGACACACCCGGACATGAAGCATTCTCTCTTATGCGTGAACGCGGTGCGCACGTTGCCGATATCGCCATATTAGTTGTCGCAGGAGATGATGGGGTAAAAAAACAAACCATTGAGGCGCTCAACGTCATACGCGCCAAAAATCTTCCTTTCGTTGTAGCGGTCACCAAAACAGACAAAGAAGCCACAAATATAGAGCGCGTCAAACAAGATCTCGCGGAACATGAAGTCTATGTTGAAGGATATGGAGGCGATGTGCCCTGCGTTGGTGTCTCCTCAAAGACGGGTGCTGGTACCAATGAACTTTTAGACCTAATGCTCCTGGTCGCTGACCTTAAAGAATTTACCGGCGACCCAACCCAAGAAGCAAGCGGGTTTGTCATTGAATCTGGTCGAGACCCCAAAAAAGGCATTGGTGCGGTGTTGCTTGTTAAAGATGGCACCCTTGAACAAGGTTCTTTTGTCGCAACCCCGGGAAGCTTCTCTCCGATACGACGCATTGAAGATTTTCTTGGCGCAACAATATCCAAAGCATCCTTCTCTTCCCCTATTCGTATTGCCGGCTGGAACACTGTTCCAGTCGTTGGGTCACCATTTAAGACCTTTTCCACAAAGAAGGAAGCTGAGGCCTATGCGCAAAGCACTTCTGAGAAAAAAACCTCCGAAGGCCATGACGAGTCTTTGCATGAAGGTGCAACAGGAGAAGGTGACGTAACCGTGATGCCTGTCATTATCAAAGCGGATATGGTGGGGACACTAGAAGCGATAGAGGGAAAAATACGCCAAATAAAAAGAGCCGATGTTCATGTGAAGATTTTAGATAAATCAGTAGGGAGCATTGGTGAGACGGACGTAAAACGAGCATCGGGAGACAAGAGAGGCATCATCATCGGATTTAATGTCAGCGTTGAGCAAACCGCCCGCGATATGGCAGACCGTTTAGGCATTCTTATCAAAACATTTGATATTATTTACAAGCTCACAGAATGGTTTGACGAAGAACTAGAAAAGAGACGGCCTCGCGTGCTTACGGAAGAAACAACCGGCACCGCAAAAATAATTAAAGTCTTTGGTTCTCAAAAAAATAAATTCATTATTGGTGGAAAAGTTACTACGGGGACCCTCTCTGCTGGAAAATCAATAAAAATCATACGCCGCAACCACGAAATAGGAGTTGGAAAAATTACCGGACTTGAACAAGAAAAAAAGAAAGTCTCACAAGTTCTCGAAGGGAAAGAATTTGGCGCAATGGTTGAGCTTAAATACGAACCAGCCCCTGGTGATATAATCCAAATGTTTGAGGTTATAGAAAAGTAGTTATGCCTTTTCGTGAGGAAAAGTTAAAAGTCCTTTTTATGAAACTCGCCGCTGGTTTTCTAAAAATCACCGGTGATACTTCTTCGCTCGTCACCGTAACCGACGCCTCCATATCAAAAGATTTGGAAAACGCGACATTTTTTGTGACCGTTTTTCCCGACAAAGAAGAAGCGCGTACTCTTGCGGAACTTCAAAAAAAAAGAAATGACGCGAGGGTATTCTTTATGCAACATACAAAAATGAAGTCAGTGCCCCACGTGACATTTGCTATTGATAAAGGAGAAAAGGCGCGACAACGCATTGAGGAGCTCCTCAACGAAGAAAAAGGTTAACATACTCATTTTTTTCTGCTACAATTACACAACATTATGGCCCGGTAGCCAAGGGGTAAGGCGTCTCTCTGCAAAAGAGATATTCGCGAGTTCGAGTCTCGCCCGGGCCTTCTAATTTAGGGTTTTTCTAGATTAGAATAGATATCAAGATTATAATAAACAAAAGCCCGGGTGGTGAAATGGTAGACACGCAGAGTTTAAGCCTCTGTGCCGAAAGGCGTGGGAGTTCGAGTCTCCCCCTGGGCATAAAATATGGAGTCGGAAGCGAAGCTTTTGACGACTATATTTTAATCGCGGGGAAGACTCGAACCGAGTCCCGCCGGGTCCCCGCCTGCTTGTACATCATAACTAATAAGCTAAGGGTGGAGGTGGAGGTGGGACGAGCGGGGGTCGAGGCTCGTTTGTATTTTTGAAGTGAAGTGAAAAAATACTTACGAGCGGTGACCGAGTCTCCCCCTGGGCATCATCAGCCCCGACGCGCAGAGCGGTCGGGAGCCGACCGGAAGCGTCGACTTTGGCCCCGTTCCATATGCCCCTATAGCTCAGTTGGTAGAGCAACTCCCTCTTAAGGAGATGGTCGCAGGTTCGAATCCTGCTGGGGGCATATGGAACGGGGTAAATACCGCAACCAGTTTTTTGTGTTGATTAAAACAAGGCCCCCGTGGCGGAATTGGCATACGCGCAGCGCTTAGGACGCTGTCCCGCAAGGGTTAGAGGTTCAAATCCTCTCGGGGGCATAAATGAATTTATTCATGTATGCGAGGATTTGAAGGCCGGAACGATGTCGCCGAAGGCGACCGTGAAGCGGGGTAGCGAACTCGCCATGAGCGAGATTCGTGACCAAATTCTCTCGGGGGCACCAGTAGTAAAGTGAAAAACTTTTTCCTCAACAAAAAAATTGTCCTGCTTTCCAACATTGCCCTTGCGGTGCTGTGGGGAAGTTTTGTGTGGAGACACAGCGCGCTGTATCTGGAGGGAAAACAATCATTTGTCCTTCTTTTTATTTTAGTGGAAACTATTTTGGTTTTTGTGTTCCTCTTCAGAAAAAAGCCAAAAGATATCTCAATACGGCCAATAGACTGGAGTATCGCACTTGCCGGAACATTCTCTCCCCTTTTGTTTACCCCATCGCATATCGCGCTCTCGGCAATAACCG
>Ga0209542_10011279_pt1 | contig 15882 bp, 24 predicted proteins | sample RifCSPhighO2_01_FD_184028 | JGI IMG/M metagenome (GOLD analysis project Ga0209542, IMG submission 184028) | Soil microbial communities from Rifle, Colorado - Rifle CSP2_plank highO2_0.1 (SPAdes) (version 2) | ecosystem: Environmental > Terrestrial > Deep subsurface > Rock core/Sediment ... | reverse complement strand
ATCCGGTTGGATTAAACCAAGCTGCAAACGTTGTTGCCACATTACGAAGGGCCTCATTACTAGAGGCAGATAAATAATTTGCAATAAGCGAAGGCATCAAAACTAAAGAAACTGCAAAAATGATAGGAATAACTCCTGCCTGATTTAATCTTAAAGGGAGATGTGTCGATTGACCGCCGTAGATTTTATTTCCTCGAACTCTTTTTGCATAATAAACAGTAATTTGCCGGGTTGCTTCATTTATGATAACTATCGAGGAAATTACCATTATTCCCATCACCGCAAAAACTAATATGTTAGATATGTTCTCAGCGTTTATAGTTGATACTGTTTGTGCAAAGGAGACGGGAAGCACGCCTACGATTCCTGCAAAAATAAGAAGAGAGATCCCATTTCCTATTCCCTTCTCGGTTATAAGCTCTCCAAACCACATCAGTAAAATAGTACCTGCGCAGACAGTAACTATAAATGCCACCAGTTCAACCGAGGGCAAAAGTTTTATAATTCCCTGACTCCTAAGTAAAGCGTACATGCCTATTGCCTGTAAAACTGCAAGAGGAACCGTTAGCATTCTTGTATATTGGTTAATTTTTTGTCTCCCTGTCTCTCCTTCTTTTGACAATTCTTCAAGTTTGGGGAAAACCATCGTCAACAGCTGAAGAATTATAGACGCATTAATGTAGGGATTAAGACCAAGCGCCATTACAGAAAAGTTCGCAAGGGTTCCTCCGGAAAATATATCCAGAAGCCCTAAAAATTGATTCTGGGCAAAAAGAGCCTTAAGCTGGGCAACATCTACACCGGGAACCGGAATATGAGCAAAAATTCTAAAAACTACGAAAATTGCTGCCGTAAATAAAATCTTTGATCTTACATCAGGGGTTTTAAAACTATTCCTAAAAAAAGATAAAAAAAAATTCATTTTATTCTACTTTGCCGTCTGCCGCGTCAAGCGTGTGCGTGTCGCGTTCGACGCGACCGCCTGCTTTTTTAATTTTGTTTGCTGCACCTTTTGAAATAGGCAACTTAACAGTTAAAGGTATTTTCAGATCTCCCTCACCTAAAATTTTTACCCCATACATTCTAGCATCTTTTTCATCAACAATTCTATTTTTTATTAAAGTGTCAATATCAACCACGCTATTTTTCTTAAGTAAATTCAAAACCTTAATATTTATTATTAATGGCTTTTTTTTAAAAACTTTATTCTTTCCCTTGCCGCGTCTTAAAGGAAGTCTTTTTATAAGAGACAGTGCTCCTCCTTCAAAAGTTAGGGGTACTTTTCCTCTTGCCTTTTGTCCTTTAGTCCCTCTCCCAGCTGTTTTTCCGCGACCTGAACCATGTCCCTGACCAAGCCTCTTTTTCGATGATTTTTTTATTTTTTTAAGTTTATGCAAAGCCATTTCATTTCTCCTTTAGTCTTTTGTATCTTTGAGAAAGTTTTATTAAAGCTTCTATTGTTGCATAGACATTGCTTGCTTGATTTTTCGTTCCCAAAACCTTGGATGAGATATTTTCTATTCCTGCTGCCGTAACAACACTTCTAACAGCACCACCTGCGATAACTCCACTACCAGGAGGGGCAGGTTTTAATAAAATCTTAGCAGCTCCCGATTTAATATCTATTCTAAAAGGAATCGTTCCTTTAATAATTGGGACTTCTATTAAATGCTTCTTGGCAATTGATATTCCTTTTTTAATTGCCAATGAAACATCAGGAGCCTTGCCAAGCCCTACTCCAACTTTTCCTCTTTTATCTCCGACAACCATGAGAACTGAAAAACCAATCTTGTTTCCGCCTTTTGTTTTTTTGGAAACTCTATTTACTTGAATTATTTTTTCTTCGAAATTACTATCTGTTTTTTGCTCTCCTATCTTAAAGTCTGCCATTAGAATTTAAGCCCTCCTTCTCTTGCACCCTGCGCTACTTGTTTTATTCTTCCATGATATGCATAGGACCCCCTGTCAAAAACTACTGCTTTTATTTTTTTGGAAATTGCCATCTTTGCTAAAAAAAGACCTAACTCTTTTGCCTTATCGGATTTTTTTCCTTTTATATCTTTCCCTAGATTTTTTTCCGATACGCCTAAGACCGTTTCTGCCTTATCATCATTGATAAGCTGTGCATAAATAAATTTGTTAGATCTATAGACAGAAAGCCTTGGTCGCGCTGAAGTACCCTGAACTCTCGACCGAACCCGTATTTTTCTCTGTAATTTTTTATTTTTCATGTTTTTTATATTTTATATTTTATATTTTATTTTACTTAACTCCTCCTACTGCCTTTGCCGCCTTTCCTGCCTTTCTCCTTATAACTTCCCCCTGATATTTAATTCCTTTACCTTTATAAGGCTCGGGCGGTCTTATTGCTCTAATTTTTGCGGCAGTATTTCCAACCAGCGCTTTATCGATTCCCGAGATAATAATAGAATTATCCGAAACCAGGAATTTGATGCCTTCATCCGGACTAACCTTAACAGGGTGAGAAAAACCAAGAAAAAGCATTAGATCTTCTCCCGATACCTGAGCTCTATATCCGACTCCGGAAAGTTCCAGTCTTTTTTCAAACCCCAAGGATACTCCTGCGATCATGTTTGAAATTATTGATCGGGTTAGACCCAACAAAGCTCTTGAGTTATTGGCTTGCGGGTTTTTTTCGGAAAGCTCTATCTTCCCATCCGAAACTTTTGCCGAAACCCCCTGCGGAATTTTAAAAGATAAAATTCCTTTTGGTCCATTAACCTTAACCACTGCTGCCTCCATAGAAACAGTTACTCCTTCGGAAATATCGACTGGTTTTTTTCCTATCTTAGACATATTTTTACCAAACTTTAAATAAAACTTCTCCCCCTAAATTCTTTTTTTCAGCTTCATGTCCTGTTAAAATTCCTTTGCTTGTTGAGAGAACAAAAATAAACATTCCTTTTCTTTGGCTTGCATTTATATTTTTCGACGGCGTGTATACTCTAATAGAGGGTTTTGAAATAATCTTAACATCTGTTAAAACCGGGACTCTGTTTTTGTATCTTATTTTAAAGCTCAGCATTTTCTTTTTATCAACAATCTGTTCTTTAACTTCTTCTAAAAATCCTTCTTTTTCCAAAACTTTTGCAATTTCTCGGGTTATACGAGTATACGGAGCAAGAATCTCTCTTCTTCGTGCTCTAGCTGCGTTTTTTATTCTAATAATAAAATCGGATATTGTATGATTCATAGTTGCACAAGCTCACTACCAAGTTGCTTTAAGAACGCCCGGAAGTTCTCCTTTTACTGCTCTTTCTCTAAAGCAAATACGGCATAGACCAAAGCGTCTCATATAAGCCCTTGCTCTCCCGCAGATACTGCATCTGTTTCTTTCTCTTGTTGTAAACTTCTGTTTCTTCTTAAATTTTACTATGCTTGATACTTTTGCCATATTTATTTTTTAAACGGCATTCCCAAAGCCGATAGCAACTTAAAACCTTCATCTTTGTCTTTTGCGCTTGTTACAATACTTATTTCAAGTCCTTGCCCGATTAAGGCCGCGTCCATTTTACCAACGTCTATCTCAGGAAAAATACTAAATTCCCCAAATCCAAGAGTATAATTACCCGACTTATCAAAACTCTCCTTCCTTATTCCGTGAAAATCTCTAAGTCTTGGCAATATTATATTTACAAGTTTTTCAAAAAAATCAAACATTCTCTTCCCTCTTAAGGTTACCACCAGTCCTATTTTATCGCCCTCTCTTAATTTAAAAGTGGCAATAGATTTTCTAGCAGCCGTCACTTTTGGTTTTTGTCCCGTAACGGCCGACAGTGCCGAAAGTACAATCTCTAAATTTTTCTTATCAACTGTTGCATTCTTAACCCCGGCATTTACAACAATTTTTGAAATATTAGGAACAGCCATGGAATTTTTGATCCCTAAATCTTTTTGTAATTTCGGTGTAATTTCTTCTTTAATTCTTTTTTTCAAGTCTGCCATATCTATATCTCCTGACTGCATTTTCTACAGACTCTAGTTTTATTCCCATCATCTATTTTATAGCCAACTCTGGTTGGAAGATGACATTTTGGACACACAAGTTTTACATTTGATATGGGTAAAGGTTTTGTTAAAGTTATTATCTCCGATGGCTGCCTTTGTGATCTTGCCTTTAAATGTCTTTTATATAAATTAACGTTTGGAATAATAATCTTATCCTCTTTTGGAAAAACTTTTTCTATTTTCCCTGTTTTCCCTTTATCTTTTCCTCTTACAACTTTTACTTCGTCTCCCTTTTTTAATTTCATATGTTATAAAACTTCTATTGCCATACTGGCTATTTTTGCAAATCCTCTTTCTTTTACCTCCCGCGCAATAGGACCAAAAATTCTTGTTGCCCTTGGATTTTTATCTTTTATATTGTCGATTACAACTGCCGCATTGTCCGAAAACCTTATATACGATCCGTCTTTTCTTTTATACTCTTTTCTGGATCTAACCAGTACAACTTTTACCATCTCCGAAGCCTTTACCTGCCCTGAGGATGCTGCCTCTTTAACTACGCAATTTAAGACATCTCCTAAGAATCCAAACTTTCTCTTTGATCCTCCGTAAATATGGATGACCATAAGAGATTTCGCGCCAGAATTATCTGCCGATTTTAACATACTTCTGTGCTGAATCATTATTTAATTACCTCCATTATCTTAAAATACTTACCTTTTGATATAGGCCTTGTTTCTACAATCTTTACCTTGTCTCCTATATTTACAGAATATCCTCCTGTTTCCACCTTAAATCTTGTGCTTCTTTTAAGAAGTTTTTTATAAAGCGGATGAGGTTTCCTTCGGGTAACCTCTACTACAGCAGTATTTTGCATTTTCGAAGATACTACCTTACCTTCAAACGTTTTTTGCATTTTTTATTAATTCCTCCTTTTCTATAGACAAATCTTTCTCTCTTATTGCGGTTAAGATTAGAGCAATCTCATTTCGTTTCCAAAAAATAGATCTTTGATTTTTAAGTTTATTTTGCGAAAGATCTTGCCTTAACAAAAATAACTCTTGTCTTTTTTCCGTAAGTATTTTCGAAAGCTCATCTATTGTCTTTGCAACTAATTCTTTTTTATTTTTTGTTTTCATTGCCTTTCTTCCTTACCAACAATTAATGTCTTAACAGGTAATTTGTGAGATGCAAGACGAAGTGCCTCGTGCGCCGCTTGCCTTGAGACTCCGCCCATTTCAAAAAGCATTCTTCCCGGTTTAACCGGTGCTACAAATTCGTAAACGTCTCCTTTTCCTCCGCCCATTCTTGTTTCGGCCGGTTTTTTTGTAACAGGCTTATCCGGAAAAATTCTAATCCAGACTCTTCCTCCTCTTTGAATATGATGAGTAATAGCACGTCTAGCCGCCTCAATTTGTCGGGACGTTACCCAGGCAGTTCCCAGCGATAAGATGCCGAAATCGCCAAAAGCAAGTTTGTTTCCCGAAGAAGCATTTCCTTTCATTTTTCCTCTTTGTTGTTTTCTGTATTTTGCTCTTTTTGGAACTAACATAAATCGCTTCGCTCAAACCCAAAATTCAAAATGCAAAATTCAAAATTAGATTTTTGAAAACTTTTAACTTTTAACTTTAACTTTTGACTTTTCATTTTTAACTTTTAACTTACTTCTCTCCTCTGTTTATCCATACTTTTATTCCAACATATCCTTTTTTAGTCAGTGCGGGAACACTGGCAAACTCTATGTTCTCTCTTATCGTAGAAAGAGGAACTTTTCCCTGCTGAAGTTTTTCCCGTCTTCCAATCTCGGCCCCACCGATTCGCCCCGACAGAACTATTCTCGCTCCCTTGGCTCCGGCCCCCATTATTCTCCCAATCGACTGATTCATAACTCTTCTATGCGGAAACCTTTTTAGAAGCTGGTCGGATATACTTTTTGCAACTAAATATGCATCAAGATTTGGTTCTTTAACCGGCTCAATTCTAATATCAAGTTTTGCGGCATTTTTCCCGTCTTGTTTGCCCGGAAGAATAGACAGCAAAAACTTTCTCAAATCTTCCATTCCCGTTCCCGCTCTTCCAATTACCATACCGGGTCGCAAAACATAAACAGTAAGTTTAATGCTATTAATTGATCTTTCTATTTCGATATTAGAAATCCCGGCCGCCTCAAGTTTTTTCATAAGAGCACCTCTTAACTTGTAATCTTCAAGCACGGTTTCTTTATATCTTTTATCGTCGAACCAGCGGCTGCTCCAGTTATAAACCGGTCCTAATCTTAAAATCTTTGGATTAATTTTTTGTCCCATTATATTTAAATTAAATATTAAAAATCAAATATAAAATATTTTTTATTTTTGATATGTATTTTTTATATTTCATATTTTATTTTTTATTTAGAATTATCCGCAAGGATAATCTTGATATGGCTGCTTCTCTTTTTATATGGGTGAGTTCTCCCTCTTGTAGACGGCCTGAATCTTTTAAGAGCCGGCCCTTCCATAACTTCTATGCTTTTTATAAAAAGCCCTTCTTTCTTAGCACCTCTATTTATTGCATTTGCGATTGCGCTTTTTAAAGTTTTTTCAATTGGATCTGCCGCTCTTTTGGAAAGAAGAGAAAGGATATTGAGCGATTTGTCTATTGAGTCTATTTTGCGAATAGAATCCGCAATCAATCTCACTTTTCTTGGTCCCATTCTTATTGATTTTGCAACTGCTGTATATTCCATATTTCTACTAGTTGCTAGTTACTAGTTGCTAGCCACTAGTTGTTATGTTTTTGATACTTCTCTTGCCACGACTCTTCCATGACTTCTAAATGTTCGAGTCGAAGCAAATTCTCCGAGCCTATACCCAACCATTCCCTCAACGATAAAAACATTTATAAAATTTTTTCCGTTATGAACAGCAAAAGTATGTCCTACAAACTCAGGCGGTATTTGGCATGCTCTTGCCCAAGTTTTAATAGCACCCTTTTCTCCTGTTTGCTTTTGCGCCATAACTTTTTTTAATAACTTAGGGTCGATAAACGGCCCCTTCTTACTTGACCTTCCCATAATTAAATTGAGAATTGCAAATTGATAATTGAAAATTTAACTTTCAACTTTGAACTATCAACTTTCAATTTACTTTTTCCTCCTTTGCAGGATATATTTATCTGAATATTTTTTCTTTTTTCTGGTATTTCCAACAGCCGACCTTCCTCTGTAAGTTTTTGGTCCTGGCATTCCGATTCCGGTCCTTCCCTCTCCTCCTCCATGAGGATGGGATCTTGGGTTTTGCGCAACTCCTCTTACGGTCGGTCTTATTCCCATGTGCCTTTTTCGCCCGGCACTTCCAATAACTTCATTTTTCCAGTCCACATTTCCCAAATTTCCTATAGTCGCAAAACCCCTGCTTCTTACTTTTCGAACTTCTTTTGAAGGAAGTCGTAAGTGAACATAATCTTCTTCGTGGGCTGCAATTATTGCAGAAGTTCCTGCTGCTCTTGCCATTTGTCCTCCTCGCCCGGGAGTAAGTTCGATGTTGTGAACAAATGTTCCAATAGGAATCTGGGAAAGCGGCATCGCATTTCCAACCTTAAGATCCACTTCTTTCCCCGAGACAACAACATCATCTAATTTAAGACCTTCCGGAGCCAAAATATATCTTTTTTCTCCGTCCTCGTATTGAACAAGAGCAATATCGCTGGTTCTGTTTGGATCATATTCAATTCCAATAACTCTGCCTAAGATGTCTGTTTTTTCCCTTCTAAAATCGACTGCGCGCAAATATCTTTTGTGCTCTCCTCCCTGATGGCGAACCGCAACATGTCCTGAGACATCTCTTCCTGATTGTTTCTTTTTTATAGTTTTAAGTTTTTTCATAATTATTTTCCGCTGGGCAGGGCTGTTTCGGTGGCACCTGCCGTATCAAATACTCCGATCTTTTGTCCTGCTTTGAGTTTTACTATCGCTTTTTTCCATGAAGACAAGGTAACCTCTGTTCTCTTTACGCCAAACCTCCTCTTTTTTCCTTTAACTATCGACGTTGCTATAGACAGGACATCCACTTTAAATTTATCTTCGACCTCTTTTTTAATCTGTTTTTTATCTGCTTTTTTGGAAACTTTAAAAGTAAATTTTCCAAAACCCGCATCATTCATTGACTTCTCCGAAATAAGAGGAGCTATTATAATATCCCTATTCATCCGCTTTCTCCTTTAACAAAATGTTTTTCTACTGCCCCCACCGCATCTTTCATAAAAAGGACTGATTGATTATCTAAAACTTCATAAGTATTTAGTGCATTTGCCCCAAGAATTTTTAGTCCTTCAATGTTTCTTCCTGCTCTGTAAACATTTTCAAAACCGTTTTTTGCCTTATCGGGCGTTATCAAAAGAACATTTATTTTTTTAGAATCAAAGCCTAATTTCTTGACAACTTGCGCCATAAGTTTTGTTTTTGGCAAAAGTTTTTCAATCCCTGTTACAACTTTTATTTCTCCGTTATTTTGTTTAAGCGAAAGAGCCGAAAAAAGAGCGGCTTTTTTCATTTTCTTTGGCATTTTCAGAGAATAATCTCTTGGCCGCGGTCCAAAAGCAACTCCTCCTCCAACAAAAATCGGGGCCTTTCTTGAACCGTGCCTTGCTCTTCCGGTTCCTTTCTGTCTCCAAATTTTCTTAGTAGAACCTGTTATCTCGCCTCGGCTTTTTGTTGAGGCGGTACCCGTTCTTTGGTTTGCAAGATAAACCCTAACAGCTTGAGCCATTAAACTGTCATTCACTTTTGCGCCAAAAACTTCTTTGGGTAAGCCAATTTTTGACACAATTTTTCCCTGTATGTTATAGACGTCCGCGACAAGCCTCGAAGATCTAGCCACCTTGGGTTTTAATACTGAAGTCTTTTTAACAGTTGATTTCGCTACAACTTTTTTAAATATTGCTTTTGAGCTTGTTTTTTTTGTTTTGGTTTTGGGATTTATGGTTTTGGATTTTTTACTTGGCATTTTCTTCTACCTCCTTTTTATCTTCGTTTTCATTTTGAATATCTTCCGCATTTTTAGAAGTGGTCAATCCAGTTTCAGATGAACTGAAATTCGCCCCAGATTTTTCCACAGGTTTTTCTTTCATCTCCGTTGGCTGAATTTCACTTAGCGAACCCGAGTCCCCCACTGTTTTTTCTTCTTTCTGGTGAGCGTCATCTGAAATCTGCGGTTGACCACTTCCAGACCTTACTTGTTGAGCGTCATCCGAAGTGGATTGGCGACTAGCATCTTCTCGAGCGTCTCCTTCAGCATGTGCCGATCGCTCAGCACTTTCAATATCTTCTTTTTTTCTGTAAAGTGGTACAAACTTTTTATTTTCTCCGACTTTCTTAAGCATTATCAAACTATTCTTTCCACCCGGAACCAAACCCTTCACCAAAATTGTATCTTCCGACACATCCATAATTTCCAAATCTCTAATTGTTGCGGTTTCATGCCCCATTCTTCCTGCCATTCTTTTTCCTTTGTAAACTCGCCCCGGAGTTGTTGTTTGTCCAATAGATCCCGGAGCTCTTTCTCTGTCTGATTGTCCGTGGGTTCTTGGACCGCCTTTAAAGTGGTGCCTTTTTACAACTCCCGCATATCCTTTTCCTTTAGATATTCCAGTAACATTGATAATATCTCCAGGCTTAAAAACTTCTGCAGCATTTATTACTTCTCCCAAATTCGGAAGAGAATCTTCTCCGTTTAACCTTACTTCTTTCAAAAATTTAGGGGCTTTTAGTAAACTCGCCCCTTTAATTTGTCCCAAGTGTGCTTTGTTTGGTTTTTTCCAAGTTCCAAATCCGAGTTGAATTGCGGAGTAATTATGCTTGTCCCGGGTTTTAACCGCAACAACAACATTTCCTTTTACCCAAAGTTGAGTCACAGGAATTCTAGTTCCGTCTTCCAGAAACTTTTGCGATTGATCTATTTTTTGCCCAAGTATTGTTTGTACTCCCATAAATTTATCCTGCCCGCCCGCCTTTGGAGGGAGCGAAGTCGAATGGACACAAAAAAAAGCGACCACATAGAGTCGCTTTGACTTTTTAAAAACCTGTGACCCTATTATGTAGCCAAAAACACCTCCGTTCGGTTGTTCATCATGACTTTAAATGTAATTATATACCGAGCCTAGCTAAAATGCAATAGCACTTGTCGAAAGATTAATGATTTCTGGGATTTTAGATTTATGATTTGATTAGAAATTAGAAATTAGAAATTCTGAGGGGATTTACATCTTTATCTCAATATTTACTCCGGCAGGGAGTTCGAGGTGGGTTAATGAGTCTATAGTTTTATCGGTTGGGGAAATAATATCTATTAATCTTTTGTGGACTTTTATTTCAAAGTGGTCTCTTGCGTCTTTATCGATAAAAGGAGATTTGTTAACTGCGTAAACGCTTCTTTGTGTAGGAAGCGGAACAGGACCTACAACCTTGGCTCCTGTTCTTATAGCAGTATCCAAGATTTGCTGGCAGCAAAGGTCTATAACCCTTGCGTCGTAACTTTTTAAACGTACTCTAATTCTCCCCTTCGGCATAAAATAAATTCAAAATTTAAAGTGCAAAAAGCAAAAGTTCAGCTATTTTGTGTCGATAACTCTAATTCTGTTTGCTTTCCGATCCCTGATTTCAACAAATTCTCCCGTTTCTAAAAACACTTCTAGTGGATCTGCCTGTACATTCCCTGATACAGAAACCCGAGAGCTCTTTTGTTTAAAAATGAAACGTAAATCTTGTCCTGAAATTTTAACCATAGTAAACCCCATATGAGGGGTTACTTTGGCTTGAATTGTTCCAACTTCAAATTCTTGTGCACTTTCTACTGTCTGTTGATTTGAACCTTTACCTAATATAAAAGTTTCAACTTCTGCTGGTGCCATAAATTGATAAATGCGATTATATAGATAAAAAGTTAAAAAGTAAAGAGGAAATTTTATTTAATGATGAAGAATAAAACTAATTGCTAGTGGCTAGTGGCTAGTGGCTATTAAGCAATTATTTTACTTATCACGCCTGCGCCTACTGTTTTTCCGCCTTCTCTGACTGCAAATCTGAGTCCGTCTTCCAAAGCAACCGGCACAATAAGCTTTACTGTCATTTTAGTGCTGTCTCCCGGCATAACCATTTCAACGCCCTTAGGAAGAGTAACTTCTGCAGTTACGTCGGTTGTTCTAATATAAAACTGCGGTCTGTAACCTGTAAAGAATGGCGTGTGGCGCCCGCCCTCTTCTTTTGTGAGAATATAAACTTCTGCCTCAAATTCCTTGTGAGGAGTAATGCTTCCGGGTTTTGCAATAACTTGACCTCTTTCTACATCGTCTTTCTCAACACCTCGCAATAAAAGTCCAACATTATCCCCTGCTTGTCCCTCATCAAGCTGTTTTCTAAACATCTCAACTCCTGTTACAACAGTTGATTTTGTTGCTTTTATTCCTACAATTTCTACTGTCTCATTTATTTTAACTTGTCCTCTTTCTACTCTTCCGGTTACAACTGTACCACGACCTTTGATAGAAAAAACATCTTCAACAGGCATTAAGAATGGTTTTTCGATATCTCTTTTTGGAGTAGGAATGTAATTATCAACCACATCCATAAGAGCTATGATTTGTTTTTCTGCTTCTCCGTCTCCTTCTAATGCCTTAAGTGCTGAACCGCGAATGATTGGTACATCATTTCCCGGGTATTGGTATTTTGTAAGAAGTTCTCTAACCTCCATTTCAACAAGATCCAAAAGTTCTGCGTCCTGGACCATATCGGTCTTGTTTAAGAAAACAACAATAGCAGGAACACCTACTTGACGTGCAAGTAAAATATGCTCTCTGGTCTGGGGCATGGGCCCATCAGGTGCAGAAACTACCAAAATAGCACCGTCCATTTGTGCAGCTCCTGTTATCATGTTTTTTATGTAATCTGCGTGACCGGGGGCGTCAATGTGAGCATAATGTCTTTTTTCTGTTTCGTACTCGATGTGGGTGATATTGATCGTGACACCTCTTGCTTTTTCCTCCGGCGCGTTATCGATATCCTCGTATTTTTTAGCAGTTGCTTTTCCGGTCTTTGCCAAAACTGAAGTTATTGCTGCGGTTAAAGTAGTTTTACCATGGTCTACGTGACCGATTGTACCGACATTTACGTGTGGTTTTGTTCTTTCGAACTTTTTTGCCTCTGCCATAATTTTTTACAAGAAAAAAATACACCTTAAGAGATTTAAGGCTAAAGGCAATATACAATATTTTCTATAAATCGTCAATACCCCAAATTACAATTATTCAGAGGGTGCATGGAGCTGTTCATAGGGAATGTGAGATGAATCGGGCATTATCACTAAGACGAGGGTGTTGTCTGCATTTGATTTTCCTTGATGGAAATTTCCTGGAAAAACAGTTGTGGAATTATTTTTTTCGTCAAGTCTCTGCACAGATCCTCCAACAGTAAGATCCATTTCTCCGCGCAGTAAAAAGTAATGTTCACTTAAGTTGAGCTCTACCAAATGCTGATGATAAGAAGTTCGTACGCCTTTTCCTAACCTGTAAGCAAAAACTCGGTGCTTTCCAAAAATCTGTTCTACAATGTAATTGCCATCGGAATTTAGGTGTACTCCCGTAGGAGATTTAAACTCTAACTCACTTATATTGTGGGCAATCTTAAGCCTCTTAAGAGGTTCAAAAATAAGCTGTTGATAATTATGTCCCACCAAATTTACTAAATCTTCGTGAGTAAGGCCTTGTGAGGGTTGTTTCTGATCAAGAGAATCAGGATTTACTCCTGCTCTTCTTTCTGCCGGGAATACCATAAGTTGAGTAAAAAGCTATTATAATAAATTCTACTGCTGTGCTGCAACCCGTCCGGTAAATGTAGACTTGGTAAGCATTTGTTCTACAATATTTTTCGGAACTTCTTCGTAATGCGATGGCTCCATGTAATAGGATGCGCGACCCTGAGACATCGAGCGCAAGGTTGTTGCATAACCCGAAAGCTCTTCCAATGGAACCATTGCCAAAATAATTGTAGCACGCGCTCTTTCTTCTGTTCCTAAAATCTGTGCTCTTTTTGCAGAAAGATCTCCTATAACATCTCCCATAAACTCCGACGGCGTTGTTACTTCAACCTTCATAATAGGCTCCAAAAGCGTGAGCCCTGCTTTTTTTGTTGCCGCCTGCAATGCTTGTGAGGCCGCAATTTTAAATGCGATGTCTGAAGAATCAACATCGTGATAACTTCCATCGTAAACTGTAACCGACATATCAACCATAGGATAACCCAATAAAACTCCGTTTTCCATCGACTCTTTTACACCTTTTTCTATAGACGTAATAAATTCTGCAGGAATTGCTCCACCCTTTATTGCATTTACAAACTCGTGCCCTTCTCCTCTTGGTTTTGGCTCAACACGCAGGAAACAATGACCGTATTGTCCGCGTCCTCCGGACTGTTTTATATATTTTCCCTCGGCCTGCGCCATTTTTGTTATTGTCTCTTTATATGCAACCTGAGGCGCGCCAACATTTGCCAAAACACCGAACTCTCTTTTCATTCTATCAACCATAACTTCAAGCTGTAACTCTCCGATTCCTGATATTATCGTCTGCCCTGTCTCATGGTTTATCTTAATAACAAAGGTTGGGTCCTCTTCGGATAATCTTTTTAAAGCAAGTCCTAATTTTTCCTGATCTACTTTAGTCTTTGGTTCAATTGCTAAGGAGATAACAGGCTCGGGGAAAGAAATCTTTTCAAGAACAATAGGGTTTTTTTCATCACAAAGAGTGTCTCCTGTTACTGTTTCTTTTAAACCGACGAGCGCAACAATTTCTCCTGATAATCCCTCTTTAATCTCCTCACGGGTGTTTGCATGCATTAAAAGAATTCGGCCGACTCTCTCTGTCTTATTTTTTGTACTATTATATATATAAGAACCTGAAGCTATCTTGCCTGAATAGACTCTAAAGTAAGTAAGTTTTCCAACATGCGGATCAATTTGAATTTTAAAAGCAAGACCGGCAAAAGGATCATCGGGAGTTAATTTTCTAACCTCTTTCTCTCCTGTTTTTGGATTTATTCCCTTAACTTCTTTAAGATCCAAGGGTGAAGGAAGATAATCCACAACAGCATCCAAAAGTGGTTGGACCCCTTTATGACGAAGGCTTGAGCCTGCATAAATTGGGACGAGTTTATACGCAATAACTGCTTTTCGCAAAGCGGCTTTTAATTCTTTTTCGGTTGGTTCTTCTCCATTTAAATATTTTTCCAAAAGCTTATCGTCTGTTTCGGCAATTTTTTCGATAAGCTTGTGTCGGTATTTCTCGACTTGATTCTTTAGGTCCTCCGGAATCTCCAGAGTTACATCGAATACTACGCCGAGGTCATCCGATCCCCATATATAGGATTTTCTAGAAATAAGATCAACGATTCCTTTAAATGTGTGCTCAACGCCTATGGGCAAAGCCATAATTGCAGGATTTGCGCCAAGTCTGTCTTCTATGCTTCTTACAGTTGCCAAAAAATCTGCTCCGAGCTTATCCATTTTGTTTATAAAACAAATTCTGGGAACTTTATATTTATCTGCCTGTCTCCAAACAGTTTCGGATTGCGACTGAACTCCTTCCTCCGCATCCAAAACCGTAATTCCTCCGTCTAAAACACGCAAAGATCTCTCAACTTCCGCTGTGAAATCAACGTGTCCGGGAGTATCAATGATATTTATTCTATAATCTTTCCAATAGGCGGTTGTTGCGGCCGAAACAATAGTAATTCCCCGTTCTTTTTCCTGTGCCATCCAATCCATTTGCGTTGTTCCTTCGTCGATGTCTCCGATTTTGTAGGTTTTACCGGTATAAAAAAGAATACGCTCGGTGGTTGTGGTTTTACCCGCATCGATATGAGCAATGATTCCAATGTTTCTGATTTTATCCAGTGGTACGTCTCTTGATTTTACATCCGCCATAAAAAAACAAAATTCGAAATCCTAAATACTAAATTCTAAATAATTTTGGTATTGAAATTTTGGGAATTGTAATTTGTTTAGAATTTAGATATTCGAATTTAGAATTTGTTTGATGAGTATACCACATTTTAAAATCCTTGGCTAATATAAAAATCCTTGCTTAGTTTTGGTATACTTCAGATATGACAAAGTATATCCTCCATGGGGGAAATACAAAAGAGTTAAATGAAGACAACAACGGTTTTTTCAGAGAGATGACTCTTGGATTACCAGGAAGAGTCCATGTTCTTCTTAATTATTTTTCCAGGCTGGATAGTGAAATTGAAGAGTGCGCAAAAGAAGATAAAAGAAGATTGTTAAAAAATAGTCAAAATAAAGATTTAAGTTTTGAGATAGCAGATCCTCAAAAATTTATAGATCAGTTAAAAAAATGTAATATTATGTATATGCGTGGTGGAGATTCTGCTAAATTAATTAAAATGATGTCACCTTTTTCTGATTTAAAAGAATTATTCAAAAATAAAGTAATTGTTGGTTCTTCAGCAGGTGTTTATGTAATGACTAGATATTATTGGGAAAATGATACTGGTATTCTTGGTGAAGGATTGGGAATTTTAAATTTTAAGGTTTATTGCCACTATAATCCCAACGATATTAACATAGTTAATAAACTTCAAGAGTATAAAGAAAACTTGCCATTGCTGACGCTACCTAATTGCAAATGGGTAATTTTTTATCAATGAAACTTAGAAAATTAATTAAATCCTTCTTGACAGATCTTACCACCGGAAGTGGGCGAAGGCGTGGTTCGCCCTCCTAATTTTCCTCATTAAAAACTGCGTCTTAAATCACGATAATATCCTCCTGAAACAGTAGTCGTTGTATCAAAGAAATTCCTCTTGAACAGATTTACTTTTCCGACAACTTTTTCCCAAGATTTGTTATCTCCAAAAGTAATTTT
>Ga0209542_10011278_pt1 | contig 15883 bp, 17 predicted proteins | sample RifCSPhighO2_01_FD_184028 | JGI IMG/M metagenome (GOLD analysis project Ga0209542, IMG submission 184028) | Soil microbial communities from Rifle, Colorado - Rifle CSP2_plank highO2_0.1 (SPAdes) (version 2) | ecosystem: Environmental > Terrestrial > Deep subsurface > Rock core/Sediment ... | reverse complement strand
CTCCCTCTGGCACCACGGATCGTTTTACCCGATTGACGCGCTGTTTCTTCTCGTCGGCACTTCGTTACTCCTCGCTACATTCCCGCTTATGGCGATATTCTTTGCTGCACTTATCGCTCTCTCTACTATCCCCTCGGTTTTTTCTATCGTCGGCACGAGTTACGGTCATCGTTCCGCGCTTATGTACCCCTTCCTAACTATCCTCATAAGTTATGGCATCGTAGAAACGATACGAAAAGTAAAAACCTCACTACGGCCATGGGTGCTTGGAGGTATCGTCTTCGGATATATATTAGTTACGGCAAACTTTGTCTACCTCTATTTCTTCCGCTTCCCATACTACAATTCCGAATCATTCGGGTTGTCCCAACGGCTCTACAGCAGATACACCGCACTTGCGGAAAAACATGATACGCCGGTCATCCACCTGACGGAGGCCCCGGAGCTTTATTTACGGAATTACGTATTTTACCGAAACGCGGTACACAGGAATACTGTAGAAGATATTCGAAACCGATTTCTCCAAAAAAACTACGCATGGGAAAACGCGACGTTTACTAAAACATGCCCAACCAAGGAGGAAATTGACAAAGGTGAGACGACATACATCCTCTCCGAAACGTCACCGTGTAAAGACCTTTTTATCAAACGGCCAATGACAGCTATACCAACGCTTTCTGACGGCGGGACGCTCTACATGATCTTTAACGACAGGGTGTGTAGCGACTACGCACTCTCTGCCTACCCCACAGGCTACACATTGGATGACTTTGCGATCGAAAAACTTTCCGAAAAGAGGTTCTGTGAGCGTTTCATCATCCGCTACACACAGCCGCTGTATCTTCCCCAAGATAGAACCGGCGCATGGATAACTCCTAAGGAATAAAGGAGGTTGGAAGTGAGATAGGTTCCCGTCGTTTTTCGACAAAGAACCATTCTTCTTTGGGAGAGATCGTCCATTTGGCTATCACCCGGAGCGCATCTTTGATCTGCGTCTTGTGGCAGCGTGCTGCGGCAACTTTTTTCAAGAAAACTTTTTTGATATCCACGACCAAATCGACGTCATCGCGGTCAAACCCTTCGGGGAAGAATATGAAGTAGTGTTTCATGAGGTTGCTGCTGTTTTTATTCGTGCAGTTATACCAGATGGCATCAATAGCTCTGTTCTCCCGAAATACGTAACTTGAAATCATGGCAACGGCGACGTGGTCCAAATGGCCGGAGATTCCACGAAGTTCCGTCGTTATCATGAACGATGGGTTGTGCTTCTTGACCAGTACCGTAATCTTTTCTGCAATTTCGTGATAGAGATTGTGGGAAAGCGTTCCATCCCGATAATTCAGCATATGGACGTGTTTGACGCCCAACACTCGGGCAGAGGCATTGAGTTCCTCGACACGAAGCGTACTCAGTTTTTTGCCTCCGATCTTGTGAAACCGCGGGTCACTGCCTCCATCTGTGACGCAGATTACATGCACGTCGTGATTTTTAGCAAGAAGCGCCAGCGTTCCCGATGGCCCAAAGGCTTCATCATCCGGGTGGGCTATAATACAAAATACCGTCTTCTTCATATGTCTTTGTCATCCCCGACCTGATCGGGGATCCAGAATGTATTATACTCTGGATTCCCGCGTTCGCGGGAATGACTCGTCAATTCAGGTTATAATACACATAATGAGGATCTTTACGCAATTTGATGACGAACTTCGTTCTCTTTGGCCGGAAACAACTATGCCGTTCTATTCATTCGCCTGGCACAAGACCTGGTTTGATCATTTTGGCGCCAATGAGCAGTTGTCGATTATTGAACACGGAGGCTATATCGCGCCGCTTGCCATCCGGGAGGGCATCGCCCATTTCACCGGCGGAGAAGAAATCGCCGACTACTTAGATATCATAATTCAGGAACAACTTGACTCGGTAAGCTGGAATCAAATCCTCGGTGTACTACATAAACGATCCGCACGTGCGGTGCGTTTATGTAATATTCCAGAAGGTTCATCAACTCTTACGTTTTTTAACACCATGCCCAACACAGCGATAGAGAAAGAGGATACGACACCCATTCTCACGCTTCCCGAAAACTTTGAGGCGTATCTTGCCTCGCTTGACCGGAAGAAACGCCATGAGGTACGGCGGAAGATGCGGCGGTTTGAAGAAGAACACCAAGATATAACGTTGGAAGAACGTACGGATATTGATCTTCTCATTACTCTCATGCAAAACGATACAGAAAAACAAGCCTTCTTAACGCCCGACATGAAAGACTTTTTCCGAACACTACCGACGCTCGGGCTCACCAGACAATTTGTGTTAACTCTAAACGGTAAACCCGTTGCAACAACGCTGACGTTTGAGGTAGAACATTCTCTCCTATTGTATAATTCCGGATACACCATCGAGGGTTCGGGGTGGTACCTGAAAGTAAAACTCATCGAATGGGCAATCAAAGAACGATTTGCACATGTCAACTTTCTCCAGGGAGGAGAACGATATAAATATGACTTTGGGGCCAAAGACTTCCTGGTCTATCGCGTTTCAGAAAAACTTTGATATAATGAACTGATCGGTGAAAACGTACCAACCGCTCACGAGTCAGGAAGCTGCTAAACGCCTTTCCTTAAACGGCCCGAATGTCTTGACAGAGACCTCCTCCCACTCGCCTGTTACGATGTTCTTAGAGCAATTCAAAAACATCCTCGTCGTCATGTTGATGGCAGGAGCCGTGTTGTCCTTCATCTTAGGCGACAAGCTCGACGGCGTCCTCATTTTCGCCATCATCATCCTCAACGCCATATTGGGTTTCGTACAGGAATTTAAAGCAGAGAAGGCGCTTGTTGCTCTCAAACAAATGACCGTCGGCATGGTCAGGCTCATTCGTGACGGTATGATCACCCAGGTACCAAGTTCTGAGCTCGTTCCCGATGATGTCATCATGCTCGAGGAGGGGGACAAAATCCCTGCCGATGGTGAAATTCTCGAATCCATGCATCTCGAGGTCAATGAGGCAGCACTCACGGGCGAATCTCTGCCTGTCGAGAAAGATGCGAAGAGTGAAAACCAAATCTTCATGGGCACCATCGTTTCCCGCGGAAGAGCGACTGCCCGCGTTACAAAAACGGGAATGCGTACAAAATTTGGCGCAATCGCTATAAAACTTGGTGAAATCAAAGATGATGAAACGCCGCTTGAAAAAAAGATGGGAACTTTAGGTAAACAGCTGGGCCTCGTGGCACTGAGTTCGGCCGGGATCATCTTTGGATTAGGATTCCTCCGGCGCGACCCTCTCTTTGAATCCATATTAACTTCCATTAGTCTCGCTGTAGCCGCGGTACCCGAAGGACTGCCGGCGGTCGTCACCATCACGCTTGCCGTCGGTACGCAGCGCATGGTCAGACAGCGCTCGATTCTCCGGAAACTTTCGGCCATAGAGTCATTAGGCAGCGTTACGATCATAGCAACTGATAAGACCGGCACCCTCACTCAAAACGACATGCGGGTGAGCGACGTATGGCACAGTGGTGTCCCCCTTACCGAACTTCTTCGCGTTGGGGTACTTTGTAATAATGCAAGTCTTTCACAAACCGAGGGAACAGGTACCCCGACTGTTATCGGTGATAAAACAGAAGGTGCGCTCCTTCTTTTTTCCAGAGACCATAAGAAGGATCCGTCGGTATTTTCACAAAACGGCAAACGGATAGAGGAATTTGCGTTCACATCAGCGCTCAAAATGATGTCCGTCATTTGGCGTGAGGGAGAAACATATGAAGTTCTGACGAAAGGCGCACCGGAGGCGGTCCTTGCCGCATCGACTCTGGGAGCAAACGAAAGGGCGCGCATCGAGAAGGCGTTCCGTGCGTTTGCCCGCCAGGGACTTCGCATGATTGCATTTGGCAAGAAAACTTTTCCATGGCACGGTCAAACGAGAAAAGAAGTTGAGAGCAAGCTGACGTTTTTGGGTTTCGTCGGTATAGCCGATCCTGCCAGAGCGGAAATCGCTCCCGCTGTTGCCAAAGCCAAACGGGCAGGGATTGCGACCATCATGATCACCGGAGACAACGAGCTCACCGCAAGTGCTATCGCACGAGAAGTAGGACTCCTTGCTACCGGCGACGAAGTACTCACCGGCAGTCAATTTGCCGCACTTTCGGATTCTGACGCCGTGAAAGCGCTTCGAAAAACCCGAATCATCGCCCGTGCGACACCGGAGGATAAATACCGCATCGTCAAACTTCTGCAAGGGGCGGGGCATGTGGTCGCCGTGACCGGTGACGGCGTCAATGATGCGCTTGCCTTAAAACAAGCAGACGTTGGTGTTGCCATGGGAATCACCGGTACCGATGTAGCGAAAGAGGCCTCGGATATGATCATCACGGATGATAACTATGCCTCACTCGTCGTCGCGATAGAAGAGGGGCGTACGATCTTTGACAACATCAAGTCCACGACCAAGTACCTCATCGGCTGTAACTTGGGAGAAATCGGGGCGATCACCGGCGGCGTTCTTTTGGGCTGGCCATTCATCCTGAGCCCGCTTCATATCCTCTACGTGAACCTTGCAACCGACGGGCTACCGGCGATAGGCCTGTCCCTATCCCCCAAACAAGGGGACATCATGGCACGTTCGCCGCGGACGGAAAAATCCATCTTCAACCGGCATGATCTCTTTTGGTTTATCGAGGTAGGACTCCTCACAACTCTTGCCACCCTCGTTTCGTTTACTATCGGAGCAAGGCACGACGTCGTCCTGGGCAGAACGCTCGCGTTCCTGGCAATCATATTGGCACAGCAATATATTTTCTACGATATCGCAGCGCGGAATAAAACGATCCTTAACATCTCACTCAAACACTTCCCCTGGGCGCTTTTACCGGTTGGCATCATCATCGTCCAGATCATCCTTCTTGAAGTCCCGCTGTTTGAAAAAATATTCACACTTACCGCCCCGCCGATGGCATTTTCCATCACCAGCGTCGCCATCACGAGCGCGCTTCTCATCGTTTCCGAGCTTCGCAAAAAATTCGGCAGGCATTTGTATTATCATCATTAAACAGAATTCACCCTCTCCTACCCGTAATTGCAAAAAAATATAAGCACTTCAGCACTTTTTTCAACAGCTATATATCTTTGTCTCGTAACCAAAAAAATTGACTCACCACCTCTTGACGTACCATGGGTATAATTAAGGCAGAAAGATCGGTAACATGAATTTTGGTCGTATTGGTATAATACACATAATGATACTTCTTCGTAAACCAATATCAAGAAAACGCTTGCGGGAGATGGCAAAGGTAGGTTTCGGAAATCTCGTCAAAGCTGTCGTGGACATCAAACAAGGGATTATGGTGGTTGATGCATCACTTCATGCTGACGAAGAAGCGCTGCTTTTAGAGTCTGGATCGTCGCAGGCGGATCTTTGGGGTATTAATCTGTATCCGGATCTGACTGGCAAGGATATGATTGAGTTTGACTCAATGATTAATCTTCGCCCGAGCCAGGGAAACCTAACAAGAAGCGTGGACGATCCTCGTTTTCGGGAGCACATTCGTAAGATTGTTTCGGTCTTAGTGACGTAATGTATGCAACACAAAGATCTCACTGGTAACCGATGGTACGCCTTATCAAAAGTTGCACAGCTAGCCAATATAGGTAGCGAAGTTGAACGCGCAATCAATTGGAAAAAGAAGGGGAACGAAGAATATGCGAATCTCGCTCATCTTCGTGCGTTGGAATTATTTGATTTAACGCTTGGGGATCATCGATATGGCAAAGGCCTCAAGGAGGTAGCCCGCGCTCGGGAGCTTTGGTTAGATTATTTTGTTGGGAATAACCAGTATCTTCAGACGGAAGAACAATGGAAGAAGTATTTTCTTGCATTCGCACTTGCTTCTCGTATCACCCGTTCGTAACTAACATCAGGCTTTATTCGCCCGTACATTCTTTGTTATAATGCACGTACGGGCCTGTAGCTCAACGGTAGAGCAGTAGCCTTTTAAGCTATTGGTTCAGGGTTCGAATCCCTGCGGGCTCACAACTTATCTTCTAAATATGAAACATATCTATAGAACTATCTTTCATGACCAAACAAGAAAAAGTTTTGGAGATTATTAAGCGGCTTTACAAAGAATTCCCCAATCCCAAGGTAGAACTTCATTACTCAATGCCGTTTGAACTTTTGGTAGCTACCATTCTCTCTGCTCAGTGTACGGATAAACTCGTCAACACGGTAACTCCGGCATTATTTGCCAAATATAAAACAATAAAAAACTATGCAGACGCCCCGGTTGATGATATTGACCGGATGGTAGCCAAAATCAACTTCCATTCCAATAAATCCAATAACATCGTCGCTGCGGCACAAATGATTATGGAAAGATTCGACGGCAGCGTACCGGATACGATGGAAAAATTGGATGCGTTGCCCGGAGTGGCTAGGAAAACCGCGAATGTCATCTTGGGGAGCATTTTTGGAAAAGCAGAAGGCATCGTTATCGATACCCACGGCATCCGGCTTGCAAATAAGCTCGGGCTCACAACCTCCAAAGATCCAGTGAAGATCGAGCAGGAGCTTATGGCAATTGTCCCCAAGGATACATGGATTGATTTCGGCCACCTCCTCACCCTCCATGGCCGATACCAATGCACGGCGCGGCCACACTCATGTGACCACTGCCCCTTAGGAGACCTCTGCCCGGAATACACGGGGTGACACGGAAAAACATAAAATCCACAAAAACCACGCTTGGGGTGACTATCAAAGCGTGACGTTCGGGATATGCCGGAGCGAGGAAGGGCTATACGTGAGCGGGTCTAGGAGTATAGCAATCACGTCTATCCTCCAATCAGACGCTCGTTCGGGATGTCGATGGAGGTAATACTGACTCGTCAAAATCACTTCATGGAGTTTTTTTGCCGTTATTGCCTCTTCCGGGGTACCATAGGCGGTACTGCTCCTCGTTTTCACCTCGACAAATACTACCGTGTGTCCATCCTGTGCGATGATGTCTATCTCGCCATAGCGTGCTTTGAAATTCCGTTCGAGAATGCGGAAATGTTGTTTACGAAGATATGAAAGCGCGAAATTCTCGCCGACGATGCCTATCTTATTTCGATACCGATACTGGGGTGACTTCACTGATACGGGTTGCATCTTTACCCAGTTTACCACGGAGGTAATAAAGTTTCGCACGTCGTACTCTCCCCTGTTTTTTGACGGTAATTTTCCGAATCCACGGAGACACGAGCGGGAATATGCGCTCTATGCCAATTGCGTCGGCACCAATTTTACGTACCGTTACCATCACGTTGGCACCAGAGCCTTTGATCGCAATGACGATCCCTTCAAATATCTGGATACGCTCCCGGGTTTCTTCTTTGACCTCACGCTTGGTTTTACCAGCAACTTTTTCCTTCTCGATGAGCTTGTAGTGTACGCGGACCGTATCGCCCACGTGGAACGTGATCTTTTGTGTCTCTTCGCCTTCACCCTGAGTCCAAACAACTGAGTTTGCCATATGAAGATGCTTATTTTACCATTCCGGCGTGCCTCATACAAGCGCGTATGTACGAAAGGAATAGGGGGTGAGGGGTAAGCGGTCGCGAACGATACTCAGGATGATATTGAGTCCCCAAGAAAAACGGGTGAGTGACGGAGGGCAACTCGATAATCTCTGCCAGATGTTCGACCGTTGAACGACCGGAGAACATGAGACCTTTGTCTTCGAGTTGTTTCGTATAAGAATCGTTAAATTCGTACCGGTGCCTATGCCGCTCCCATACGGTTTTTTTGACCGGATCGCTGTACCCTCCAAACTCTGTATAACTCTGATCCGCAAGCGATCCGGGTGTCACCGTACATTCCCATCTTCCGAGACGCATGGTGCCACCATAGGCACGACGAGCTTTATTTTCCTCCTGCAGTGGATTCATATAGATCACGGGGTATGGAGTCTGTTCGTCACACTCAGTTGTATTGGCGTCCGTAAGACCCAATACATTGCGTGCATACTCGACGACAGCAAGCTGCATGCCATAGCAAAGTCCTAAATACGGAATGTTGTGCTCCCGGGCATAACGAATAGCCATGAGCATTCCCTCTACTCCGCGTGGCCCCCAGCCGATGGGAACGATGACGCCGGAAACGCCTCCGAGGAGTGTCTCTACGGACTGACCCTTTTCTATCTTTTCCGAATTCACCCAGCGTGTTTTGACTGTCACTCCTTCTTTCCATCCGGCATGATCCAGAGCATCCATGAGGGCTGCATACGAATCCCTCAGTTCATAATCCCCTGTTCCGAAGTATTTCCCGACGATGGCTACCTCCACCGATTTCTTTTTGCTTTCCTTCACACGAATGAGGAGGTCCGACCAAGAACCAAGATCCGGTTCCCGATCAGGGATGCCGAAGAGCGTGAGAATCTTTTGCGCCACCTGCTGCTCTTCAAATGTTTGTACGACAGCATACGGGGTATCCTCATCGGGGTTTGAAATGACGTGCTCAGGATCGACGTTACAAAACATGGCAAGCCGCTCACGACGGCGTTTGTCGATGTGTTTTTCTGCCCGGCAGACAATAAAATCCGGCTGAATCCCCATGGATAAGAGGAACTTAACCGAAAGCTGGGTGGGCTTGGTCTTGGGTTCTCCTAAATGTTTGGGCGTAGGAAGATAGCTTACATGCACATGCACCACAGGAGCCTTTTTGACGGTTTTTAAGATCCGAGACGCCTCATAATAGAGCATGTTCTGGTACTCACCGGCCGTCCCTCCAAGCTCAATCACCACGATGTCAGCGTTTTCTTTCCGTGCTGCGATATCGATCCTTTTTAAAATCTCATCGGTAATGTGGGGGATAGCCTCCACATCCTCACCTTGGTACTCAAAATTCCGTTCCCTACCGATCACAGCTGTGTATATTTGACCCATGGTGACAAAGTTATGCCTATACACGTTTTTGCCAAGGAATTTTTCGTACGTTCCCATGTCCATGTCTGCCTCGGTCCCGTCGTCACAGAGGAACGGGTCACCATGCTCAATAGGATTGATAAGCCCTGCGTCGACGTTTAAGTAATTTTCAAACTTAACTGGGGTGACGCGGTAGCCTCGGGATTGAAGGAGAAAACCGATGCTTGCGGTAGTAATTCCCTTCCCGAGACCGGAAAGGACGCCTCCTGATACGAAGATGTATTTGGTTTCCTGAGGGTGCACAATTTACTATACCAAAAATTGCCTATGGAGGTCAACACCGATTGAATCGGGGTCAACTCCGCGTGCGGCGTTTTGGCTTCTTATGCTTTTTGTGGGGAGATTTGAGCGGTCCTGCTAAATGTTTTCGGAATAATGAGTAGAATATATCGCCCTTGGTCACCATACCGACGACTTCATCATCATCGTTTAAGATGGGGAGCTGATCCACATGCCGCACGATCATCCGTGAGAGGGCGCGCATCACGAGTGTCGATTCGCGCGCAAATATCACCGTGGTTGCCATGATATCCCGCGCATGGAGCGGCGCCATATCTTTGATACGAGCTTCCATCGCTTCAAAATCCTGCGGCGTTTCCAAAAATTCCAAGACATCCTGATACTTGGGATAGATACGCTCAAGGATATCTTTGCGGGTCACCATGCCGACCAGACGATTTTTACTATCAACGACAGGAAGGGTATGAACGTGAGAGGTGAAAATCCTTTTACACAAATCACGATATGAGGTATCCGGGCTAACCGTTATGATATCGCGAGACATGATCTCGGAAACGATCATAGGAGAATTTGGGTAAGTATACCACCCTGATTTTATCAGGGTCAACCCCAGCTTTTTTCGGGGAAATTAGACGTGGAATGCGCTGGGGCGCCGCTTTCTTCTGCTTACTTTGAGTTCCAACATCGTTCTATGGAGCGTGGCGATTGCAGCGGCAAGTTCGTCACCCGATGCTTTACGGGCAATTAGATCTTTGGCCGATTCAAAGGCTTTTTTGATCTCCGCTTCGTTGATCTCGTCCGCATGAACGGCTCGGGAAACGAGGATGGTGACCTCTCCTTTTGGACGGACTTCCATGAATCCCCCACCGATTGCCAGGAAATACTCCTTGGTGCCTGAGATAATCTTCACTTCGCCGGGAGCCAGCTGAGTAAAGAGCGGTTCATGCTTGGGAAGCACTTCTATTGTACCATCCGGTGTTGGCACCGAAACCGCGTTCACTGTTTCGGAAAATGCCTTGCGTTGGGGGGTGATGATATCGAGTAAGAAAGGCATGATTGGTTATTGGTAAATAGTAAATAGTAATTGGAAGATAGAAAAAATTCATCATCCTGCCATTTACCAATTACCGTTTACCGGTTACTTAACTTCATCTATCGTTCCGACCATATAGAATGCCTGTTCCGGTTTACTATCGTGCTTGCCTTCCAATATTTCCTTAAATCCTTTCACCGTCTTTTCTACCGGTACGTATTTTCCGGGACGCGCGGTGAATGCCTCGGCCACGAACATAGGTTGGGTCAAAAACCGCTGGATCTTGCGGGCTCTGGATACCGAGAGTTTATCCTCTTCGGAAAGCTCTTCCATGCCCAATATCGCGATAATATCCTGCAAATCCTTGTACCGCTGCAGTACCCGTTGGACTCCGCGTGCCACCTCGTAATGTTCTTTTCCTACTACCAAGGGATCCAATATACGAGAGTTTGCCGTGAGCGGATCGATAGCAGGATAGAGTCCTTGTTCTGCGATAGAACGCTCAAGCGATATGGAAGCATCCAAGTGGGCAAATGTGGTGACGGGAGCCGGATCCGTATAATCGTCTGCCGGCACGTACACTGCCTGCACTGAGGTGATCGAACCTCGTTTGGTCGACGTGATCCGCTCCTGGAGTGCGCCCATTTCGTCAGCAAGAGTCGGCTGGTACCCCACAGCGGATGGGATACGTCCGAGGAGGGCGGACACTTCGCTCCCAGCTTGGGCAAACCGGAAGATGTTATCGATGAAAAGCAATACGTCCTGGCCCTCTTCATCCCGGAAATACTCTGCCATCGTAAGCCCCGTGAGCGCCACTCGGAGTCTCGATCCCGGCGGTTCGTTCATCTGGCCAAAGACAAGTGCAGTTTTTCCTATGACTCCCGATTCCTTCATTTCCTTCCAGAGATCATTTCCCTCACGAGAGCGCTCTCCGACTCCGGCAAATACGGATACACCGCCGTGCACTTCGGCCACGTTATGGATCAGTTCCTGGATGAGGACGGTTTTCCCCAACCCTGCGCCGCCAAAGAGTCCCATTTTCCCACCTTTCACAAAAGGCGCTACCAGATCGACGACTTTGATACCGGTTTCGAGGAGTTCCCGCTTTGTACTCTGGCTGGCAAGCGTCGGTGCGTGGCGATGAATCGGATGGAGTTTGGCGCCAGTGACGGCAGCCCCCTCGTCTATGGGCTCTCCCACCACGTTAAAAATTCTTCCCAACGTCTTTTTGCCGACCGGGACAGAGATGGGAGCACCGGTCGCGGAAACACTTAGCCCGCGGCGCAGTCCGTCTGTCGGACCCAGGGCAACCGTGCGCACTCTGTTGTCCCCCAGGTGTTGTTCTACTTCAAGTACCAGTGTTTTTGATGACGTAAATTCACTACCTACGGTGAGTGCCTCGTAGATTGCCGGCACAAACCCCACTTCAAACTGGACATCGACGACGACACCCTGGATCTGGACGATCACACCAGTATGCTTGTTAATTTTTTCACTCTTTTGTTTCATATCGTTATACCTCCACTGCGAGTCTGGCTGTGACCATATCTGTAATTTCGTATGTGATTTTCTCCTGCCGCGCTTTGTTATAGACGAGGGTCAGATCATCCTGAAGGGAATGCGCGTTGTCGGTCGCGTTATGCATCGCGATCATTCTGGCCGAATGCTCTGCAGCCTCAGATTGAAGTACCGCATCGCGTATTTGATTCTCCACATAGTGTGGGAGTAACGCGTTAAACACCGCTTCCACACTCGGTTCTATCAAAAACTCGTATGTTCCTTCGTCCCTTTCGGGTTCCGCCGCCGCGACCTCCGTGATCGTTAGCGGAAGTAACGTCTTGCCACGCGGAACGAGCTTCGTGACTGAGAGAAACTCTGTCGATACGAGATCGACAGCATCATAGGTACCGGATAGAAATTCTTTCGTGAGGTAATCTACAAGAGCCGGAACGACACGTTCCCACGGCGTCGTATCAGAAAAATCCGCTTTCACGCTTCGCCCCAGGCGCGTCACAAAATCTGCGCCTTTCTTGCCGATTGTTATGACATCGTAGTTATCTGTCTGTGGATATTGCTTCATAAAAAACCGAAAGAGCGACGTATTGAGTCCGCCGCAGAGTCCTTTATTCGTCGAAAGTAACACAATGAGCCGCTTCCCGGTAAGCTCCGGAGTAGTCAAGAGCGGATGATTACGGTAATCCGTACGTTTTGCAAGTCTCATGACCATGTCATAGATTTTTTGTGCGTAGAGCTTGCCGGCAAGCGCCGTAGCTTGGGCTTTCTTCATTTTCGCGGCGGCAACAAGTTCCATCGCCTTGGTGATTTGCGCGATGTTTTTCGCACTTTTTATCCGCCGTTTGATGAGTCGAATATTTGCCATGGAAATTATTTAAACGTCTTTTTAAATTCTATAATAGCCTTCTCCAAATCTTTCTCGATCTCCGGAGTCAGCACCTGTTCTTTGGTAATCGCTGCCAACGTCTTTCGGAAACCTGAGCGCAAAAAATGGACGAAGCGTTCCTCAAACTCAGGTATGCGGGGAACCGGAATGTCATCCAGATGTCCCCGGGATCCCGCCCACATGATCGCTACCTGAACTGCTACGGGGACGGGCTCAAATTGTCCTTGTTTCAAAAGTTCCATCATCCGGCTTCCGCGTGCGATCTGTTTCTTCGTCACGTCGTCTACATCTGCGGCAAACTGCGCAAATGCTGCCAAATCCCGAAACTGAGCCAAATCGAGCCGTAGGTTACCGGCAACTTTTTTCATCGCCTTGATCTGCGCAGAACCACCCACGCGTGAAACTGAAAGTCCGACGTTGACTGCCGGACGCTGCCCTGCGTTAAACAGATCAGATTCGAGGTAAATTTGCCCGTCAGTAATCGAGATGACGTTGGTTGGGATATAGGCAGACATGTCACCAGCTTGCGTTTCGATGATGGGGAGAGCCGTCAGCGATCCGCCGCCGAGTGCTTTGGATAATCGACAGGATCGCTCTAAAAGCCTACTATGGAGGTAAAACACATCTCCGGGATACGCTTCGCGTCCGGATGGACGTCGGAGAGCGAGCGAAATCTGACGGTAGGCCCAAGCGTGTTTACTCAAATCATCGTAAATCACTACGACGTCTTTTCCTTGATCCATGAAGTACTCACCGATCGCACATCCGGCATACGGAGCGAGGTATTGATAGGAGACGGGATCGCTCGCGGTAGCCGACACGATGATCGTGTGAGAGAGCGCGTTGTGTCTTTCCAAATCGGCAATCACTTGGGCAACACGTGCGGTCTTTTGGCCAATCGCGACATAGATACAAATGACATTTTCTCCTCGTTGATTGATGATGGTATCGACAGCAATCGCCGTTTTCCCGGTTGATCTATCCCCAATGATGAGCTCCCGTTGTCCGCGACCGATCGGGATCATGGCGTCAATCGCTTTGACTCCGGTCTGAAGTGGAGTTGTCACCGCCTGGCGATGGACTACCCCCGGGGCGATATGTTCCATAGGATACCGATTTTTCGTCGATATCCTGCCTTTATTGTCTAACTCTTCCCCTAACGGATTTATCACTCTTCCAAGATACGCATCGGAAACCGCTATGGAAAGAAGGGTGCCCGTGCTCCTCACTTCATCGCCTTCTTTGAGCGTTACGTAATCGCCAAGCACGATAATGCCTACTTCCTCTTCTTCAAGATTGATAACGACCCCGGTCACCCCGTTTGCAAACGTTACAAGCTCGAGGTACATCGCTCCCGGAAGCCCGGAGGCTTTTGCAACACCGTCTGCAAGTGTCGTCACGTATCCCACTCGACGTGCTGACACGGATGGCTCGAAGCGCTCAAGCTGTTTGACCAGTTCTCTCGCGATAAGTTGAGTTGTATCTGTTTTCATAGAGCATTAACGCGTTGGACTTGCGATCATCGCCATTTGTCCGAGCTCACTTAAGAGTGTTAAATCCATCACCCAATCTCCCATAATGACTTTGATACCACCTATCAGAGATGGATTGATTACAACGTTCAAACGTATTTCATGCCCAGACATCGTTGAAAGGATGCGTGCTAATTTTTGTTGCTCGGAAGCGTCAAGTTTCACCGCCGATTCGACAACAGCCTGATGTTCGCGTTTGGCTGCCGCACTCATTTTGAGAAGAAGTGACTGAACTCTCGGAGTCACCGCTTGGGATGTACCACTTTTTTTTAAATGAGCCATGACGCCATCGACAAACCCTCGTGCATCGTGGGATACTGATTTCATACTTCTTTAAGTCTTCGACGGTTTGGCTTTCGCAACCCACCGTTCGAGATCACCAATGCGTTTCTCTATAAGGAGATGTTGTTCTTTGGTACTCAGTACCGATCCCAGTAATTTCTTGGCCATAAGTACAGCTAATCCCACCGCTTCATGCTGTATAGCCGCCTCGCTCGCTTTATGAAGCTCGACCGCTTCCCCTTTTGCCCGTTCGAGGATCGCATGTGCCTGATCGTGAGCCTCCGATATAATTTCTTTCTCCACCTCTTTTCCTTGCTTTTTGGCATCGTCTATCACGGCAAGCGCGTCTTCCCGGGCCTTGGTGAGCGCTTTCTCCTGCTTTTCTTTGAGCTTTTCCTCCTCTTCCCGCAAATTCTGGGCGAGTGCTACCCCTTCGGCTATCTCTCTTTTCCTCTTTTCGAGCATGCCAAGAATCGGCTTATACAGAAGCTTTTGAAGTACGACGAGGATCACCAAAAAATTGACGATCTGCGCCGCAAGCAATACCGGCTCTATCCCTAATTTTTCCATTTCTATGAGTTCCTTTGCTTACACGAAACGAATCATAAGTCCTATAACCAATGAGTAAATAGCAATTGCTTCTGCAAATGCGATACCCAATATCATACTGGTCCGGATCTCATTTCCTGCTTCCGGGTTTCTCCCGATTGCCTCGAGTGCTTTCCCTGTGAGAAGACCGATAGCTAGTGCCGGACCTACTCCGCCAACTGCCACGGTAACTCCCATCATGATCATACGTACTGATGCTTCTTCCATTTTTTTACTCACCCCTTTCTTTACCCGTCAACGTTTTGCGTCAGCGAGTGAAAACGTTATAAGTATATCGTTATTTTAAGACTTATCAATATGCATCATGCTTACGCATGCGCCTCGATTTTGTGCTCCCCTTCCCCGTGTGATACTGCAAGAGAGAGAAATGCGGTTGTCAGCATGGAAAAAACAAATGCCTGGATAAACCCGACAAAAATCTCCATCATGAGAAACGGCAAGGGGACGATAAATGGAATGAGGAACGCGATGACGGCAAGCAGCACCTCTCCTGCAAAAATATTCCCAAAGAGACGAAACGCAAATGATAAGACTTTGGATATATCGGAGACGATCTCCAACAAACCGACGCTAAACATGATGGGGTCGCGAAAATTGATAAATCTTCCGAGGTAATGCGTGCCTAAATTGCGAAATCCAAAATATTGCATGGCGAGTACGGCCACTATCGCAAGCGCCAATGTCATGTTAAGATCCGCAGTTGCTGCGCGGAAAAGGGGAACAAACTCCGTTTTGTGCTCATCTTTGGGGACTTCGGCAGGTTCAGTCAACGCTGGCACGGATATTTGAGACGTGACGACTGCATGGTCTACTGTTGCCGTA
>Ga0209542_10011277_pt1 | contig 15884 bp, 23 predicted proteins | sample RifCSPhighO2_01_FD_184028 | JGI IMG/M metagenome (GOLD analysis project Ga0209542, IMG submission 184028) | Soil microbial communities from Rifle, Colorado - Rifle CSP2_plank highO2_0.1 (SPAdes) (version 2) | ecosystem: Environmental > Terrestrial > Deep subsurface > Rock core/Sediment ... | reverse complement strand
ATTAGTATCTACAACAACTTTATGCTGACTGCTCATACATTTCCTCTCTTATTTTTCCTGCTTTTTTTAGAAATTCATCAAATGAAATTCCCTTTTCTTTTAGAGCTTTTTTGAACTCCTCTCTAAATTCTTTTAATTTTTGCTTTCTGTACTCAATAATTAATTTTTCCAATAAGTCACTTACGTTTTTTGCTCTTTCGAGTAGTTTTAGCTTTACAAGTTCGTTATGAACTTTTTCTGACACAATGAGTGACTTTTGCATGTTTATTTATAGATTTATAGATTTATATATCTTTCCTTAATTGATTATTTCTTGTAAAATATTTTATAAAAATCTTTGTATGTAAGCCCTTGAGTGATTAAACCTATTAATATCCCATAAATAAATTCATTGTAGAACTTAAGGGATATCAGTAAAATGATAATTAGTGAGGCCATAAACCAATGATGTAAGTGAATTGTATATTTCTTAGTTTTAAATTTTAATGCTCTTATAGAACCCTCTTTGCCCTCTTTTTTACCAGAGTCTAATTTTGCAACAAAAAAGCCTATTGCGATTCCTAATGTTAGAAGTAAGAGGTTCATTATTCAATAAGTTCAAATCTTGGTACTTCTTTTCCATTTAATATAACTTTTTCTGTGAATATTTTTGCAGGTCTTACCCAAATTGCATTGTTGCCGAATTCTTTTGATTCATAAAGTGCTTGATAAACGACTAGCTCTTCTAGGGTTTCGCTGTGTTTTGCTATTCCTATTACTTTGTATAATTTTCCTTTGTAATGCTTGTATTTTCCTATTTTAATTTCATCCATTAAACACCTAGATGTTTTTTAATATACTTCTTATTCATCCACCACAGGACTACGGCTATTAAAATAAACCAAGGCCAGACAAATAAGGCTAGAACTATGAAGATTAATGCTGATAAGGCAGTGATTATTATCTTTGGATGGGTCTTTCTTTTTTTTACTTCTGATTTGCTCTTGACTATTAGCTTTTTGGCCTCTTTTTTCATATTTATATAGATGAAAATGCATTTATATATCCATTGTCTTTGTCTTTTATATGTGGGAATATATTGTGGGATTGCTTGCTTTACTTAGGGCATTTGCTGGATTGAGATTCTTTTTAATTAAGAGGCGTGTTAAAGGGCCTGTTAAGATTGTTTCTGAAGCAGAGCCGTTTTTTAATAGGGTTAAAGGTAGAAAAGTTGCTTTACTGATTCATGGATTTACTTCTAGCCCTAGGGAATTTAGAGGTCTTTCTAAATTTTTAGATAAAAAAGGAATTAGTTCTTATGCCCCTTTACTTCCAGGACACGGAACGACTCCCGAGAGACTTGCAGTTGTTAAATATTATCAGATGATTGAGGCAGTTCAAGAGCATGTAGATATGCTTGCTAAAGATTATGAAGAGATTTACATTGTTGGAAGTTCTTTTGGAGGTAATATTGCTTTACTTTGTACCAATCATTCTTCTAAAGTGAATGGAATTATTACTTTAGGTACTCCTATATTCTTTAGAAGACATAGGTTGAATAAGTATTTTCTGTTGCCTATTTTAAGAAGGATAAAAGTATTTCAGAGAAAACCTAAACGCGTCAGAGACTTTATAGATACGCATAATGGTTCTTATAGAGTTGTTCCTTTGAGGGCAGCTTATGAAATGACTAAGATTTTAGAATTGTCTAAGAAAGAGTTGAAAAATATATCTAAGCCTATACTTGTGATGCATGTTGAAAATGATTCTGTAATCTCTGAAGAAAGTCATGAATATATTTTAAATCATGTATCTTCTAAAAGGAAGTCTGAATTTGAAGTTCCGGAGTCAAATCATGTTGCTTTACTAGGGAGATATGCTCATTTAGTTAATAAAAACATTTTGGAGTTTATTAGAGGGAATTAAATTAGTGTAAGGTACTGTTAGCCTATCGTGATACTGGTTTTAGCTGCATATTTTAATTTATTATCAACTATAATTCCAAATGCTTAAATAGCATTTCTTTTGAGTGAATTAATGGTTGAAGAAAGAAAATTTAGATCAGTAGTCTATGAAGTAGTTGAATCTACACGTTCTAGATTCGGTTTTTGTAGAGTTATGGTAGAAGAAAACTTTTATACTATCTTATTCAGATCTCAAGACTTAAAATCTTCTCTGGAAGAAGCACAAGCAGAAGCAGCCCGTAGCAGCTCACAGTGGGACTATATGTGCGATTTAGAAGATAGATATGGTGTTACAGTTGGTTCTAGAAGATCTTTTTAGTTGCTTTAGGGACTTGTTTTTATAAGGTTTTGACCTTCATAATATTTATATATCTTAAATTAAATAGTGTGGAGTGAGCCTTAGAGATTATGTTTTGCCTTCCGTTTTATTAGCTGGGGGTTTGGCTGGAATTGGAAGTGTTTTTTATGCTTGCAAAGTAGGCAACGACTTAGAAAATATCCCTGAAGTAAGTCGTTATGTATCTCTTGGAAAACAATTATCTGCCGTAAATCGCTCTAGAGAAGGGATTAATGACTTTTCTTTAACATTAGATGATTCTTCTCAAACTAAATCTTTTTATGAGGTCTTAGATAAAAGAAAAGAGTCTATTGAATTAGAAATAAACGCCCTTAAATCTGTGGATAAAACTCGTGAAAATATAGCTGCTTTTGTTAATAATTATGAGCGCTTTGGAAGTTATGGTGGTCTTGTCGGCCTTATTGGTATAGGTCTTACTATCCTTGGATTATCGACATTTAGAGATAGGTTTAGGGATAACGGCATTCTTAATTAAATTTTAATTAACTTCAATCCTATTCTTACCTAGCTTTTTTGCTTGATATAGTGCTTTGTCTGCGCGTTGTTGCATTCTTTTGATGCTGTCTCCTTTTTTGTATTCTGTTAAGCCTCCAGATATTGTTACTCTGTACTTTATCGTTTCTTTATCTTGCTGAATTTTTATTCTTAATCTATTGCATACTGTTATTGCTCTTTTTATGTTTGTGTTAGGCAATAAGATGATAAATTCTTCTCCTCCGAAGCGTGAGATAATATCATATTTTCTTGTGTTTTCTTTCATTACTAATCCGAGGCGTTTTAGCATTTTGTCGCCTATTATGTGCCCATATGTGTCGTTTAATTTTTTGAAGTTGTCTAAGTCAATAATTAATAGACTTAATGGGCCTATGCCCCTCTTTACTTTGTCTAGCTCCATTTCCGAAATAGTTCTGAAAAATTTGTTGTTATATACGCCTGTTTTTTCATCTATTGTGGCTATTTCATATAGGTAGTCTATATTTTTTTCAAGTTCTTTGATTAGTTTTGTCAAATTTTTCTTTACGGCAGGGTTTAAGACTCTTAGTTTTTTTTCGAAATCCATATTATATTTAAGGAGATTTGTTATTTAAGGCTTAAGTATATGAAATTTGACATTACAAAAACTTAAAAACATATCGATTTAATAATTTATATGCCTCATGTAACTAAGGTTTTTGAGTTAATAAGAGAAAGACCGTTAATTGTTGTATCTTATGATGGTCCTCAAGATACGTTTGGATATCACTTATTCTGTCCCAATAAAGAAGGAAAACCAGTTCCATTTGCTTTTTCCATGCCTGTCTACGCAAATAGGCGTCAGACTTTTAGTGAAGCTAAACAATTAATTTCAGATGTAAAACAAGGATTGTACAATCCAAGAGGAAACAATAATTTAGCAACTTGGATTAGAGATTGTTTCGTTTGGCCTGATTTTATGTTCTAATATTTGTTATATTTAGTTCTTAATTAATTCATACAAAAGCTTTAAATAACGTCACTTTAAAGTAAAAATATGATTGGAAATGATGCAGTAACTAAATATGATGAATGGGGCGTTTGTAGAGAAACTATAGCCGTCCGTTTTAATAGAAATGAGGAAATTCCTACAATAAATTATCCTGAATATCGTTTGAGAAAATCTAAAATAATGGTTGTTTTATATGAATCCCCAGAAGGTCCTAGAAGACAAGGGTACAAGTTAGTTGTTTCTGACTCTAGAGGTGTTAGATGTATTGCAGATTCTGGAACTAAGTTTTATACAAGAAGAGATGCTATCGAAGAAGGTCGTAAATCTGCTTCTATTAAAAAGTTAGTGGCTGATTCTAGAAGACAAAGATAATTTAGTTATTAAAAATGACTGAGTTTAGTTAATTGGCGTTTATTCAGTTTTTTATTTCTATTAAAATATACTAATAATAGTCCTAGAAGCAAAAATAAATTAAGAATAGTTAACGGTAGAAACACTTTAATTGAATTATCTATGCTACTGTTAAAGTCACTAATGCTAAAACCTGTTAATCTATTTATCTTGCTTGGATTTGATATGTTTACATTAAGCCAAATGCCTATATTAAGACTGCCGTCTAAGGCCTGAAAAATTAAAATTCCTTTAAAATTTCCAGAATCCTTTGATTTCAAACATATATTTATTTCTTTTTCTTGATTTAAAATAAAATTTCTTTCATAATTTAAGGTAATTCTTAAGTCACTACTATTGGTGATGTAGTTATTAATTTCTTTATTTGGGTTTTCCTTAGTAGACCATTTATCTTCAATGACCATGTTTATCTCGTCGAGGGATGAAAAAATGTTGACTTTACTGCATATTTCTTCTCCTGCTTTCCCATTAAAATTCAGCTCCGAAGGAGAAATTCCGAATTCAAAAGCTGAAACATGAGAGTTTAATAAAAAAATTGTCATTAAATATAATAAAAATAAGAACTTTAAGACATGTTTAGTAAGAAACTGCAAAGAATTTGACATTTGTTCTGTGTCCGAGTATATTAGAGGTTATATTCTGAGGGTTATTGGTTAAGTTTAACATTATATAAAAATATTCATCATTGAATGTCTGTCCTGAAGTTGGCCTGGTTATGTTAAAACTGAACGTTCCTATTCTACTAAAATTATTTGCTGCCGTGTTATTACTTGTCTTAAATTTTCTAAGGTAAAGATTTCTAAAAATCATTTCACTTTGATTAGTGAGGTCTGGAGTAACTCTTATGTTTACATTTCCAGTGTTATTAACATAAACTTTCAACTCTTCCGATTCTCCAAAATTAGTCACATTTCCAAAAAATAAATAATCTGGTACTTCAACTCTAATTACTGTTGAATTAGTGCTGTTTCCATTAGCAAATATATTAGTTTCAACAATCATTGTATCATTTAATGCAGAAGTAAAATAAAATAACATAATGAGTATTAGTAAAAATGCAAATATAAAAAAGGATTTATCTTTCAAGTTCTTTATGAAACCTTTAATATTGATTGCCTATTTTGATATATAAATCAGTATTCCTACTAAATAATTAATAAAATGGCTTATATTTAGTACTCTTAAATACGGTGAAAAGATTTATAAACTATAGGGCCTATGGTTGCTATAGATTAAAATGGATATAACAACAATTCAGTTAAGCAAAGAAACCAAAGAAAAAATTTCAACATTTGGAATAAAGGGAGAAAGTTACGATAATATTCTAAAACGAATTTATTCATTGGCTGTTAAGGAACAGTTAAGGAATTTCTTGATGTCCGATGAAGGTTTTGTGCCTATTGAAGATGCCATAAAAGAGGCAGATAAGAAATGGCCAAAGTAAGTATTGCTGAAAGCTTGAAAAATGAAATTCTCAATAAATTTAAGGAAGAGTCTAAGATAATTTTTAGACAAATGTATTCTTTAGGAGATAATCCTCATAAAGGCAAATCTTTAGGTCAAGTCGGAGGAATTATTATAAAAGAGATAAAATATAAGAATTTTAGGTTTTATTTTATTACAGATGGGTATAAATTAAAAGTTATGGATGAAGCAAATTTAATAGATTTATTGATAAGATTTGTTAGGATGTCTGATAAGAAAGATCAGCAAGAAACTATCTATGAAATTAAGAAAGTATTGTCTAATTTTGGTCCAGAAGGTTTTACAATTTAGCTAGTTATATGGCCCCACGCAGACTCGAACTGCGAATTACTCGGTGTAAACGAGTCGTTTGAACCCTTAGACTATGGGGCCTTACTTGTTTTTTAGAGAAGGTAGTTTTTTAAAGGTGTCTATGGGCGAAATGTTATGGATGAAATGGAAGTTCCTCACCAATATCGTTTTGGTATGGTAGCTGATGGACAAGATGCTTTTGTAGAGAATACTTTGCGTGCTCATAATCGACTAAACAGATCTGTTCTCCATATTGGTAGTGGTGGAAGTTATATTGTAAATAAGAGTGTTTCAGATTTATCTACGAGAGTTTTTTGTGGAGATATGTCACCAAAGGCTATGTCTAATCTTTCAAGACATAATTTCCCAAATGTCTCTCCATTAGTTATGGATCTTTTTGCAATGCCTTTTGAAGATGAATCTTTCGATCTCATTTTATCAATAGGAGTTTATCCCATTTACAGATTAAGAACTGCAGATGCTCCAAGAGCACTTTCTGAATTTCATCGTGTTAATTTTAAAAGGGGAGAGTTACTTGTTTGTAATAGATTGGATGGGGATAATTACTCCATTGGAGCATTTAAGAGAATTGCAGAACGAGTGGGATATTCTGTTGTTGGAGAAAACATAGCAAACGATACTTTGGGGTTGACTGATGCTAAACAAAGATATGTCTTATTGCTTCAAAAATAAACCTTTATAAAACCTTTCTGTTCACTATCTGATAAGCGCGGGTAGTATAGTGGTTAGTATACGACGTTGCCAACTACAACCTTTAGAAAAGGTTCTAGGAGTCCAAAAGACTCTGTAAGTAAACACGTTGTGGCCCGGGTTCAATTCCCGGCCCGCGCATGTAGCCAAGATGGAATATTGAAGGGACTCGTTTTATTCAAAATCCAAATAATCTATGATCCATCCAATCAAGTATAATTGCTAGAACTTCTATCTGATTACCGGTTAAATTTATAAAATCATTATAGATGGGTTGTTTATGGATAGAGTTCAGATAGATTTATCACTTGTTAGACAACTTAATCGTAGCTATTTTGATGAGTTGCGGAGAGGCTTAGAACCTCATGGTCTTTGGGGACTTGAATTTCTTTATAGTGTTATAGATGGAACAAGATTGGATGAATTTGTTCAAAGAGGAACTTATAGAAAAGGAAACACAATTTTTGCCTATCACACAGATGATTTGGAAGGAAGTGCAGAAGAAGATGCAAGAGAGGAAATAGAAGATCATTTGAGAATTTATCAAAAGCCTGCTCTTGCTATATGGCATGAATGTCAATTTATTGGCGGAGATATTGGTGAACTCTATGGATATAAATTTCTAGAACCTAAAAGAAAGCTAGAAGCAATTGCTGCTGTTGCTTTACTAACTCTTTAATTATATCTGAATAATTTGAATAACCTTCCCTTAGGCCTGCCCCCCAATATAGAGTATATATGTATACATATATACAGAGACTGACTTTGAGGTGTCTTTTTAGTTATTTATCGTCGTAAAAAGGCTTTTGACACCTCAAAAATAGGGTGTCAGTTTTTGGCCTTTTTTCTCATTATTTTTGACACTGGTGACTGAGGGTGTGGCTTCTTTTTTGTTTATTTAAAATGCTCTTTTCTTATGAGAACTTTTTTATCAACTGCTTCCCACAAATGGTTTGATAGTGAAAATGCTGACTTTCTTTTTCTATCTGTATAATATGCTAAGTTAACTTTTATTCCACTGCTTTTTCTTACATCTTGTATTATAGGGACAAAATCTGTATCTGAAGTTATGATTACTATCTCATCAACATCTTTTTTCATAGCAATCTTTAGTAAATCCATTGTTATCAAGGTATCCACACCTTTCTGAGTAAAAGAATTGTCAATTTTTTGCAATCTTCCTTCTCTGACATGAACTGTTGGCTTGACAGTTTTTAGTTTTTTGATGAATCTGTCATAACTAGCCTTTCGCTTATTTTCTTCTTCAGTTGGTTTAGGACTTTGATAAGGTGGAGCTACATAAAAGAATATTTCCTTGCAACCAAGATTAAAAGCACCACAAATATTTTTAGCAAAAATTTCAAGTTTATACCTTACGGGCTGTCCACCACCAAGAAACTTTGATATGTAAGATAAATAGCCAGCATCAATAAATAAAACTGTTTCTTTCATTATAATAAAGTCATCGGGCAACCGTAAGATCACCCGGGATTATGTTAAAATAATAGGTCATAACTAGCTTAAAAATCTTGTGGTAAGGTATAATTCTAATGAGATACGAGTTTTTGTATCATTTCTCCAACTTCTGAACGGGGTGTGACGTTGGCGAATTCCTTGTATTTTTTTACTAAATCTCTATGCGTTACTACAAAGAACCAGTTTTGCCCATATTTGTTTTTTAAGTAAACTACTTTTTCATGTAGCTGTCTTTTCTTGGATAGAAGTGTTCCTGTTTCTACTTCTATTGCATAGGTTTTGCTTCTTATTTTGAAGGTTATGTCCGCATCTTTAGTTTCATGTAGTTGCACATTTGTTATTTCTGGCTCCTCATCTAACATTTCTTTTATTCTTGCAACGAGAAATGAATGTGTTGCTGAATGATTTAATATCTTTTTTACTAAAAAGCTTTTATTCATTTTAGTTTTTGGATCATATTCATTTATTTCTTCAAAATCTTCTTCTTTGAGTGCTTCTACTTCATCAGATTCCAATTCGTCTTTTTCGTAGAGTAAAGTAGTTTCAGCGGATAAGTCTTCTAGTATTTGCTCCTTTTTGTCCCATCGTTCTTTTCTTAAAATTCTAATTTCTTCTTTAATCTCTTTTAGTTCTTCTGTTAAGTTTTCTTTTTGGTAGTGATATCTGCCGAGTTCTTTATTATGTTGTTCTTTTTCTAGCAAATTTATTGCTTCTATTCTTTTGTATTTAATGTCTGCTGCTAGTCTTTCTTTTGTCTCTATAGATACCCTTAATTTGTCAAATTCTTCTAGGAAGTTTCTTAGTAATTCAGCGTCACAACCTTTAAGGTCTTCTTTTATAAGTTTCATGACTTGATCTTCTTCATACCTTAGATGATTTTCATATTCTCTTCTTTTTCTTATTACTTGTGCTCTTTTTACTAAAAGATAAATGATTAAGGAGAGTGTTGATAAAAGGATGATTGCAAGAATTATTTCTCTAACGAGGCTTGCTTGGATTATTAAAATAATTTTTTCGTATGTTGTAGTTGCTGGAGATAAGTATGAAGTTATCGGATCGTAAATTAGGTATTTTAGTATAAGTCCTGCCCCAATGGCTAAGATAAGCATATCTGAAGTTTCAAGATTGGTTGCAGGTAATTCCTCCCAGTAATTCTACTTGTGTTTTGAGATTAGTTACTTCATCGTATATTCTTACCATTTGGTTTTTCATTACTTCTACTTGGCCTTCAAATAAATCCGCTCGTTTCTCGGCGTGTACAAGACGCTTCTCAAGCTCAGTCTTGGTCACATCAACGAGTAAGTCTTCTTCTGTGATAGTGTCGCGCATTCCTAACATCTCGCTGTAATAGTGTATCTTGTCTGATTTCTTCCAGCCGAAACGGTACTTTAATGCACTTTCAGATTTATATCTTGGTAGCCAGTAACAGCATGAGTTGTGTCTGAAGTCGTACATTGATAGTTCGGAGTATTTTTGTCCTGCTTGGCTTTTTTCTTCACCAAACAGCTTTTTAGCTAGACGTTTGAGGTATTTGTTAATATTATGAGGTTTTAAGGTGAACAGATAGTCTTCTGACTGTAGTTTTTCATCCTTAACGTAGCGTTTCATGATTTCCGGGCAAATCATGAGTTTTATTCTGCGCCCAAATGTTTTACTTACTTCATCTCGAATGGTTACTTCTTTATAATTTGGAGAAAAATCTGAGACTTTAATATTCATAAGTTCAGTAGGGGCTCGTACACCTGAATCAAAGAGGAACAGTACGAGTGCTTTATAGTGAGGTTTACAGTTATCTGAAAATTGCCTTATTTGTTCTTCATTCATATACACCCATTCTGGTTTTTCTCCGGAGGTGTCTAAGTATTGTGTTATATCCTCAACCGTTTTTCCGCCTTTCTTAGCGACTTTTTGATGCCAGTGCCAGAATGACTTAAAGTTTTTGACAAAGTCTTTTGTAGCGCGGTATTTGGCCCCGTCTTGGCGTATTAGTTTACCATTACGCATTCCTGTAAAGAAAGAGCATACTTGTTCTTCAGTAATAGCAGTGATATCATCAAGACTAAAGTGTTCCTCAAACTTTTTTGCTAAGAATATAAGTCTTGATTTTAAGGTTCGTAAGCGGGTAAAGCTTCTTGCTCCTTTACTGCTTGATAAGGATGTATTAATGCCTAATTCCATATCATTAAGATAACAAAGAATTATTGACGAGTTAGCTCTGGAGATTTCAGGTATGAATCCGAGTTCGTGGATTTTTTTCTTCCAACGAACCCAAGATTCTTGGTGTTGGTAAGGATCAATCTTCATTGAGTGTGTCTGCGATCTAGTGGCTTTATAATATTTGTCGAGAGTAATTATATCCGTTCAGAAGCATGGAGTCACAGGGTTGTGACAGATATAATTCTAAACTTCTATCTCTGCCTCCAGCTACACTTTTCATCTTCTTTTTCTAATTTCTTCATCAATAAATTTAACGTCAAAATCTCTTCGAGTAGCTACTTTCTTTAGCATATTGTACAAAAGTATTCTATGACATTTTGTTTCTGGACCTTCAAATCTTTCATAACATGCAAGCACGACCCTTCTATGTTCCGCAGTCTTAAGTAATTCATCAAAATCGCCCTTGGTGTCTTGATAATGTGCTCTTTGTTCTTCAGTATATCTTCTTACATACTCAGGCCAACCCATTTTTCCACCTTTGTAGCGAGTCAGTAAGGGAATTGAAGGAGCAAAAGAGCGCAGAATCTCATCAACATGAGCCAGAGTTCTAGGATGATTAAATCTAGAAATGGATATCCTTCTACCTTCTACTTCTCCAAGTATCGCAAAATAAGATGTTGTTAAACTCATATTGTAACCTTCCTTACTCCATAAGTTCCATTTAAGAAGTTAACTCTTAACTCCATAGCACAATCTAACCCAACTCTTTGGGCTCTAATCGGAATTCCTTCTTTCGTTAAAAAAGTCATTACTTTTTCATGTGTGTAAGAATCTTCAAGAGGGCATTCAGCAACTACTCCACAACCAGCTATTACTGCTTCTGGGTTTCTTAATCCGATTAATTCTAGTTTTGATTTAAGTGGTTGTACTATTGTATCGCTGGCCCAATGTGCTAAAACTCCTTGTTTTTGCATTCTGTCATAAATAAACAATCCTGCACATTGCAATAGTGGAGATGTTCTTGCAAAGTTTCCGTCCTGTTCAGTAAACAAACAATCTTCTTCAACTATACCATATCTGTTTCTATTAATCATTTTAAGCACTTCTCCGTCTATTGCCAATCTTTCCATGCCCAGGCACATCAAATTCATACACTTGCTTATAATAACCCAATACCCTATTTGCTAACGAGCTAATTTTTTCTTCTCCATGAGTAAATTTCTTTATATCTATTATAGTTTTTTCTGGATTTTCATTGAAAGGAACTTGATATTGATCAACAAAAATTCCATATAATAAATCATCAAGAGCTGCATAGACTCTTCTAGGAACACTACCTAGTCTTTGATAGAAACCTCTTGTTTCTCCTAAGGTAAATGGCTGTAAATGATGTCCAATTCTCGCTATAGCCTTAGGAAGAGACTTAGCTAATTCTGCTGCAGAAGGAAAACGATGAGGCCAAAATTGCACCAAAATATTAGCTATATCTCCTACATTATCTGTGAGGCCTACAAGTGAAGCAATTGTTCTGGCAGTAGGATCTTGTTCAATTAAGTATGCTGGATCGAGTGCTTTATTTTTGTAGCCTCTCTTCATTAAAATCCCCATATTTACTACTTGTTCAACTAAATCTCTTTTTCTTAATTCTTTAACAGCAACACTATCTTTCTTAATTAATTCAGTTATTCTTAAACCAGAATAATTATTTTTAATTAATTCTATAAATTCTTGGTCTTTTAGAGACCCGTATTTGCTCCTATCTACTTTTACTAGGGTACCTTCTTCTAATAGTTTCTCTAACAGTCCTCTTTTGTTAGCCTCATTCCAGATTCCCTGAGCCCTTATATCTATAAGTTCTGGAAGACTAATTCCAGAGCAATTTTCTCTAACATATTCAATAAATGATTTATTTGACATAGTAGTATATCCTACTCTTTTAGTCACTAGAACTCCTTCATCTACTAATTGATCCACTAATCCTCTTTTAGATAATAGGAAGTAAGGTCTAGATCCATGTTTTTGACAATAAGATGGTGTTCGCCCACTATAATTTTCTCTAAAATAATCTAGGAGCTCTTCATCAGCCATATTGCTAAATTTACCTTTGGCTGTTTTTTTCCTTACTAACACTCCTTTCTTTATGAGAGACTCATCTAACTCCCTACTTTTTATTTCACGATAAACTGCTTTATCTCCTTGAGCAATGTTTGTTAAAGTATCGCCATTATGATTTTCTTCAATATACTCAGCAAATCTTTTATTGCTCATTCCCTTAAACCTATTTTTTACAACTCTTCTAATTAACCCAGCTTCGCTTTCAGCTCTCCCTATTAATTTTCTTTTTCTTAATTCGTCAATTAGACCATTTCCACCACCATTTTCAACATCACTAATTGTCTTGCCCCTATATCCAGCAGCTAGTTGGATTAACTTATCATCATCTGCCCTGGAATACAACCCTTTAGGCTTAGATTTTCTAACTAAAACCTTATTTTCAACTAATTCTTCAAGAATACCTCTATTTCTTAGTTCTATAGTTAAACTACCATCAGCATCTTCTAAGCCCGTTAGTGTTAAGCCATTGTATTTTTTTTTAACAAGATTCTTTAAATCAATATCAGATGCGTATTTGAGAGCTCCACTAGGCCTTCTTGAGCGAACTACTATTCCTTTATTATTTAAAGAAACTTGTAGATCTCTCATCATAATTTGATTATAGACTTTTGAATCAGCTCTTTTAAGTTCTGCTAGATTCATTCCATTATATTTTCTTTTTAGAAAATCTATAAATTGCCCATCCGACATCTCTGTAAAAGGTCCTCTAGCCATTTTATGCTCCTCTCCTATAAGGGGATATTTTTCCATGTCCAGGAATTGCAAATTGGTATACCTCTCCGTAATAGTCTGAGACTTTTTGTGCTAATTTTGATACTGGTCCTTTTGTTCTCGAAAATCTACTTAATTCTTGCATTGCTTCTTTTGGATCTTGATTAAATGTAATTTGATATTGATCCACCATTATATTAAAGAGAATATCGTCTAAGGCAGTGTAGACTTTTCTTGAAACATTTCGTATTTTTTCGTAAAGACTACTTGCTTTCTGAAAACTAAATGGCTGAAGATGTTTACCTATTCTTTCTATAGCTCCTGGCAAAGACTTGGCAAGTTTAGAAGCTGATGGGAAACGGTTTGGCCACATTTGAGATAAAAGTTCAGCTACATTTTGGACATCATCAGTTAGACCTGCTAAAGAAGCAATAGCTGTAGCTGTCTCGTCTTGTTCAATTAAATCAATTGGATTTGGAGCAACCTTATTTCCGTAATGTTTTCTAATAAGTGTTCCTTCTTCCAGTAATTTTTCTACTAGACCTCTCTCACGAGCTATTTGATAGGCCCTATTGTGAGCCATGCCTTCTTTTGTTTGAAAATAGGATAAACTCATGTCTTGACAGTTTATTCTAAAGTAGCCTAGCAATTCTTTATTAGACATTTTACTAAAAGTTCCATGAGGAGTTTTTGCTTTTTTCACTAAAATTCCATTATCTATTAATTTACTATCCAATCCTCTTCTTTTTAGTTCACGATAAACAGTTTTATCTTCATAGCAAACTTCTGTAAGACTATGACCTAAATGATTTTGTTTTAGATATTTGATGACTTGAGGGTCTGTCATATCCCTAAAAATATTTTTATTTCTTGCTTTTCTTACAAATATTCCTCTTTGTACTAATGTATCTACAAGACCTCTTTTACGAAGTCTAATTAATAAGGCGTTATCTTTATCTTCAGCTTCGGTAATGGTTTGCCCATTATAATTTTTAGCTGCATAATCAACTAATTGTTTATTTGTAAGTCTTTCAAAAAAACCTCTGGGTTTATTTACTCTTACAATTGTTCTATCTTTAACTAATCCCTCCACTAAACGTCTTTTTCTCAACTCGTTAAGAAGACTTGGATCTTTATCTGCAATATCTACTATTCTTAGGCCTTTGTAATCTCTTTTAGTTAAATCTATTAATTCTCTATTAGATGCATATTTTATTGCACCTTGAGCTCTTCTACTACGCGTAATGATTCCTTTTTCATCTAAGTGGTCAACTAGACCCCTAGAATTTACTATTGCTGCAATTGTAGAATCTTTTTCACTTAATTGTCCTAATGTGTAACCATTATAATTTCTCTTAACAAAATCAATTAATTCATTATCGGACATCACTTTTATAGTTCTTTTTGAACTAGTGATTATTCCTTTTCTTTGTAATTCTTCTGATAGTTTCCTGCGATATATTTTTTTATAAGCAGTTCTATCAAACTTTTTTAAAGCTGCTACTGTCATCCCATTATACGCTTTACTTAAAAAATCTATAAATTCATCATCAGACATTCCTGAAAAGAAACTATCTTTCATTTCCTTTTACCTCCAGGATCTCCTCTCCATCTAAGGCTAAATGTTTGATCCGTAGATGCTTGATGTCTTTTTTGTAAAACGTAGTAGTCCATTTTTGATGGACCAACTGCTAGTTCATGCTCTTTAACTTCCAATCCATACATTCTAGCTGTTTCTGCAAATCTTTTTTGATCCATAGTAGTCATATAATTATATGGAACAGTGAGTATAGCATATCCGTCTTTTCTCAACACTCTACTCATTTCTAGCAAAGCACGTGACCTCTCTTTCTTTGGCTCAGACATTTGGTAGGCTAAAGAACATACAACTAGATCTGAACATTTATCTGCTAAAGGTAAAGCGTCCATTCTTGCTTGCATTAATGGTCGTTTAGGATCTAGTTTCTTTCCCGCTTTTAATTGATCCATACTAATGTCTAAACCAATTGTTCTTTTTCCAAGAAATTGACTTAACATACCTGGACCAGAAGCAATGTCTATTTTATTTTCCAAGGTACCTCTTTTTTGTTCTATTTTCCCAATGATAGGTAAATAAATATCTGCAGCATTTTTCGCCATGCTAAATGAAGGATATAATTCTGCAATATACTGTGCAACTTCAGGAATGCTTCTTGATCTTTGTAATGCTGCATCTGCTCCTATTCCTCTCCACATAACATAATGATGTAAAATAGCTTTATTTGGTGACTGAATAGCTCTTACGATTCGAGGAATATTCTCTGGCCTATCTAATGATTTTAATTCCTCTAGAGAAACTTGTATTCCCCTTAGCAAGTATGAAACTGCTAATTCTTTAGAGTCTAACATCTTTAGTGTTGCTTCATCTAAAGACGCTTGAGAACCAGGGATAGTTACAAATGGTGTATAAACATCTACTTTAGGTTTTCTTATTTCTCCAGGTCTATGACTTCTCTTATAACGCTGGTGGAATTCTGACGGTGTCCAAGGAATAGTAAGGTTTACTACAGCAGTAGCAGCAGATAAATCAACTCCTTCATTCATTGTAGTTGTAGCAAACATAATTCTAGTTTTTGGATCACGTTGGAATTTAACTCTTAATTTTTCTCTATATCCATTTTCTGATTCTGTGTCTCCAGTTATGCTAATAGCTCCATGATGCTCATAAGCTTGGGTAAGAAAATCAATTACTCCTCTCTTTAAATTTGAGAAAACGAGAACT
>Ga0209542_10011276_pt1 | contig 15885 bp, 19 predicted proteins | sample RifCSPhighO2_01_FD_184028 | JGI IMG/M metagenome (GOLD analysis project Ga0209542, IMG submission 184028) | Soil microbial communities from Rifle, Colorado - Rifle CSP2_plank highO2_0.1 (SPAdes) (version 2) | ecosystem: Environmental > Terrestrial > Deep subsurface > Rock core/Sediment ... | reverse complement strand
CATGACATACGGAAGTGGCAGTGAAATGAGGTTTTTGGTATAACTATGCCTGACGGCCTCATCGTCTAACGGTTAGGACAGATCCCTCTCACGGATCAAATCGGGGTTCGATTCCCCGTGAGGTCACACAACGAGTTTTATCATCACTACTTGGGACTTTTACCTTGTATATAGGGGATAATTTAGGGGTTTTAAACTTCGGTTTTTGGTACCTCAGATTTTGAGGGAATAACACAGACCTTAAAACTCGAAGTTCGCCTGGCTCAAGCTTCGTCCATATGCTCGGCAGTTGTTTGATAACGGATATACCGAAGCGCACATCCGCTTCTATGGACGTGTCAGGACTTATGAGCCGTTGCCTATCCGCAGTCAATTTTCTCTGTTCGGATTTCCTACGCTCACTCTGTGTGAAGTATTCCTCGTTATCAATATGCTTGCCCAAGCGCATCTGCATAACCTCGTCCAGCTCCTCTTCCAGTTTCTTGAGCCGAGTACTTATCTTTCGGGCATGAGCATATGCCTCTTTCGTTTCTCTCGCATGAACAACCGCAATGGCCTCAGCCAGTCCATTCAGAATTGCATCGTCAGGAGTGATTGAGAGCAAGAATGCCGTAAAGTCGTCCTCTATGTCTACTCGCTTCACAGAACCCTTCTTAGGACAATCACGCTTTATGCAATTGTAGTATGCGTACTTCATGCCCAGCTTCCCAGTGCTATAACCTCCAGTCATGGAGCCACCACAGGCATCACAAAGCACTCCACGCAAGAGGAAGTCGGGATGGTCCCGACTTCGTGCTTGCTTAGCACCCTTCTTTCCGTCAAGAGTATCTTGCACCTCATCGAATAGAGCCTCGGACACTATGGGCGTGTGCTTGCCTTGGACAGAAACGCTCCACTTCTGAATCACGACCCTGCCGCAGTGTATGGGGTTCCTAAGGATTTTAGTCACAAGCTGCTTGCTTATCTTGCGGCCATGCTTGCTCGATACGTCCCACTCTTTACGGACTTTCTTCGTCAGGTCGGATATGCGTATCGTGCCTTTCGCATACTCCGTGAAGATGTATTCCACAATGGGAGCCTTTTCTGGATCAGGTACGATAATCTTTCTCTTCATACCGTCCTCTACGTTCTTGTATCCCCAAGGCGCACCCACAGGCCAGTAGCCATCGAGAGTCTTTGCTTTCATTCCCGTAAGAGTTCTATCTGTCTTGATGTCGTTCTCCAGTTGAGCCATGACAGCGAGCATTCCCTCTACCGCTCTTCCGGTGGGCGTGTCTTCAATGACTTCAGTTGCCGACTTTAACCCAACCCCCATTCGAGAGAAGAACGTCTTCAGCTCATAGTGGTCGGTTGACTGTCTTGCGAATCGATCCACTTTCCACACGACCATATAGCCAACTTTTCCGAGGTTGTTTAGACAGAACTGCTTTAGCAGCGAGAGCTGGGTTCGGTCTGCCGTCTTTGCTGACTCACCCTCTTCAACAAAGACTTTTAAAACCTCCCATCCATTTTGCTTGCAATATTCCTGACATCTCTTTTCTTGACTGCCGAGACTATATCCATGAACCTGCTCCTTCGATGACACACGCACGTATATGACCGCCGTATTGGGTCGGTTCTCACTCAGTTTCTTTTTCTTTTTCATAGTGATAGTCCAGTTACCACGCTCCCCTTAATTTCCGCTCGTATTGGCGAAAAAATCAAGGAGGGCGGGGAGCTGGAAAATTAGTAGGTAAGGCTAAATTCGGATTTATAAATCTATTTATCCATTTGGCGGGCTCAGTCCCATTCCACCCCCAGTTCTCTGTGGAGGAGCCAGTTTCGAGGCTTCAGGCGTGTGCCTGAGCCACAACTTGTGAAGTTCTTCTGCTATCGCAAGGGCGTTATCAACGACCTCATTCTCTTCAATCTCTTTTTCAGGAAGCCCAGCTTTAAGAAGCGCGTTCTTAACGCGCTCCCTCTCATGGGGAGAATGCATGGAGAGGTGGACTTACTGACGCACTAGCTGCAGCTCTGAATAGAGAAGAACCTTCTCCCTTTGATTGACTAGAGCAACTAGATTTAAGAGAGCTTCCAAGAGAGCCTCTCTTTCTCCATCTGAGTGGTGAACGTTTTTTCTGTTGAGAATGATGTCTTTCATTCTCCGTCTTTCACTAGGTGTTAGAACCATACATATGTTGGCTCTGTGTTCAGCTATAAAAATAGCTGACGCACAAAAGCGATTAGCCAACCCAACTAACCACGAATTGAGGTTGGAATTCTAATCACTTTTAAGCATCAGCAAACTTTGTTTTCTATCAGCTGCTTCCATTCATTCGTTAGCCCTCGGTAGCAAGTTCAGCGTAATCACAGCTGATAGGCGACGCAGAGGTACCATTCGCAAAAGCTTTTCCCTCTCTGTCAAAAAGTGTGGTTATTTCCGTCGTACAGGTTCCCCCGCACGACCTAAGAACATCGTACAAGATTCCTGAATTGCTGCAAGCTCTTTACTTTTCCATACCTAAAGAAACACGGTAAACTAGGCATGACCTAAACCAGTGGCTTTAGCTGCGGCATGGTCACTAAAATTCGCTGGACATAGAAATCCCGTCATCAGGGCGTGTCCAGCGTTATAGGGGGAAACTCCTATAGGGGTCGCAAGATCCTACTGGTGGCGGGATTTGTGTCAGCGCCACTGGACATTAAAAATCTAAAGCACACTGGACATGCTTTATTTCATTGCGCTGGGGACAGCAATAGTGGGACTTGTAGTTGGAATATTTGCACCTCCACTCGTGAGGGAGATGCTGACAACACAAGAACCAGTAGCGACAGTCGTACAGCAAGCAGCGTCAAGCGAAGAAACGGGAACCTCAATTTTGCAGCCGATAATTCTGAGCCAACCTCTCAACACGCCAGCAGCCTCCGTTCAACAAACAGGAAACATCGAGCTTAAGATTGCTCGCTGCGAAGCAGAGAAAGACCAAGCGCACAGCACTGCCTTACAACAGATAAACCAAGCAGCTGACCAACGATTGAAAGAAGTCTTTGCTTCTTTAGAGAAGCAGTATCAGGATGCCGTAGAGGATATATTCGCTGCCGTAGGTGTAGATCGCATTAGTGGGGACTACTCTTTGTCAGGGTTCGATAAGTCGCTTCTACTATCAGAGTCAAATTACGACGCGACCAGACAGGCCGAAGCCTTATACAAAAATCAGCAGACATTCTGGCTCAATCAAAAAGCCGAGATTGAGGCAAGTAGAAAGTCGGCAACAGACAAGCTGGACGTACGCCTGAGCGAAGAATACAACACGTGCCTCGGCAGTTAGTGGCGACGGAATTTGTATCAGCTCAACTGGACATTAAAAATCTAAAGCACACTGGACATGCTTTACCTCATGCTGGGAGCGATAATTTTCTTGCTCTCATTCTGTGCGGCTGGAAGTGTTGCAGCGGAGGAAGAAAAAGGAGCGGCCATAATTCTTGCCTTCTTGATAAACATCGTCATAGCAGTCCTGCTTGCTGTGGCGTATTTCTTTTTTCTTTAAGACCGAGTGTGATTAAACTGATTTATTTATCAGTAAATCAGTTTCCACACTGGATACTAAGTACACAAATCAGCTGTATCGTTAAGGCTTTATAAGCTTGACTACTAACTTGAGGGATGGGATTCGCATATTCAGGATATATTTATTCGAAATCCCTTCATGAAGAGAAAGTGATATAATCCAGCCTATGAAACTGGACCGCGTTTCAATAAAGAACTACCGTTCAATTAAAGAGCTGGATCTCAATTTCGATCCCGCCTGTAAAGTCTTGGTCGGAATTAATGAATCCGGGAAGTCCAACATACTCCGTGCACTCGAGCTTCTAGATACAACTGTACAACCTACGAAGAAAGACCTGAGAGATCCTGTCAAAAGTGAGAAGCAGCCTACAGAGGCATACGTACGGTTTATCTTCAAATTTGGCGCCAAAGAAACTGCTGAGATTTTTGGAATCTTAAAGCCAAAGGTTCTCGCTGCAAAGATTACTGAGCCAATAATCAACTGGCGCTCGAGGGATCTTTCGCTTGAGGAGTTTTGTACTGGCCGTGAGGGTCTTTACATAACTAACCTCATGAACTCCACCAAGCATTTCTCCGTATGGACTCTGGTAGGCGGCAAGATACTCGGCTCATGGAAGTCTGTTGCAGAAGCATGCCCTGCCGATTTTACAGTCAGTAACTCGAAGGGTGAAGTTATAAAACTCAAAGAGTTTACTATCGTCAACATTGCCGACTTCAAGGATATTCCTACGGAGTATATTCAGGACTTAGAGCCTGAAGATTTGAATGACTTTGTTGGTGATGCAATACGACAAGGAGTTGAAGACAATCTGCCCTCCGTACTGTTCTGGGATTACAACGACTCAAAGCTTCTTCCGCCCAAGATAAACCTCAAGCAGTTTTGTGACAATCCAGATGTATGTATCCCGTTAAAACGGATGTTTAACCTCAATGGTATCTGGACTATAAAGAAAGAAGTTGAAGCAGCTCAGCAAGGGAACGCCAATACTCTGCGGAATCTGTTGAGACGTATTGCAGATACTACAACCAAGCACTTTCATAAAACATGGAAAGAGTACGATGACATTAAGTTCTCGCTAGCAGTGGACGGTGACGATATAGCAGCCACAATTGAGGACAAATCCAACCATTACGAACTCTCTCAAAGAAGCGACGGCTTCAAGCGATTTGTAACATTCCTCTTACTCGTTTCTGCTGAAGCAGAGACAGAAATTCTCCAAGATACCTTGTTGCTTATAGATGAGCCAGAAATTGGCCTTCATCCAACTGGTACAAGATACCTGAGAGACGAACTTATAAAAATCTCAAAGGACAATCAGGTGGTCTTCAGTACCCACTCCATATTCATGATTGATAATCGCCTAGTGCGCAGACACTTGATAGTTAAGAAGGAGAACGAAATCACTCAGGTAGAAGAAGTCTCTGAGTCAAACATCCAGGACGAAGAGGTCATATATAAATCCCTTGGCTACTCCATATTTTCAAACCTTAAGGAGAAAAATCTTATCTTTGAAGGATGGCGAGATAAGAAGCTCTTTGAGGTTGCAATGACAAGAGTCCCTGCTACGCACTCACAGATTAAGGTTCCACTCAAGGCAACCGGTCATTGTTTCTCTCAAGGAGTTAAACAAATTGAGAATATCACTCCGCTATTTGAAGCAGGCGAACGCATGTGCCTCATTCTGAGTGATAACGATGCAATGGCACAGGAGAAACAAAAGAGGTATCGAGCTGAGAAAGGATACGGGGTATGGCGCAGATACGACGAAGTTGTTGCTGGCTCTGCAGCAACAACTGGGGAGGACTTTATAAAAGAGGCTGCGTTTGCAGCAGAAGTCGTAAAGCTTCAAACCAAACATTCACTTGCTACAGGACCAACTCTTACAGATTCCAAGGGGAAGATCTATGCTATCAAGCAGTGGCTGTCTTCTAACGGAGTTGCAAAAGATGACGTAGATACGGCAATTACGGAAGTTAAAGAAGAAATCTTTAGCAATCTTAAGTTAGCTGATATTGAGCCTGCCTACTACGACTATTTGGCTGGTGTAGCAAAGGAGGTAGAAGCTCTTAAATAAATATGAATACAAAAGAAATACCCGTTTGGCTCATAGTACTTATTACAGCCTTAGTTGCTGGAGGTGCTGTATATCTTCTTACGGGCAAAGACCAGTCCGCGCCCTCACTCACTGTTGAAAACTCAATAGCTGAAGCTACAGCTAGTTCAAGAGAGTACGCAGTGATGGGAAGAGAATTATGGAGCGCGTTTTCATGTTCTTCCTGGGCATCCATACTGGAAGATGAAGTCGAGCAAGGGCGACTATTTATGTATGGGTATTCTCAAGGGCAAGAGTTCTTAAAGGCAGTCGAGGCAAACAAAATATCATCAGAGGACTTTGGACAAGAAGTTCCAATTGGAGTATCTCTATCTCTTCAGGGACCAACCCATGAGTTCATACTTGGCCAGCTATTTGCATTTGCTCAAGATAGTGCTTTAGATGAGGTCTTCACAACCAACGGTGAGTACAATTCTACAGACATGCAAAAGATTATTGCTCAGAATAAGTTCACAGATAGCAATTGTGAACTTATTGGTGAATAGAGGGTTTTAACTCCATCAAGGGAGTATTCCTTGTACTCGTTGAGACACAAAGAATCCCTGCTTTTGGAAGCTAGAGAACTTACTCGCTACACGACTGAGTTCTTGAAGACTCTCAATCAAGGGTTTTGAGTTCCGGATCGTTAAGGTCACCAATTAGAGAGCTAGTTCGAGCACTCGAGAAGGCTCGGATTTAGAGGAAAAGAGTAGGTCTGTACAAGATCTACTCTTTTCGCATTATGTATGTGCATCAGGGGGCCAAGAACTCTGCTCGGCTACAAGCTCCTTTTTATACATTGCACCTCTTTCATTAGGCAAACTGTCGCGTCGCTTCGGAACGGCGACGGACAATTGCGGAGTATGTTTTCCATACAGGCATACTTGTTCTACGTTCGCTCATGTTGAATTTTGAAACTACGTACTCACATTTACGATAATATGGCTATAAATAAGGAGTTAAATAATAAATAACTGAAAATGAAAAGGAACAAAACCTAATCAAGAACAAGATACGTTCGTGGAGTTTCACCTCCGCCCGTTTGCTGGTCTGTTCCATTTCCGTACTTTGGGCTCCAAAACGTCGGCTACATGCTTAAATCTAAGGGTATTATTTAAAGTATTACGACCAAACTGTCGCGTCGCTTCGGAACGGCGACGGACAATTGCGGAGTATGTTTTCCATACAGGCATACTTGTTCTACGTTCGCTCATGTTGAATTTTGAAACTACGTACTCACATTTACGATAATATGGCTATAAATAAGGAGTTAAATAATAAATAACTGAAAATGAAAAGGAACAAAACCTAATCAAGAACAAGATACGTTCGTGGAGTTTCACCTCCGCCCGTTTGCTGGTCTGTTCCATTTCCGTACTTTGGGCTCCAAAACGTCGGCTACATGCTTAAATATGCTTAAATTCTCGTTTTCTCCTCTAAAAGTTGCGCTGTACTGCTGACATTGTTATTTACTGAGGATGTACTTGCGCCTTAAAAGCATTTCTGTATAATAAAGATGTAACCCATTAACCATTTTCATATATGAACACAACACCTAACCCTCTCGATGCACTTCTTACCGATGATGCAGCAACAAACCGCGAACAGTTGGCAGCGTTGGTTGGACCATTCGTAAAAATTGTAAAGGACTCAAAGGAGTTTGAATTTCTCCCCGCTTTCTCAAAGCTCGATAACAGCTCAAAAGTAGAAATCATGTTGGCCGCTAGTAAGGCTCGCGCACTTCTCTTTGATGAAACCGACGGCCTTGCCCCTTCCGAAATCATCGCGACGCAGGTGATGACTGAGGGTTCAACAAAATCAGCGATCAAAAGTCTTTTTGATGGACGCAAGATCAAGAAGAACAAGGAAGGTAAAAAATACATTTTGCCACCCTACCGTATTCCCGAGCTTGTTGAAAAATTTATCAAAAGTAACTAATACACACCCATGGAAACAAATGAACAACGTATATCTGCATTGGAATCCCGCGTAAAAACACTTGAGGCACTGATTCTTAATGCCGATGCTCCCACAGTAAACGTAAGTAGGAAGGAAAAGACCCTTCGAGAAATCATAAAAGGAAAGAAATTTAATGGGCAGGAGCAGGTTGCTGCTATCGTTGGTTATCACGAAAAGATTCTCGGTCAGGCTGTTCACAAAAATGAGATCAAAAATGCATGGCAGGAAGCAAAAATGAATGGAAAGTACGCAGCCATCTATCTGACCCGAGCGCAAAAAGACGCACTTGTACGTATTCTTGCTGATGACACATGTGACCTTACTCAAACTGGAGAAGATTTTTTTGACGGATTACTAACTAATTAAAATTGATATGGAATCAAAAGAAATAAAAAAGAACATTTCCTTGGCGCTCGAGGCTGTCGAAGAGATGCAGGACAAAGAACTGAAGGCTGTTGCTTTCGGTGTTGTGCTTGAACAGATGCTTATAACATCACTTCCAGATCAGAATAAGGTCCATACTCCAAGAGAAGCGCCCCCAAGAAATGATGCTTCTCCGAGCTTGTCACCGACCGTTAGGATGTCTCCGGCTTTGAGTTCCTTGCCTATTACACAGGAGCAACTATCAGAAATTTATGAGGTGAATGGTGATGAGCTCAGATTGCGAGTAAAGGTAAATGATGTGAAGAATTCAGAGCAGCAACGGAAACTTGCGCAAGCTATGCTTTTTGGCTACAAAGTGCTCCTTGATGAAAAGGACGTAAAGGGCTCAAAATTGCTTATGACTGCAAAAGAATGGGATATCCCCACTGATCATTTCGTGAAGAACATCAAGGGTAATAAGAAGAATCCAAATAAGTACGTAGATATCCGAAATACTGGCAAAGGAAAAGATCCAATCTTTTCTCTTAGACCAGGAGCTCTCAATAAACTGGTAGACGAAGTGAAAGCACTCGCTTCCTAGCTTTTACTATGAATCCTCTAGTACAACACCTAAAGAATCTGCCGAATGATCTAGTTACCGCACTACAGACGGAATTTCAAAAACTGCACCAGCAATATTTTCTCGGGAAGTGGGAGCCGGCCCAACTAAACGGAGGACGCTTTGGTGAAGCAGTTTTGCGCATCGTGGAGTATAAAGACACCAATAAATTCACACCTGTAGGTACTCAATTGAACCGTAAGCAAATAGTAAATAACGTTGCACAAAATACGGCACTTCCAAAATCATTGCGACTTCAGATACCAATACTCGCAGAACTGGTTATGGATTTTCGTAATGATAGGAATGTGGGGCATCTTGGGACAATTGACGTTAACGAGATGGATTCTGCCTTTGTACTCAATGCATCTAATTGGATCGTGGCTGAGCTAATTCGACTAGAGACACAGATGAGTCCGGCTGATGCTCAAGCAGAGATAAAGAAGATCATCGAGCGAAAAGTACCAATTGTCGAGGAAATAGGGGGTCGCTTGAAATGTCTAAATCCGAAATTAGACGCAAAGACCAAAGCTGTAGTTTTTTGCTATCAGAAATACCCAGAAGCAATTTCACTCGACAACTTGGTGAACTGGACAGAGTACACAAATAAAGGAGTCCTCCGTAAACAATTGGAAGGTCTTAATAAAGCCAGCATCATCGATTTTAGAAATGACTCTGCCCAATTAACAAGAAAAGGTATCGAATGGGTTGAGAAGAATATATCTTTTGAACTCCAAGTATAAGAGGTATAGATTATGACAGTAAGTTACGATATAGAAATTTTGCCACTCTTCAAGACTAGTTCACTACTCACACACTCCAATACCGATCTCTGCTCCAAAACTGTCCCGTCACGCAGTACAAATTTGGCGTAATCTTTTAGGTCAATTGGTTCAATTTTCTCAGTCCTTTTCTTTCCAAGGAACATCGCTTGAAGCTTTTTAAACTTATGGATTTCGCTGTCTAGTTTGACGGTCAGCTTCACTTTATCAAGGCTGATGGTGTCGACCATTTTTAGTAGAGCCTCGATTAACTCTGTCTCGTTAAGAGCGGGATTTTTGCAGTGCCTGTCTTTAGACTTGGTACAACGATAGTAAACATGTCTGTTCACCCCTCCCGCCTTTAGCTTCTTAAACTTTTCGTCGGCGGTGATGCCCGAACCACATAGTCCACATTTCATGATTCTGGTAAATGCGAACTCCTTACCTTGCGATTTGATCACTTGTGACTTTATAGAGTTGCGTGTCTCATCAAATAACTCCTTGGTGATGATGGGCGTATGCTTGCCCTCATACCAGATACCGCTCCCTTGTGGAAACTCAAAGCGACCGTAATAGAACGTATTGTTTATGATTTTAAAAACGTTGCCGATGCTTAAGTGATAGCCTCGGTGCGTCTTGAAATCGAGATCGTACCTAAGCCACGCATGTACCTTGGAAGCACTCCATTTTTCATAAGATATTTTCTCGAATATTTGCTTGATTACTCCAGCTCGTTCGGGGTCAATCTCCACCTCGCACTTCGCTAAGCGACCATCTACTTTTCGATAACCCGTTGGCGGCTGGGCGGGCCATAGTCCCATCTCACATCGTGTTCGCATACCACGCTTCACATTGATGCTCTTGTTGTCGTTCTCGAGCTTGGCTTGAGAACACAGAATCATGAGTAGAAACTTGTCGCTTGGAGAGTTGGTGAAGTTCTGTCCGAACGTTTTAATGGTGATGAGCTTCTTCTGATCCATCCGATCAACGAGCTTGCCTAAGTCGCCAGCATTACGAGAAAGACGATCAGGTGCCCACGTTATTATTGAGTTAAAGATACCGTTGTCTATATCTTTAACAATCTCTTCAAATACAGGCCGCTGACTTGATTCCTTGGCTGAATGCGACTCCCGTCTAATCTCCACAATATTGAGCTTTTCTCGCTCAGCAATCTGTGTCATTTCCTTGATTTGGGAATCAATGGAAAGGGCTTGTTTTTCGTCGCCCTCGGTTGACTTGCGGGCATAGAGGCAATACCTCAGTTGGTTTTCTACGACTTCTGTCATGTATATATTGATGACAGAACCATGGATGGTGCATAGTCTATGCAGAACTACCGATTCGTCGCATACTCGCGTACCTCTTAGCAAAACAAGCCTTCAGCGATACAATTCCAATCGGTAGCGAAAATTGCTATTATGTACCTGTACAACTGAATATTAGTCGCCTAACCCTTAGAGTTTTTGCTTTAAGGTATGGCGCAAAAGACCGCTAAAGTGTAAAAACCTCCTCGTCAGGAGTCACTTTAGCGGTCATGTCTCGAAAGAGGTATGGGTTGAGCCGAAAGGTTCGATCGCAACTGGCGGGGAGATTTTTGCATCTCTCCAAACGTAGGTAGTTAAATCCGCTAAAGTGCAACATGAACAATACACAGTCTCCTCACGGAGACGATTTTAAGATATTAATACAAGAACGAATCAAGAACTTTTTTGGCTACGGCAACCTCGATAGCGAGGTCTGGTTCGTTGGCATGGAAGAGGGTTTTGATGGCTCAATGGATCTACTCTACGAACGCTTTAAAACTACCAGCAATAAAGTAGTCTGCGATATCGTAGAAGACATGCAGACAAGCCATGATCATCTGCGTTGGTTTGAAGACAATGCACCAACACAAAAGACATACCGTTCGCTCATTTTCATTAACCAGTATTTAGCAAAAGGTAAGGAACCAACGCTCGAAGAAATTCGCCAGTTTCAAATAAATTCATTCGGGAGAAAGACAGCCGACCATACAGTTCTTGAGTTGATGCCGTTGCCGTCGAAATCAATCAAAGAGTCTGATTGGTTATATGGTGATTTCAATATTGAGGGATTGGGTTCTCGTAAGGAGTACTTGAAGACATACAAACCTAAGCGAGTGGAACAGCTTAAAGAACTAATACAAAAACACAGACCAAAACTTATCCTCTTCTACTCACGCACCTATTTGTCAGACTGGCAACAGATTGCTAGCGTTCCATTTGAGGAAGTTATCTTGAAAAAGCTCCATATAGCAAAAGACCACGGCACAATATATGCCGTGGTCCCGCATGCCACCTCCTTTGGTATGTCCAACGAAGATTGGCGTGCTATTGCTGAGAAGATTAGGAACGCTCTAGAGATCGTCGTTATCGTATAAGTCTAGTATCTGTCCATACTCACTGAGGAATTCCTTGTAGCTCATACCTGTCAACTCCTCGACACACTCTCGCGCAAGTTTCGTCCCGTACTCTCTGTTCAGGTTACGTTCTGCAAAAATGATGAGTCTACACGCCACACTGCACATCAGCTGATTCTTCTCTTCCATATGCTGTTCCAGCCACTCTGTGCGGTTTTTGTAGTAGTCAATGATTTCCATGATTAGTTCAATTAACGTGATTAATACTTCTCATTCGCGTCTTCGCGCTTCTCTGCCTGTGCCTTGCGGACTCGTTCAGGATCAACTGGGCTAATAACAATCTTAGTGATATGACCTGGATGGTCAGCCACATCCCAAAAGTTCTTAGGACGTGGTCGCATGTACGTCCTCTTGTTGTTATCAAGCCAGTACTGGATAGCTCGCATATTGCCGTTGTTGATGTTGGTGACGAGCTTGCTCTCGGCAAGGTCATTCACCGACTCAACGCCCGAAGCCAAAGCATCCTCGAGCCGTGCATCAAAGTCAGAGTCCTCACTACGCCAGCGGTACACGGTGTTGCGAGCAATTCCGACCTTTTCACACGCAAGCGAGATATTAGGAATCTTGCGAAGCTCCTCCAGAAAGGGCTTCTCCTTGCGGTACTTCTTCATCGTCTCTGATTACCTTGGCTTTATCGCCAGTTAGTGCCTCGTACCGCTTAATAGCCAAGTCGCAGAATGCTGGCTCAATTTCGACCGCATACACTCTGCGCTTAAGCTTCACTCCCGCCATAATGAGACTCGACGATCCCGAGAACGAATCCAAAATAATGTCGTCCATGCGGGTACAGCGACGAATGGCTTTCTCATAGAGTTCAGGTGGTTTTTGCGTACTGTGCTCATACTCGCTCCCTGACAGTCGCTTCACTGGCCAGACGTCAACCGTGTCGAGGGCTTGCTGAAGCAAATCGTTGCCTGTGGTCATGTCGGCATTCATCACTTCGTTGAGCTTATTCATGCCCTTTACGATATATGGTTTATTTCGTGTGCCATACGTGCACGGTTCATAGCACTTATTTAGGGCAACACCAGGGGTCGGGTTTTGCGAATTTTTTAGCCAAATAGCTACACGCCGATTCACGATACCAAGCTCGAGGTAGAGCATCTGAATCGCCCAAATGTATGATTGGTCACTCCAGTAGAAGACGTGAGCGTCATCTTTGGTGACCGCCAGTGCCGCTTGCATGCTGGCTCGCAGAAATGACACATACTCCTCGTTGGTCTTGTTGTCATCAACGGTGCCTCCGTACTTCTGCTTGCCACCGATTCCGCCGTTGTAGTCAACTGAGATGTTGTAGATCGGATCTGACATGATCATCGTTGCACGCTCGTCGCCGAAGAGCTTCTGAAGTGTCTCTGGCTTGGTGGAATCGTTGCAAATCAACTTGCTCGTCCCAAGGAGAATGATGTCGCCTGACTTCGTTGTCGGTTCCTTGATCTTCTCAAGCTCTGCCTCGACATCGAATTCGTCCTTTTCGAGTCGCTTGTTCCAGATGTCATCGAGTTCTTTCTGATCGAACCCCAAGTCGACCAAGAGCGACGGCTCGAAGCCCTTCAGGAGGTCATAATCCCAGTCGGCATGAATCGAATTGCTTCCGATCATGTACCGCTCCGCTTCCTCGTCCGATAGCTTGCGATTCGGGACTCTGACATCAATCATCTCGTCGCCTCGACCGAGAGCGATGAGCACTTTTACTCTCTGGTGACCCGCCAGAATGGTGTCGTCGAGGTCCAGTGCCGGAATCTCGACAATGTTAAAGCGTTCGAGACTCTGCTTGAGTCGCTCCATCTGGTCTTTGGTAATCTTGCGTGGAGTCTTCTTGTGAGGGAGCAGGTCGCTCACTATGCGCTTCTCCGTGCGCCACTGTAGTTGTTCCATTGTGTTTTTGCTTAGGTAATAAGCAAAAGGGCCCGCGCACATCACCGAAGTGATTGTGCGCCGGCCCTCATTTAAGTGGTCACCAGCTGGAGCGAACTCCTTTTGTGCGCTCATTATACACGTGCGTTTTCGGTGTACATGTGGAAAAGGTTGCAAATCATCGTTAGAAAACAAAATGGCTGGAAAGTCGACTTATATATCGCCACATATATGCCGTTAGGTGAATTTTCTGATAAAATATGGCTATGTCAGTCAAAATTACTTATTTCGTCCACGGGACTACCGTAGACAATCAGAACGAGATTTCTTCGGGTTGGTCTGATGCCACACTTTCGGATTTGGGCGTTCAACAGTCGATTGCACTTAAAGAACAAACGAAAGACAAACATTTTGATGTTGTATTCTGTTCTGATTTACAACGAGCACACAAATCAGCAGAACTAGCTTGGGGCGGTCTTTACGAGATCATTCCCGATGCCCGTCTCCGAGAATGTAACTACGGCGATTTGAACGGACACCCTTCAGAAGAGGTCGAACCGCTTCAGGAAAAAGAGATGCATTTCAAACCATTCCCGAATGGCGAGAGTTATGAGGACGTTAAGAATCGCATTGCTGATTTTCTGAAATTTCTCAAAGAGAATTACGATGGAAAGCATGTTGCGGTGGTCGGACACAAGGCACCACAACTCGCGCTTGATGTATTACTCAAGGGTGTGACATGGGACGAAGCGCTTGCGAACGATTGGCGCAAAACGAAATCGTGGAAACCGGGTTGGGAGTATCAAATCAGCTAAATTGCATATGTCTAACAATGCCACTTACATGAAGCTAGCAATAGAAGAGGCGCGGAATGCTTCGTGGCCATTTGGCGCAGTAATTGTTAAGCGCGGAGAGGTAATAGCAACAGCAGGATCGGGAGATGGACAGGATGAGAGCCATGATCCAACTGCACATGCTGAAACAAACGCCATTCGACGTGCAGCATCAAAGCTTGGCTCTGGGGATCTTTCGGGCACTATTTTATATGCATCTTGCGAACCCTGCGCGTTATGTTTCGGAGCGGCTTGGTATGGGGGTATCAAGAAAATTGTATATGGTACTGCACTGGCCGATATTCAAAGTATAAATAAAGCTTGGGGTGGTGACTTGGGTTTTCCTCATGAACACATTCAAGAAGCGGGTATTACTTTTGAAGGAGGGGTGCTGAAAGAAGAAGTTCTTGAAATGTATAAATCGCATCCCCGTGTTAAAGCCTCAATCTCATAAATCTTTATGGCTACTTATCAAATGAAATTACAGCCTTCACCATTTGAGAAAATCAAAGACGGAGAAAAGACTATAGAAGTTCGCTTGAATGACGAGAAGCGTCAGTTGCTTAAAGTTGGAGACTCGATTGAGTTTTCACTGATGACTGACCCTACTCAGACAATAAAAACGGATGTGGTAGGTCTTGAGAAATTCCCAACATTCAAGGAAATGTTTGCGGCTTACCCAGTAAAAGAATATGGCGGTGAGAACCAAGAGGAGTGGAAGCTTATGTATAAGTACTACTCGCCCGAAGATGAGGCAAAATATGGCGTTCTCGCTATTCAGGTAAAAGCTAGTTTTGTGTAAAAAGTGTCACTTTTGTCACTTTTTAAGAATAAATCTATGGAGAAATTTAAACGAGGAGACATTTTGTGGGGCACAAGACGAGACCGTAAAGAAGCATGGCATCCTATTGTGTTTATTGATGGACCATCTGACGCACCGCTGGCTGTTGTTTTGACACACGATAACGACCGTTTATGTAATATCGAACTGAGCAAGCAATACGACAACAAAAAATCATATTTTATAGCTCACCTGATTGAAAAAATGAGTGAGTGGGGTCCTTACAACAAATCGGATAAACTCAAGCTTGACCCCAATGACCTCACGTTGATTGAACAACATATTAGTGGGATGGCATCTATGCCATATTTTCAATATGAGGAATACACTAAAAACGGCTGTCCAGATCACAAATAGCACTCTCGAGAAGGGTCGAGGCGATATTTAGCTGAATAGCTAGAAAAGCATTACGGGGCAATGAAATCACTTGGTTCCATCACGATTCGGCTCACCAATTTTGCATTTTATAGTGATGCTATCCTTAATAAGCATGTTGAAGACACTTTATTCCCCGCGCTATCGGATAGGCATAGTCCTGGGATTACTGATTGTCCTTATCTTTGGTGCATGGCTTT
>Ga0209542_10011275_pt1 | contig 15886 bp, 21 predicted proteins | sample RifCSPhighO2_01_FD_184028 | JGI IMG/M metagenome (GOLD analysis project Ga0209542, IMG submission 184028) | Soil microbial communities from Rifle, Colorado - Rifle CSP2_plank highO2_0.1 (SPAdes) (version 2) | ecosystem: Environmental > Terrestrial > Deep subsurface > Rock core/Sediment ... | reverse complement strand
ATCATCATAATAAGCTTCACTCCAACAGCAAAATTCCCCACATCAGCGCTATCCCAACCACAAAAGCAAGTACGTGTAAGATTGATTCTTTCCATCCGCATTCTTTGTGCAATTCCGGAATAAGGGTTGAACCAGCGATATAGACGAAGCCGCCAGCTGCAAAAGGCAGGACAAACAAAACAAATGCTTCGCTTCGCGCACCTAAAACTAAACCGATTATTGCCCCGACAATAGCTGCTGCCGCAGAAAGGAAGTTGTAAAACAAAGCTTTCCACTTGGAAAACCCTGAATACAACAACACTCCAAAATCTGCTACCTCTTGAGGAACTTCATGCAATACTACTGCAAGAGTAGTTGCAATCCCTGTCGGCACGCTCACTAAATAAGCTCCAGCGATAACTAAACCGTCTAATAAATTATGCAGGCCGTCACCAAAAAGAGTCAAGACCCCGATATGCTGTTTATGAGCATGCATATGCGGCTCGTGATGGAGATGAGAATGCTCATGCGGCATAGTATCGCAATGGTGGGCATGGATCCATTTTTCTAACAGAAAAAAGACCAAAACTCCGCCTAACGCAGAAAATGATACTGCCAAAGTAAAACCGCGTTCTTCTACTACTTCCGGAAGCAGATGCAAAAAAGCTCCGCCCAGCAAAGTTCCAGCAGAGAGGCTTACTAAAATTAAGAGGATTTTATGCAGTTTCTTCTCTCCAAAACTGAGAGTAAGCACTCCAACCAGAGAGACTAACGAAACAATTACCACGCTGATTATAGTATATATGGAGGTGATCATAGGCTAAAATAAAAACAGCATCTTTATAAATATTATTGATTCTCATTATCAATAATGCCTAACAACAGAATATTTGCCTGGCATTTACGAACGCAGTGAGTAAAAGTGAAGCGCGCAACCCAACAGAAACAGCTGATCATGGCTGAAATAACTACTTTCAGCTCCTTTTTCAACGCCGAAGAATTATATCATAAAGTCTCTAAGAAGAATCCAAAAATAGGCATAGCAACTATCTACCGTCTCCTCAATGACTTGACCAAAAACGGGGAGATCCATTCCTTCCAATGCAACAGAAAAACTCTCTATTCCAACAGCAAGAAGAACCATTGCCATTTTACCTGCGAGAGATGCGGAGAACGGAAACACATCGATATCAAGAAACTAGATTTTCTGAATGAAAAGGTAGATGGAGAAGTCTGCCATTTCCAGATCGATGTGACGGGGATTTGCAAGAAGTGTTTGTGATTATTTTAATTTCTCCGCTAATTCACGGATCTGGTTATACCGATCCTCAAACCTATCATGGCCAGATTTAACCATTTTACAAAAATGTTTAACTCTCCGAGCTGAAGTGACTGGCTTTTTTCCAACTCCCAATCTATACGGAGAGTCTGTATTGAAATCTCCAGGTGAAGAGATTAATCCCTGCGTTGCCGAAATATAGAGAAGATCAAACTTACAGTCCCGCGCATATTGTTCAGCATCGTCTACATATGCTAATACTGCATCGATATACATTTTTATAATATTCATCTGTTTTCTACTATCTTCAGGAGAAATTTTTAAATAATTTTCCAAGGAAAAACCAAGGTCAGAAAAATAAGAACCAAAGAGAGGATACGCTAATCCACCAGCCTTACCAACAACAACTCTCTCTAGTGCTCCTTCCGGCAAAATGGAAGAATGCTGAGAAAGTATTTCCCGTAATTGTAATGGTGTGAACTTCATATGGGTATACCCTAGCGCCTTATTTTTAAACCTTCTGAAACCAACATCTACGAAATAATCCTCTTGATTACCAGGGTGGCATAACTCCCTTTTGGCAGAGTAAAACTCACTTTCACTTTCTTTTTCCCATCATTTAATTCGTCTTTCATTGTTTTAGCAATCTTCATATCCTTCACTACAACAAAAACATTCCGCAATTCCCCTTCCAATGTCAATTCTGGAATCTGTTTGATGATAAAATCGGAATAAGAGATATTTTCTTCTTCCATTATTCCATCAATAATCTCCTGAACTTCATTATCATCAAGATCTTCATGGCCAAAACCAACTAATGGTATTTTCAATTCTTTAAATTTTTCTGGATTGGAAACAAAAAGTAGCTCTCCTTCAGAATAGGGAACTTTCTTCAAGACTTTACCGACTTTTTCTAAATACATAGCTACAGTCTTATTCCATAAATAACTCTGATAGGCATTCACATACATGCGCAATAATCGTAGTGGCAAAATCTTTAGAGCTCCCACATAGTCGGTAGGCTTACTATCCAGATATTTTCTGACTTTCAGATCATCAACCAAAGCGGCCGCTTTTCCAAATTCCTTCTTCAGGAGATGCCTTCCTATTTTCACATTATTCTCTGAAAATCTCTGCTCGTCAAAGTAATTTTCAAAATGATCTGTTTTCTCTACTATTTCATCATCAAGATCCCTAATTACTATTTCAAATCTATTTCCCTGCAGATCGCCAAGAGAGATTGGTTTGCTTCCATATCCATAAAATTCCAATGAAGTATTTTCAAAATGTAGTTTTTCAACATTTTCTTTGTTCACACCTGCAATAGAAATCATCTGCTCAGTAATTGCATGCTTATCCTTGCTTCCGGCAAACCCAATGCCTTTTTCCTTAATCCTTAATTGCCGTGCTAATTCCTTAACTACATCTAACGTGTTTCTTCCTTTCTTTCTCATCCAGAAATAGAGAAATCCTCCCTGTGTTTCTGTCTTAACTGCAGGAATTTCTATCACTACAAAATCTTCTTGGAGTTGTTTTAGTTTGTACATAGTAAGAGATATACCCATTTTTATTTAAAATTTCACTTCCAAATACACTACTTTTGCATCTTCCGCATCATCAAAAAAGACCACGTTTTTACATTCTCGAAAAAACATAAACGCTCCGCCCCGATTCTCTCGCTTTCTCTCTGCATCAATCTTAACGGCATCAAATCCTTTTCCCTTCTGTTCAATGCCTATGACAAACCCTTTCTTTCCCAACCAAAGGTGAAAAGCAGAAGGAGCTAAAAACTGAGAATAATTTAGGCTATTAGAACCGGTCTCATTCAGGAAATATGCGGCCTCATCTTCTTTATTTTTCAGCAGCCAGTTATACAGATCAAACTTGGTGAGAAGAATATTGCCATAGGTTTCATTGAGCAGATCAATTATTGCCCACTTGGCTTTGCCATATTTTTCAATGACCGAATCTGAGATAACATGATTTCGAATTTCTTCCGCTTCGTAGACAGGAAGTTCATAATAATCAGAAAATTCAATAGCCTCTAATGCTTGCTGGATGGTTTTAGTGAAATGGAGGGCCATCATTTTACAAATGCTCTCGTCTTTTAAAAATCTTGCAAATCTTTTTAAAAAACCAGAAGAATTAACTTCTATGCTATACCAAGTTATTTCCTTTTACAAATACGCAGCCTTAGCAACCCCTGAACTGCTGCGGGATCAAATTAGAGAATACTGCCAGCAAAATCAGATTTTAGGAAGAATTCTGATCGGAAAAGAGGGATTGAATGGAGCAGTATGCGGGGAAAAATTAGAGATAGAGCAATTCAAGCAATTCCTCACTGGATACCTTATATTTGCCGATCTCACCTTCCGCGAACAAGATCATAAAGAGAATGCCTATCATAAAATAGTAGTCAAAGTGCGAAAAGAAATCTGCGCTTTTGGAGCAGACGTAGATGTGGCTAAAAACAAAGGAAAGCATCTTGCACCACAGCAACTTAAAGAATGGTATGAACAAAACGATGATTTTGTGATTGTCGATGCAAGAAATGATTACGAATTTGATGTCGGAAGATTCAAGAACGCAATAAAATTGCCGATCAAGAATTTCAGAGAATTTCCAGAAGCATCCAAACAACTGGAGGCAGTCAAAGACAAAAAGATCGTTCTCTACTGCACCGGTGGCATCCGCTGTGAGAAAGCTTCTGCGTACCTGAGAGAGCAAGGTTTTCCGCAAGTATATCAGATAGAAGGAGGCATTATCAATTATGTCAATCAGTTACCAAACACATTCTGGGAGGGCGGATTATTTGTGTTTGACGATCGCCTAGTTTCTGATATAGGTCAAGCAATAACCTCCTGCACTTTCTGTGAAAAAGACTGCGAACAATACATTAACTGCCATAATTTGGATTGCGACAGATTGTTCATCATCTGTCCAGGATGCCAGAAATCGATGAATAAAACCTGTTCAGAAGAATGCAAAAACGCGCCAAGACAACGAAAAATAAGAAAGAATAATGAAAATAAAAAAGTAATCGGTATAGTAGAAAATTATTATCCAAAATCTAAAGTTGCTTTAATTAAAACCACTGATGCAATTAATATTTACACTAAAATTTCTTTCACCGGAAAAACCACAGACAATATCGTGCAGGAAATAACCGAGATGCGTGATTATGGCGGTGAAGAGATACCTTTCGCTTCGGCAGAGCAATATGTTACTATCCCTGTAGAAGAAAAAGTCAGGAAAAATGACAAAGTGATTTTAGCGTGAAAAGAAAAATAGTTGGGTTGACCTCTTTATTTGCAACTGCTTGTTCTCCGCAGAAAGAGGTTCAAAAGCCAGAAGTGCTGGAAATAAAAATTGCTGGGCCCAGAACAGAGATAGAAGAAATTGTGCAAGGGCAGAATCCTTTTATGGAAACAGAATACGTGGCAAAACACTGTGAGAAAATTGATTTACAAGATGGAATTTATGTTATAGAATTTAACAAGTGGGGAAGAAAATATTACCACCTCTCAACATATACAGACTTCACCGGAAGAGAAGAAAAGCGTTGCACATTATATTTTGTAAATAATATGCTTTCTTATCTCTCTGATGTTAATTGTGATGGTTCTGTCGACGAGTGGGTTATTTTTCCATCTTCAGATACATCACTTGCTGTTCAGCGTTCCGCAAAGGAGGAACTTTTTGCAAAAGATTTAGATCCTGTCTTTCAAGACGGGCTGCATTTTATTTGTCCTGAAAACAGAGGAGAATCCATAAATATTTTATTCAACGAGGCCCTTAAAAAATATCAATAAAATGAAAAAAATCTTCTAAGGTCTCCACGCGCCTAAGATCGCTCCCATAATCGCCAAAGTTACGAGGTAATGCCCGGCATCGAGAACGTACAAAGCCCAGGGCTTGCTTTCCCAGAACACCTTTCCCAGCATAGTCGTGGCAATGAATCCTAACCAAGTCACAACACCAACTTGTATTCCAGCCGTCGGATAGTATCCCATGAAACCAATAAAAATAGCTAACACATAGGCCATCACTAAAGTAGTTAAAAAACTTCCAGCATACATTTTAACCATCCCTTTCTGCTTGACCTTTTCTTTATCCTTCTCTGTAAAACCCATCAAAGCCATCCATTTTTTGCCAAATATCGGGCCATACCACAAAAACCCAACTACATAAGCAGCGATTGCTGCAAGCAACACGGCAAAATGATTTACATTCACCATTTTAATCACGCTCCATTTGTTTTAATGAATAAAACAAAGTGTTTTTAAAAGTCTTTTCTTTTGCCTAACAACTAGACTAAAATTCGCCAGAAAACCTTATTAATTAACCTCATTTTAAAATAAGACAATGACTGCAGAAGCTTTAGAGGAGGACCTGCCTTTGATCGCTTTTACTAAATACTATGCTCAAATCAAGGGATATCTCACCAGAATTCTTGGAGATAGCAATGCTGCAGAAGATGTGGCCCAAGATACATTTGAAAAAATAACTCGCAAAAATCAGAATTACCAGAACAATTCTAACTTGAGAAGTTTGGTTTTTGCCATAGCTAGGAATGCTTCTATCGATTATCTACGCAAAAAAAATATACGAAAAGCAGATTCTCTGGATCCTGAACTTACTATCTCAATAACAGACTCCACTCCTGAAGAAGAAACTATTGGCAGAGAAGCAGAGACACAGTTTCGATATTTTTGCGAGAATCATTCTAATCAAGACGCTGTAGAGGTGTTGCAATTGAGTATGCAGGGCTATTCTAACAAAGAGATCAGTGAAACATTATCCATACCCAGAGGAACAGTTGACATAAGGCTATTTAGGATGCGGAAAGAACTTGCTGATTATTTCGAAGAAGAATGAATCCAACAATTGATCGACTCCAGCCTCTCGAAAAAGAAAGCATCGCCAGAGGCATTCCTATTTTAGGCAGTAAGAAAGGAGCCTGGCTTCTAGAAAAAATAAAAGAAACTCAACCAAAACAAATTCTGGAATTAGGAACTGCCAATGGCTACAGCGGCTGTATTTTAGGATCTCAAGGTGCAGAACTAACCAGCATAGAAGTAAATGCGATTATCGCTGAAGAAGCCAGAGAGAATTTCAAAAAGTATGGAATTAAAGCTCAAGTTTTCGTTGGCGATGGTGTAGAGGTTGTCAAGCGCTTAGTCAAAGAGAAACAGGATTATTATGATCTGATTTTCATCGACTTTGCCAAGAAACAATACCGTACTGTTTTAGAAAATTGCATTACCTTAGTCAAAAAAGGCGGCTTGATTATCGCAGACAACATCACCATGGACGGCTGTCAAGACTATCAGGAAGCGGTGCTGAACCATCCGCAATTACAAACGAAATTGATTCCGATCAAGGATGGATTGAGTTGCAGCCGAAAGATATAAATATGTGTACACATACACAGACTATATGGCGACTAAAACAATCTCTATAATGGATGATGTCTATGGGACCTTGAAGGCGCTGAAAGCTCCAGGGGAAAGTTTCTCTGACGAAATTAGAAGATTGACTCTAACAAAAGGCAGCATTATGGAATTTGCCGGTGTTTGGAACGATCTATCCGAGAAAGATGCCAAAAAAATTGAAGAAAGAATAAGAGAACGACGAAAGGACAGACACAGACTTGATGAGCTACCTATCAGGTGAAAGCATGTTTGCGGACACCACTCTTTTAATAGACTTTTTGCGAGGGGATCAAAAGGCTATAAACATTATCCACAAGGCGGTTTCTGCGCCATTATTTACTTCAGAAATCAACGTATTTGAATTGATAGATGGAGTATATGCTGCAAGCTGGGAAATTCAACCTCATTTAGAGAAGGTACTTGCCATGTTGACTAAAATGACGGTCCTTCCATTTGACCGCAAAGCGGCGCTGAAAGCAGGCATGATCTCGGGAATGCTTACAAAAGAAGGAAAAAAAATTGGAGAGGCTGATTGTTTAATTGCCGGCGTTGCCTTGGCAAATGGAATAAACAAAATCGCCACTAAGAACAAGAACCATTTTACGAAAATTGATGGGTTAGAAGTAATTTCTTATTAAGTCATGAAAGTGCGGAGCTATCGCCCCTTTAATGTATTGAAATTCTTAACCAAAATCATAAAAAGTTTATTAAATCAATACTTAAATTACGTTCTTTACGGACCCGTAGCCTAACCTGGATAGGGCGATAGCCTCCTAATCTGATGATGAGCTCCTGAGTAATCCTTCTATAGGATGAAGAGAGTTAACTGAAGATGAGTAAGCTGTAGGTTGTGAGTTCAAATGCCTGCTACACTAGGCGAACGTACTCAAGTGGGTGTTCCTTGGGAAACCCACGACATAGCTATATAATGTAGCGGTTTGAAAGTCTCACCGGGTCCGCTTTTTTAATATAGTTCCATAAGATATAAAAAAAGGTAATCAAGAAAATCTTCTTATGAGTGAGTTAACCAAATTAATAAAAATCCTTAATGATGAACCTATTTCTAGTTGGGGAGATGATTATCTATCCCACAATAGAGGATACCCTTGGCAATGGGGTTATCGGGTTCTTGTTAGTAGTAAAAGTAAAGATAGTCACTATTGGGTTACTGTCAAAAAGGATACTTTAATGGCTCAATATAATAGACCAAATAGGGTTGAGTTTGATATTTCTATAGATAAAGATATGAATGAATATAAGTGTAAAAGCAAATCTTTCACAGAAACGTATTCTACCGAAGAACCTATTAGTTTTTGGCATGCCGTGCTATCTGTACCTGACAATTATTTTTTGCAAGGAAAATTAGCTCTTACAACAGAAAGAATACGCATTCCAGAAGTAGGATCATTATTACTCCAGACTCCTGTCCAAGGTATGGAAGATCAAACACCAATAGCGTATTTTTTTAAAGAGTTAACTCAGAAATATGTTGCACGTAAGGCTAAGGAAGCGATAGAATTCATTAATAAAGAAGGTAAACAGAGCAGTGAACGTAAGAGAGAAAGAAGATTGGAAGCTAAAAATAGTATGGAAGAAGAAGAAAGAAGATTTAGTAATGTAATTGATTCTATCATCGGTTCAGATAAATAACGGCTTTTGGCTTTTACCCCACTCCTCCCCAACAAACTTTTTAAACTCCCCTTTTCTTAAAAGAGATATGCCCACCATTCTGCCCTACTTCACCGAAGGACCAAGAATCTTTCTCAGCAGCTGGAAAAGCCGTATTTTACCAAAAAAATACGATGGAGATGCGGAAGAGATCTGCGAGCAGATCATCAAAGAATGTTGGAACGGCCGTTATCTACAGACTTCCACCACTAATTTCCCCCAGTTCTGGACCCGCGATTTCGGTTGGTGCACTAAATCTCTCCTTGACCTGCAGCATAAGGACCAAGTTCACCATACCTTGCGTTATGCCCTCAATCATTTCAAACAGCATCAAAAAATCACTACCGCCATCACTCCAGGAGGAACACCATTCGACTTTCCTGCCTTTGCAGCTGACTCTTTACCATGGCTCATCCACAGTATCAAAGTGTCCAAATTTCCTTATCATTCTTTCAAAGAGTTCCTCAACAAAGAGATACAAAAATACTACAACAAAGTTATCAACCAGCACACCGGTCTAGTCAAGCCAGAGATTCATTTCTCCTCCATCAAGGATTTCGCGGTGAGGAAAAGCTCCTGTTACGATAACTGTATGGTTGCCCTGCTAGCTAAAGATCTCAAAGGCATGGAGCATTTGCATAATCCCTTTGAAAAATTTTCTTACCATGAATTGATCAAGAGGCATTTCTGGAATGGAGAATATTTTTATGACGACTTAAGTCAGCAAAAGTATGTCGCAGGAGACTCCAATGTTTTCCCCTTCGCACTAGGCATCATCACCGATAAAGAAATGCTGCACTCTGCATTTAAGAAAATCCATGAAGCTGGATTAGACGAGCCCTTCCCCCTAAAATATACTGCTGACCGAAAGGAAGCAAATTTCATCTGGCAGGAGAGTTTCCTGCGCAATTACGAAAGCAACGCCATCTGGATGCATATGGGACCATTGTATGTTAAGTTATTGCAAGAAGTTGACAAAGAGCGCGCTAAGCAGTATAAAGAAAAATACAAGCAATTGATTGAACAGCATAAGAACTTCCTGGAAGTGTTTGACGAGAATGGCAAGCCTTTTAGTACGCCGTTTTATTATTGTGACTCCGGCATGCTCTGGGCGGCTAACTATTTGACCTTGTAGAACAGAGAAAAAAAGAGGGATGGGAAATCGACGAAGAATTATTTGACGAAAAAATAAGAGATTTCTTTGCTAAAGACAGCCACTGTGCCGCTATACAAAGAAAAAATGTAATTCTGGAATTACTAATCACCGCCGACCATTACCTTGATCATAAGGGAGCACAATTAATTAGCCAAAAAGGGAGGGCGATTGATGTCCATCCTGATACCATAAAACACTACCGGGAATTACAGTCTCTGATTTACGATTATACAAAAATATATGGAAAAAATCCAGCCATAGAAGAGATAAAGAATAAATGGACTACTCCAGCAAGAAGCAGATATCATCAATAAGCAAATTTATAAATTACTCTCCTTCTAGCAGATAAGTGATAGAGGAGAGATAAAAATGAAATACAAAAATATTGTTGCATATGGATCTATTATTGCTGGATTATTAGGTTGCCAGCCGCACAAAGAAGACAATACCGAAATAAAACCGCATTGGTATTCTGATAAAGAAGCATTCGCAAGATTAAATAAAGCACATGATTCAGGAATGGCCCTTACCGCAGGAGATTTTGACAGCGATGGAGATTTAGATCTGATAGTGGGAACTGGTTACGGTGGTGCTGGAGATTTATACCTCTTTCTCAACGATGGAAAGGGCAACTTCACCCTCAAAGAACCGGCAAAAAAATAATTATTTCTTTTTTTATTAAGTTATCTTCTCCATCATCTATTTCCCATCATAATAATCCTTTAAAACACTTCCTTGCCAATTCTTCCATGCCCGCATTCTCCATCATTATCCCTGCTCACAACGAAGAGAAGTATTTGCAGAAAACCATTGATAGCATCAAAGGCCAAACTCTGCAGGATCACGAAATAATCATGGTTACCAATGGCTGCACCGATAAGACGGAAGAGATTGCCAAAAAAAATACTGATGCAAAAATCAGGCATCTTTCCTTGCCGAAACCGAACGTTTCTGTAGCACGAAACGCTGGCGCCTTGAACGCCCAAGGAGAGACCTTACTTTTTCTAGATGCCGATACTCAGTTAGCAGCAGACGCTTTAGAAAAGATTAAAGAAAAGTTTACAGAAGAATATACTATCGCTACCACTCTAGCGAAACCTGATTCACAAAAAATATCGCATCATCTTGCAGTATCTTTCAAGAATCTATATCATTACCTTAACTTATACCAAGGTTGCAGCGGGGCATTAATTTGCCGGAAAAAAGACTTTAATGCTGTAGGCGGCTACAATCCGGAAATAGTAGTACGCGAACATCGAAAACTAGCCCTTAAGTTAAAAGAGCAAGGGAAATTCACCTGCATCAACACTACCGTTACAACTTCCATGCGCCGCTATCAGCAATGGGGGCTGTTTAAAGTGACCTGGTTCTGGACAAAAAAGTGGTTTCAGGATAAATCTGGAGAATTAAAAGGAAGTTCATATGAGATAGTTCGTTGATTACAATATGTTAAAACTTACCTAACAGCTCAACTGATTCGATCCCTGCTCCAGACAAGTAATCTTGCCATCAGCCACATCATAGAAATTTATCTGAGGATTATCGACTTTTGCTTTACAGCAAATGCTCTTCACTGCGTTTTTAACCAGCAGATCGTACTTAGCCTGAACTTCGCCGACTTCTGTTTCCTTCTTTGTTAATGAATCTACACATTCTGTTTTTCCCTGCTCTAAAGCGGCAGTTTTTTCTGTCACTTGTTGGCCTATATTTTTCTGAGACTCACTTTTAACTGCAGCAATCTCGGTGTCTTTGTCTGTTACTTGTTTGTGCGCTGCTTCTACATCAATTTTTATTCGTTCCAGCTGCACCTTGCACTCAGTAAATTCATCGTTCTTTTCTTCTACTTGGGCCAATAGGGCGCCGGTAAAACTAGAATAGGAAGAAAGGTTTGCTTTTGTTACTTCTAAATCTCTGCTTAGTTCTTGCATATTTTGGGCATAATCCTGTACGGTGAGATTAGAAGATTCTGCTTGTTGATAAATACCATAACCTAATACTGCGGGACGCACTATAAAAATAGCCAAGGCGATAAGTCCGACTACGGCCAGAATGATCGCGGTTGGATTACCCTTCCTTCTTGGCGCGGCAGCAGACTTTCCTTGATTAGGCGCAGGAAATAAATCTCCATCTTTTTTGTCCATAGCCTGATTAACATATTTCTTTATTTAAACCTTACGCTTGGCTGAAAAGAACTTCTACAAAAAAGAAGTCTTTATTAAGAACTTATTGTTCCTTTTCAGCATCATGATCATCACTATTTCTGGAACGCCCGGCAGCGGCAAAAGCACTGCTGCAGAAATGCTGGCCAAAAGATTGAAAGCAGAACGGATCTATGTAGGAGGCATCCGCCGTGAACTTGCTCGAGAGAAAGGAATGACCCTCCAGGAGCTTAATCAGTATGCGGCAAATCATCCAGAGACAGATGTGGATGTTGACAAGATAGCTGCTGCCAAAGCGCGGGAACTGGAAAAAAAAGGAGCAATTGTCATCGTCGAAGGAAGGACACAGTTTCATTTTCTTCCAGAATCTATCAAGATTTACATGAAAGTGAACCCGGAAGAAGGTGCAAAACGCATCTGGAAGGATCTGCAGAATAAAGCCGCGCAAGAAAAAAGAAATGAAGGAAATATCCCTTCTTTTGAAGCTATGAAAAAGCGGATCTATGAACGGGAAGAGGAAGACGCGGCGCGCTACAAGAAATATTATAACCTCGACCATCGTGACGAATCGCAATACGATTGTGTTATCGAGACCACCAATCTCACACCTGAACAAGCTGTAGAAAAGATTAATACTTTTATCAACAGAAAAATTCCTAAGGTTCGCCCATGAACAAAAAGACCTTAATGTTAGTAGGCGCGGCAAGTCTTGAGATCTTGTCGGGTTGCGGAAGTACAAGATCCCCGCAGTATTCTGGCAGATATGAGCTGGCTGCAGAACCTATTTATTCTGATCCCTACTTTGCCGGAGAGAAACGCCTGCCTTGGGATCTTACTATCATTCATCGCATGAAATACATTCCCAATACCTGGGATGATAGGATACGATTTGAATTTACTTCTCAAAACCAAAATGAAATAAGGGGAGCAGTAGTTTTTGATTTAGAACTTCTTAATAGAGCTGATGAAAGCTCATTCCCCCGTGAGTATTTCAAAGGTGAGCTTATTCACGTCGAAAAAAAATATTACGGCGGCGCCTTTTGTAATTCCCAATACCAATATCATGCCTTTGCGAAATTAACACCTGGAGAAGATGAACTAGTAAAAGTTTATCCAGAACGGGGAGAATATATTGATTCTGAAAATGTCATGCCTTTGTATGAACAATTCGATCCAGCTGAATTTGAACCGGCGGAAGAAGCGATTGATGGCTGGTATGATGCCATTGAGAATAACGGCGGAAAAATAAGCCTGGATTTTTATCTCTCACGAAACATTAAAGACGACCGCAGCGGCTGTGATCAAGATAGTTATTTGCCCTATGACAATAGAGGAAGAGAATCTGTAAATGCGCTATATCATTCTACTGAACTTCACGATCAAGAAGACCCCCGGCTTGGCTTCGACGAACTCCAAAACAATACTATTTCCGCAATTGATATGTTTAAAGAAGCCATCTCCGATGTAAAAGATTTGGATTAGATTAGAAATGTTCAAATTGATAATCATTGTCGGCAAAGTGCTGGAAAGCGTCTCACCTCGCCTTAAAAGGCGAGGCTTGAAAAGAGACGATTTCTTAACCCCGCCTATTGTGACATAATAGGCTAGAAAGCCATTCGCACAATAAAGCAACGACTTTATTGGCGTCCCAGAAAAATCGTTGTTTTTCTGTGGACATCCTCATCTTAAAAGAAGAGGCTTTCTGGCCTATTTAACGTAAGGATGCTTATCTTGTTCAGCATTAAACTTTAAAAAATATTTCTCAGCCATCCTTAATATCGATAATTCTGTTAATTAGAGCACATAAAACAGAATTGTCGTATTAGATAATTCTGGCAAAATAGTTGCTACAATCACCAGAATTATCTATAGAATAGGTAACGGATGTAAAAGACTTTAGGTAAAATCTCTCTGTCCTGAATTCTCGCTTTGCTCTGCCCAAAAAATAATAAAACTTATAAACTACTTCTCAAAATAAGCTTCACATGGGCGAAAAAATAAAACTTCATGATTTTATTGAGATCGAGTACACTGGTAAACTTGCCGACGGAAAGGTCTTTGACACCACCGACGAAAAAATAGCAAAGCAGCATCACTTACATTCTCAGAATCAGAAATATAGGCCGGCAGTCATCTGCGTGGGCGAACGGCAGGTTATTCCAGGATTAGACCTGCAACTGGTAGATAAAGAATTAGAAAAAGAATATACTGTCACCCTCCCGCCGGAGAAAGCTTTTGGAAAAAGAGACATCAAATTAGTCAGGATCATGCCCATGGACCTGTTCCGGCAGCATAAAGTTCAGCCTCGTCCTGGGCTTCAAGTAGATGTTGACGGAGAGATGGGCCTGGTCACCAGAGTTTCAGGCGGAAGAGTGATGGTCAATTTTAATCATCCTTTAGCAGGAAAAGAAGTGATGTATTCTTACAAGATACTGCGGAAAGTTACAGATCAGAAAGAGAAAGTTACAGCCTTCCTATCTGCTGTCCTGCGCCTTCCTGCAGAAGCGATGAAAATTGAAGTAAAAGACGATGCGGCTACTGTGGCTATTCCAGGTGAACTGCCTGCTCATATCAGTACTGTTCTCGCTCAGAAGCTGGTGCAGTTGACTGGGTTGAAGGATATTCTGTTTAAGAAGGAAGAAGCTCCTGTAAAGGAAACCAAGAAAGAACAGTTAGTATAACTAGACTAGTTTTCAGTGCAATAATCTTTATAAATTCCAAGCTCCACAAATTATCAGAAAAGGGTGAGTGGAATGGGTAATTATAGGGAAGATTTTCATGCTGAACAGATTTCTCATAAAAGAGCTAATGCAGAGATAGACGAAGAGCTGCAGCGCTTGATCGCCGGGCACAAGACTAGAATAAAAGTGATAGGTTGCGGTGGAGCAGGAAATAACACTATTAACCGCATTTCTGAAATTGGTATTAAAGGAGTAGAGACCATCGCCATAAATACCGACGCTCAAGACCTTCTCTACACCAGCGCAGACAAAAAATTGCTCATCGGAAAACAATTAACTCAGGGCTTAGGAGCTGGCTCTAACCCGAAAGTGGGCGAAGAGGCCGCCAAAGAAAACGAACAGGACATCAAGAAGCTTATCGAAGGCGCAGATATGGTTTTCATCACCTGCGGTATGGGAGGCGGAACAGGCACCGGAAGCGCTCCTTATGTGGCTCAGACTGCCAAAAAAATGGGTATATTAAGCGTTGGTATCATCACTATGCCTTTCAGCATGGAAGGTTCGCACCGCTTTGAAAATGCCATGATCGGCTTGGAGAAAATGGAGCAAAGTATCAATACTCTTATCGTCATCCCTAACGAAAAATTACTGGAACTAGCTCCTCATTTACCATTGCAGACCGCATTCAAAGTAGCAGATGAAATTTTGACCAACGCCGTAAAAGGGATAGCTGAACTAGTGACCAGAACCGGCCTAGTCAATCTGGATTTTGCTGACGTCAAAACCATTATGGGGCAGGGCGGTGTAGCTCTCATCGGTGTAGGCGAGTCTGATGGAGAAAACCGAGCAGATGAATCGGTGCAGAAAGCCCTTGACAACCCCCTCATAGACGTCGATATCTCAGACGCTACTGGAGCCTTGATCAACATCTCGGGAGGAGAAAATTTAACCTTAGATGAAGCTCGGCGCATTGTTCAAACCGTCTCGAGCAGCCTTGACCAGAAAGCAAAGATCATTTGGGGAGCCCAGATCTATAAAGATCTAGAAAAGACTATCCGCACTATGCTTATCATCACAGGGGTCAGTTCGGAACAAATTTTTGGCGAAGAGAATACTTATTTTGGGCAAAAAAAGGAAGAGCTGGAATCTGAGTTAGGAATAGATTTTATGGGGTAAATCCAAATAATTGGAAAGAAAAACACAGGTCTTAGTTGTGATTGAATTATAGTGAATTTCCTTTGAAATCGAACAATTATATTGGACAATGGGTGAACTATATATGAAATTCTATTCGAGAATTAAAGAATTTCAGTATATGTCAAAGAAAATGGTTGCTAGTGTGATTTTTTTTTCCTTAGGAAGCCTTGCCTCGTCAGCATCTGCAGATGAGCTAACCAGGAAACTTCATCCCATACAATATCAAGCGTCTATAGGCGGAGGATATAACTTTACTCAGAAAGAGCCGCTGGCTGCTTTGGAAGCATCCTTAACTCAAATTCCCCTGGTCACAGAATACCATCCAGTTCTCG
>Ga0209542_10011273_pt1 | contig 15888 bp, 23 predicted proteins | sample RifCSPhighO2_01_FD_184028 | JGI IMG/M metagenome (GOLD analysis project Ga0209542, IMG submission 184028) | Soil microbial communities from Rifle, Colorado - Rifle CSP2_plank highO2_0.1 (SPAdes) (version 2) | ecosystem: Environmental > Terrestrial > Deep subsurface > Rock core/Sediment ... | reverse complement strand
TTGAGAGATTTGTTAAAAATAATCGGAAGAATGCGGAAAAGGTTAAAAAAGCAACCAAACTCTTCAAAGATGATCTAAATCATCCTTCGCTAAATTTGGAAAAACTCAAAGGTTCAAAAGTCTGGACTATTAGAATTGATAGAGGCAACAGAATCTTTTTTTCTTGGATTAATGAATCTACCCACGACCTAACGGTCGGGGTATCTTCTCTCGATCGGACTTCGTCCGATTCTGCAAAACCCACGACTTCACAGTCGGGGTTTTACCGAGATAAAACTACAGCCCTTTTTTTAGATACAGGGAAACACGATAAATACAGAAAATATTAAACAAAAATTATTGAGGTTCCTTTGAATGGAGAACAGCCAAGGGAGATTGAATACTCAAAAAAAGCCGCAAATTAAATTACTTTAATATAGTAGTATTAATTAATGGGACTTATCGGAATAATTATTGCCGCCATCGTATTGATAATAATTTTTACCTTCTCTTACCTCTCCAACTCCACTTCAACTATTACTCCTGAAAAATCTAATCAAATGCAAAATGAGGCGCAGGAAGTTATGGATTCCACTACCGAAAAAGCCAAAAGCGATGCGGAGCAGATCAAAATTATTGATGCACAACAATTAGAGTAAATTCAACTCCGGGTGTATAATTTTTAAGATGGACCTTTTGGATTGGCCGTTGAAATTTATTATCGCTTTTGCCCTCGGGGCGGTTATCGGGTTGGAGCGGGAAATTAACGAGCAAAAAGATATCGAAGCCGATGATAAGGGAAAGCGGGCTGTTTTGGGTTTGCGCAGTTTTTCTCTTGTTGCGGGCTTGGGCGCTTTAACCGGCGCCATCATCACGCCTTTTCCTGTTATTGCAGCAATTTTATTTGCCGGGTTTTTAGGCCTGCTGTTTATTTTTTATTACCTTGATACCCGGGAAACCCATGATCCGGGAATCACTACCGAAATTGCGGTTTTGTATTCCTATATTTCCGGATTTTTGATAGCGACGGGAATTGTCCCTATTCAAATTATTGTGGCAATAACGGTTGTTTTGGCTTTATTGATGTCCCGGAAAGAAGATATAAAAGGATTCGTCGAAGATATTAAAAAAAGGGAATTAAACGCGCTAATCAGTTACGGAATTTTGGCTTTGGTTATTTTGCCGTTTTTACCTAATTACACTTTTGCCTTATCCGATTTTCCCGGGGTTGAAGGGTTTTTTAGCAATATTGGCTGGAACATCGGAGCAATTACCAATTTGGAACTTTTTAATCCCTTTAAACTTTGGCTGATCGTGGTGCTTATCACCGGAGTTGATTTGCTCGGATATATTTTAGAAAGAACCATCGGACAAAACCGGGGCTGGCTGATCGCTTCTTTGGTGGGAGGGTTTGTTTCTTCTACCGCGACGACTATATCGATCGCTCAAGAAAGCACCAGAACCCGCAACCACAGTCCGCTTCTAGCCGGGGCAATATTTGCCAATATGGTTTCATTTTTGCCGGTTATGGTGATTCTTGCCACATTCAACCCGCCTCTCTTAATCCAATTCCTTCCGGTATTTATAGCATTATTCATTACTGCCTTAATCATCGGAATTTATTTTTACAGATTCTCAAAGGGCAATAATCAGCTTGAGACGGTCGAAGAAAAAGCCGAAAAATCCCATTCAATTTTTTCTCTCTCCTCCGCTTTAAAATTTATGGGAGTTTATTTATTAATCAGTATTGTATCCAAAATCGCTTTACAATTTTTTGGTACCGGCGGATTTTTAGTTACAACCGGACTCGGAGCACTCACGGGGATTGATGCCGTCGTTATCAACACCGCCCAGCTTTCGGGAACAGTTATTGGTATCGGACTCGGGGTTTGGACATTGGTTTTGGCAAACAGTGTTAATTTAATTGCCAAATCAGTTTATTCATTTATGCAGGGAAGCCGGGAATTTGCCTTCAAACTCTCCTTCTCAATGATTATTATAATCGCTGCCGGTATCGGTGCTGCGTTTCTGCCCGGACTAATTTAAATTCGGCGGCTTTATTTCAATTTTATCTCCGATTATTTCCATTTCTAAATCCAGGGTATCTCCATCGTTAACTTTTTCCGCTTTTCTGATCTGGGATTTGATAGGCAAAAGATAAGTACCTTTACCTTTTGGCGAGCTTTGCTTATCCGGAAAAATTGAAGTCCTCCACTTACTTTCTCCAAGTGTAACTTGTACCGGAAGCGATCCCCAACCCCGGGCCATCATCCCGAAATTGTCTTTAATTTTTTCGGAAGTTTTTTCATCAATCCTGACAAAATACCACGCGGCTTCCCCCTGCCATTTAGAAAGTTTTCCTTTAATCTTATACCGGTTACCTCTCATAAAATCTATTATACTTTTCTTATTGCAACTTTAATAAGCAAAGGATTACTCTTAAGAGGGAGGTGATAATTATAAAACTTGATCCTCAAAAAACAGGTTTAGGGCTTGGCTGATCGTTGTTACCGGCATAATCGGTTTTGCAGTCGGCTGGGTGTTTGCCACTATCTGGAATTACTGGCAGAAAAAGTGAATTTAGCCGTTCATTTTAACTCAAGACTTCGCCAAAGAATTTTGGCAGCTATTGTGCGGTATGGCGACCATTTTATAACAATTTCTTCCACCTCTTCGATTTTGTATTCCTCAAATCCGTAAATTTTTTTAACGGCATTTTTTAGCCCTAAATCACCGTGCGAGAAAATATCCGGCCGGCCGAGGGCAAACATCAAAAACATTTCCGCAGTCCATCTGCCGATACCTTTGACCTTAACTAATTCCTCTATCACCTCTTCATTTTCCAGATTGTCCAGATTGTCCAAATCCAGCTCGCCTGATTTCACTTTATCCGATAAGTCTTTAAGATATTTGATCTTGCCGTAAGACATTCCGGCCGACCTTAAATCCTCATCCTTAACTTTTAATAAATTCGCCGGGACTAATTTTTTTCCGGGTAATAAATTTAAAACCCGCGCGTAGATAACATCGGCCACCCTGACTGAAAGTTGCTGGGAAATTATTGACTCAACCAGTCTGTCAAAAAGCAGATCATGTTTTTCTAAAATGAATATTCCGTCTCCGTGAAGCGCGTAAACTTTTTCCAAAACCGCATGCAGTTTCGGATCGGCTTTTTTAAAATGGGCGATTATCTTTTTTGACACGGCTACAAATTTTACCCTTGTTTGTTAGTAATTTCCAGTGTAATATTTCTAAGGTCTTTATGGAAAACAACATTAATAAACTAACCAAAATAATTTTTCTTTCCCAAAGTATTTTTTCCGCCGGGCAAGTCACTATGATGACCATTCTTTCGGTCTCGGCTTTTAAAATTACCGGCCGGGAATCGCTAGCCGGACTTCCCCATTCGGTTTTAATTTTCACTCCGGCATTAACCGCCTATTTAATGCGGCTGATTATGAACCGGCTGGGCTGGCGGTTCGGACTGACTTTAGGCTACTTATTAGGTGCGCTTGGGGCCATTGCCGGGGTCTTCGCGGTTTTAAATAATCTGTTCGGATTATTGATACTTGCCGCGGCTTTACTCGGAACCTCCAGAGCTTCCGGAGATTTAAGCCGGTATGCTGCCGGGCAAATGTACGAAACGAGCAAACGGGCCCGGATGATCGGCCGGGTGGTTTTTGCTTCGGCAATCGGCGGAATTTTAGGCCCGCTCTTAAGCCCCTGGGCAAGTAATTTTTTCCAAACTGACGCCGGTATTTGGGGATTATCCTCGTTTTTATATATCCTGGCGGCAATTGTGACGGTTTTATTCTTGTATCCCGACCCGAATACACTGGCTAAAAAAAGCATTGCCAGCGATGCCAAAGAAGTGACTAAAAAATCTTCTGTATTCGCTTTATTTAAGTTACCGGTGGTCCAGCTGGCAGTCAGCACCATGGCTATCAGCCAGTTGGTGATGGTCGTTCTAATGGTTATGACCCCTTTGCACATTCATAAACTTCATTACGGTAACGAGGTTATCGCTTATGTTATTTCGGCCCATGTTTTAGGGATGTTCGGATTATCGGCTTTAACCGGTTATTTAATTGATAAATACGGAACTATCCCGATGCTTTTTGCCGGAGCTTTTACGCTGGCGTCGTCGGTAATCCTGGCGCCGCTTACCGATTCGGGATTGGTTTTAGCTATTGCCCTATTTTTACTCGGGTTGGGTTGGAATTTCGGATACGTCGCCGGGTCTTCGCTTTTATCCAGTTCTTTACCGCCAGCCCAAAAAAGCAAACTCCAGGGAATTGCCGATAGCATGGTGGCGTTTATCGCCGGATTTGCCAGTTTGGGGTCCGGGCCGCTTTTTGCCATGAGCGGATACTTAGGTCTAAGTTTAGCCGGGCTTTTGGTGACAATATTTATGGCAATTTTAATTTACTTTTTATCAATGCAGATGAAACATAAAATTGCGGTCTAGTTTGGGTATTTTCAATGAAGAAACTTTTGTTCGTTATTCATAAACACCGGGCAACATCACTTCATTATGATTTCCGGATTCAGGTTGGTAAATCCATGCCCTCTTGGGCAATCCCGAAGGGGCCCACTTTGGATCCTAAACTTAAAAGATTGGCAGTAAAAGTTGGTGATCATGATTTCGATTACCGCAATTTTGAAGGTAATTTGCCGAAAGGCTCGGAAGGCGCCGGACCGGTGATGATTTGGGATGAAGGATACTACATTCCCGAAGTTGAAATTGCTCCAGGAGAAAGAAAGCTAATTCATGATGCTAAAGAGGGCAACGAGGTAATGGAGGAAGGAATTAAAAAAGGCGAGATAAAATTTTTCTTGCATGGCAAAAAAGTTAAAGGCTCGTTTGCCTTGGTCAAAACCAAAAACTTCCCACCCGGGTCAACCAAAGATAATTGGTTAATGATTAAACATAAAGATGAGTATTGTAGAGAAAATTATGAAGCGAAAAATGAGGATTTCTCCGTCCGATCAGGAAAATCACTTCAAGAGATAGAGGAATCAGCGTAGTTTTAAACTCTCCTGATACATTTCATCCAGGATTTCCTGTTTTTTCTCACCTTCCAGGAAATACGGCTGGCCGTAATTAACAATTTCCACCGGCAAATATTCTGCATCTATCAGGTCTTTCCCATAGAAAGTATATTTTCCGACCACCCCTTCTTTAGTTTTCTGGCTCCATTCCTGGTCAAATATAAAATTGCCATGTCCATATGTAATAAGTCTTCCATTGTAGAATTCAATTGGTTTTATCCAATGCGGATGATTGGCGATAACCAGATCCGCTCCCGAATCAATAGCTAAACGCCCCAAATATTTTTGCCTCTCCTCCGGCGGGGTAATATATTCGGTTCCCCAATGGAATTGCACAATGACAACATCGGAGTTTTTCTTTGCTTCCGCCACTTCCGCTTTAATTCTTTCTTCTTCGGCTGTTGAAACTAACGGAGTTTTCTCGATATCCGAGTATCCTAAGAAGGCGAACTTGATCGCTTTAATTTCTTTAAAGACCGGGCCATTCAATCCTGTAACCGATATGCCATTATCTTCCAAAAGTTTTTCAGTTTCATCAATTCCGGGTTTGCCGTAATTGGCGCTGTGATTATTGGCCAGAGATACTATATCAACACCGGCAAAATTTAAGCCCTGAATGTGCTTATCACTCCCGCAAAATTTCATACCCTCCTGTGTTAAGCCGCAATTTTTCATTAACGGAGTTTCTAAATTGATAAAAGTTATGTCTGCCGATTTTAAAATATCAGCGGTTTTCTCAAAAGGCCAATTATAATTATTTCTTTGAGAGGTTTGAAAATTCACCGAACGGGCCGGGATAACATCGCCTGTTGCAATCACGGTGATTAACTTTTGCCTGTCCAAACCGGGAAAACTTTTCGGCATCTTAAAGATCTTCTCCAGCGTTAAAGGCTCAATATTCACTTTAATTTCCGGCTTCTTTACAACCCCCGGCAAATTTTCCGATACACAACCGGGAGAAACGAACTGCCCGGCGGGGGAATAGATAAACAGCACCGATACTAATAAAAACAGCAGTAAAAAAATCAACCCAATCCGTATCACTTAAAAATTATATACTTTTCCTATACAATACAGCCAGGATGGCAATATTGACTTTAGAATTAGGCAAACATGATGACCCCGGTTTGATTAAGGAAATCGCCGGAGTTTTAAAAAACGGCGGAATTGCCGTTATCCCGACTGATACCATTTACGGCATAGTCGGCCCGGCCGAAAATCCTAAAACAGTGGAAAAAATATATAAACTAAGAAAGAGGACAAGCAGCAAGCCGATGATAATTCTGGCTCATTCGGTAGATCAGATTACCGGCCTGGGAGTTAAAATTACTTTAAAACAAAAAGCTGTTTTGAAAAAGCTTTGGCCCGGCCAGGTCAGTGTCGTGGTAGACTGCCCCTCCCGGAAATTGCATTCCCTTCACCGCGGTAAAAAATCTTTAGCTTTCCGGGTCCCTTCGTCACAGATGCTTTCGGATTTACTAAAACTGACCGGACCGCTCGTAGCACCAAGCGCCAATTTTGAGGGCGAAAAACCGGCCAAAGATATTGCCGGTGCTAAAAAATATTTCGGGGAATCGGTTCCGCTTTATGTTGACGGAGGTAAGTTGGACCGGCCTCCTTCTACTTTGGTTAAATTGGATAAATTAAAATTAACCCTGCTCAGACAGGGTGCAGTAAAAATACCCACCAGCCTTCTGAAATGAATACCCGTTATAAAAAATCAGTCTTTGCCTCCGCCGCCCGGGTTGCCCACTTAACTTACCAAATCGGCGAGTCGGACCTGCTCAGGAAAAAATCGGCAGCCGTAAATTTAAGTGAAATTGACTCCCCGAAAATCCGTTCTTTGATAGCAAGATTAAAAACCAGCCTGAGAGAGTTTAGAAAATTAACCGGCAAAGGCCGCGGCATAGCCGCTGTCCAAACCGGCACTCCTCTGCAAATCGCGGTTATTTTCATCGGACAGGATTTAGAAACCGTCATTAATCCCAAAGTTATAAAAAGATCGCCCGAGTTTTTAATTTATCCGGAAATTTGTATGAGCGCCAATCCGGTTATCGCCAAAGTAGTCCGACCGGCCTGGGTTGAAGTTGAATATTATAACGAACAGGGCAATAAAAAAATCTGGAACCAAAAGGATCAAAGCCGGGAAGATCTGATATTAAACCGGGTTTTTCAGCATGAGATTGATCATATGGAAGGAATTATCAATATCGACCTGGTAAAACCTAATGAATTAATTTTAGATTCAGATCCCGGATACTTCAAAAAGGCAGTCTTTGAGAAATTCGAAACAAAACTATAATTACAGCTAATGTTATAATTATAGTCGCCAACCACTTCACTACACTCTTATCCGATACCAGATAAAATCCGGCGATACCCAAAAAACCAAGAGTTAAAAATCCATAAATTTCGGAATAATTCATCCAGAATCTATCTTTAAATATACTTAATTCCTGTCTGGGACCTAACAATAAGGTGCTAATAATTCCTGCTAAAAATAGCGTGATCCCGCTTGCCCCCAGTAATATTTTCGAATTCATGTTTAAATAGTTTAAATTAACAGTGGGTAGTTTTGAAATATAACAGAATTGCTTATCCTTAACGCTTCGGAGATTGCTTTTTGGCGCGGGCTTTGCCGGCCTGACCAAATTTTCTTCTTTCCCTAGCCCTCGGATCACGGGTCAGCAAACCGTTGGATTTTAAGATTCCGCGGTGCTTTATTTTATCTATAATTTGAAGAGCTCTGGAGATACCGTGGACTGTTGCTTCAAGCTGGGAATTATAACCTCCGCCCGCCACTTTAACCGATCCTGAAATTTCTCCGGTGGTTTTTGTCAGCTCAAAAGGTTTTTGGAATAATTTCTGGGCAACCAGACCGGTAAAGTATTCGGCAATCGGCTTGCCGTTGACTGTTAACTGTCCCTGGCCTTTAAAAAGCCTGACTCTGGCTACGGCTTCGCGTCTTCTGCCGACAGCCTGTCCGGAACCGGCTTTGAGCGGAACCTGATCAGCTTGGGTTTTCATTTTCGACCTCCTCTGCTACCTCTTCGGCTTGCTTAAGCTGTTTTTTGTAAGGATGGCCGGAACCGGGAAAAACATATAATTTCTTCAAAAGCTTGCTTCGCAACTTATTATTCGGCAGCATTCCTTTAACAGCGTGCTTGATAATTTCCTCCGGCTTACTTTCCAGCAGATCGCCGAAAGTTTTTGTTTTAAGACCACCCGGATACATCGAGTGGGAATAGTACTTCTTATCCTGAGCTTTTTTACCGCTGACCTTGATATCTTTGGCATTTGTGACAACCACAAAGTCCCCCATATCCAGATAGGGCACAAAGTTAGGCTTTGATTTGCCTCTTAACACTGTTGAGATTTCAACAGCCAGCCTGCCTAAAATTTGACCTTTAGCATTAATTAAATGCCAATTGCGCTGTATCGATTTTGCAGAAACTACATTAGTACTCATGATTAAAAATTTAAAATTTAAAAGTAAAAAGTCAAAATTACAAATAAAAATTAAAAAGTTTTCCGACTTTTAACTTTTGACTTGTATTTTTGCATTTTGATTTTTGACTTTTGCCTTTACTCCCTCCTTTTCTTCTTTTTTAGGTTCGGATTTTTTAATAGGTTCTTTTATCGCATCAAGTATAAGGCTTAATTTAACCATCATCGCACCGTCGCCTAAACGGGGACCGAGCTTAACCACGGAAGTGTACCCCGAAGTTCTAGATTTAACTCTCGGCAAAATCACTTTGATTAATTTTTCCTCAACCGGTTTGTGGATTAAAAACTGGGAAACTAATCTTTTGGAAGTTTCCGATTTAGCTTGGGTAATGATTTTATCAACTAAGCCTTTAACAGCTTTGGCTTTTGGCTGGGTGGTTTTAATGCTTTCTTCCAGAATGAGGGAACGCACTAACGATTTGAAGAGTGCGGTCCGTTGGTCTTTATCGCGGCTAAGGTGTTTGCCATAAACTTTATGCCTCACTTAAAGCCAGCCCCCTCTCTCCTAATTTGTCCGAGATTAAATTTAAAGATTTAGCGCCTAAGTTTTTAGCTTTCATCAGCTGTGAAGGCGACACAGTTGTTAATTTACCGATCGTGTCGATCTCGATAGCTTTTAAGGCGTTGGTAATTCTAACCGGCAAATCAAGTTCTTCAACCGAAGCCTTCAAAACATCATCAGTCACAAAGGAAGATGACGGTGCCTGCTCGGCAGTCTCAATTTCTTCCGGCTCATAGACCTGTTTGAATTGCTTGGACAAAATCTGGGAAGCTTTTTGAACAGCCTCAAGAGGCGAGATTGTACCGTCAGTGACAATATCCAAAGTCAGTTTATCAAAATCGGTTTTTCTGCCGACCCTGGTTTGATCAACGGTATAATTGACAGCCATAACCGGGGAGAAAATCGCATCAACCGGCAGCATACCGATCTCGCTCATTTTCCGCTCATCCGAGGGGGCATAACCCATACCGGCTTCGACAGTCATTTCAATATTTAATTTAGCTTTTGAATCAGACAGGGTTGCGATGTGAGCATCTTTATTAACAACTTCTCCGCCGCCCAAGGTATCAATATCTCCGCCCTTTACTTCACCGGCGCCGGTTTTAGAAATTTTAATATGAATCGGTTTATCGGAATAAAGCTTAACTCTGACCTTCTTAAGATTTAAAATAATTTGAATGACATCTTCAATCACTCCGGGGATTGTTGAGAATTGATGGGAAACACCGGCAATTTTAACCGAGGTAATTGCCGAACCGGTCAGAGAACTTAACATTGTTCTTCTTAAGCTATTGCCTATTGTGTGCCCAAAGCCAGCTTCAAGCGGCTCCAGGATAATCTGGGCCTGAGTTCCGTTATTTTGTTCTTCAGTAATTTTAAACATATTTATTTAGGACTCGCGTCCTCTTATCCTGCTTCCTATTCCTTATCTTGAGTAATATTCAACGATTAATTGTTCGTTCAATATACTCTCCATCTCTTCTCTGGCTGGTAATCTCAGGACTTTACCTAAAGTGGCTTTTCGCTCAAGCCACCCTGGAATCTCTCTAGATTCCCCGAGATTTTTTTTAACTTGTGTATTATCCACAAATTTGGGAGAAATTGCAACAGTTGAATTAACTTTAACTCTTGCCGAAGGAATAGTCAATTTTTTATCATCAACCAGGACATGGCCGTGGGAAACAATTTGTCTGGCTTCGTTCCTGGATTTGGCAAATCCCAACCTGTAAATTACATTATCTACCCTGGTTTCCAAAAGACTGAGCAGGGTCAAACCGGTGGCGCCTTTACTGCTGGCAGCCTGGCTGACGATTCCTGAGAATTGTTTTTCGGAAATTCCAAACATTCTCTTAGCCTTTTGCTTCTCACGAAGCTGCAGCCCATATTCGGACAGGCGTCTTTTCATTTTGGTACCTTTTGGTCCCGGTGGAATTGCCCCTTTTCTTTCCAGGGATTTAATATCCTTAGGGAATAAAGCGACACCTTCTCTTCTTGATAATCTTCTTTTTGGTCCTGTATATCTCATAATCAGTTTCCAGCTATGTAGCTATCAAGCTATTGAGCTTTAACTTCATAGCTTTATTGCTTTATAGCTTAATCGCTAAACGCGTCTCCTCTTCTCTGCCCTCGGCCCGTTATGGGGCATCGGGGTAACATCGGCGATCATTATAATATTTAATCCGGAATTTTTTAAGGCCCTGACCGAAGCATCCCTGCCGGGTCCGGGTCCTTTGATATAAACTTCAATCTGGCTCATGCCTAATGACTTACCTTTTTGAGCGACTTTTTCAACAGCCGAAATAGCGGCAAAAGGAGTGGCTCTCCTGGCACCTTTAAATCCGGCATTTCCGGATGAACTCCAGGCCAGGACATTACCTGCCGGATCGGTCAGCGACACTATAGTATTATTAAAAGTGGCGGTAACATAAAGCCTGCCTAAAGAGACGCTTTTAGGAGCGGCCGATGAAGGCTTTTTAGCTTTATTTGATTTTAATGTAACCTTTTTTGACATAATAACTTCCTTCGGAAGCAAGTTCCAAGATACAATCACCAAGTAACAAATAAATTACAAATTCAAATTATTTGTAACTTGTATCTTGGTCATTCCGCTACTTTGGAGGTGCGGTCTTAGCTACCACTTCTTTTCTGACTGTACCGACTGTTTTTCTTTTACCTTTGCGGGTACGGGCATTGTGCCTGGTGTTCTGACCTCGCACCGGCAAACCTTTTCTGTGCCTTAAACCGCGATATGCACCGATATCCTCAAGCCTCCGGATATTCTGATTAATTTCCCGTCTTAAATCTCCCTCAACTGTAATGCCTTCCAAAGCTTTGGACAATTTATTAACTTCCTCTTCGGTTAAGTCTTTAACTCTTTTGCTACCCTCAACTTTAGCTTTCTCCAACATTTTGACAACATTTTTCCGGCCAATGCCGTAAACGGCGGTCAAGCCGATATCGGTTCTTTTTTGATCTGGTAAATCTACTCCTGCAATTCTAGCCATTACTTGGTTGTTGCCTTTCTGATCCTCTAAATTGATCAATCAACTGTCGAGCATGACGCTCAAAATGCTTATATCCTGCATCAATGCCTTCTCCTGCGATGCCCTGCCGTTCAGCCCAACGAGTAATTGACGCTCTTGCACCAGCATCTCTTAACAAAAGATCAGCCCCTTCCCTTAATTCTCTTGCCAAATCTAATCTCGGTAAAGATCCTGCAGCTACACCACGCAGCACACCCATTAAAAGAGTTTCTGTCATAGTTCTTGACACAAGCATACCCTCAAGGTTTGCTCTATCTATTCCAATGTCGCGTCTAAGCTCTACCATTTTTAATTCTTTATCCTTGTCTTTGTTTAGGATGGCGCAGTGCTATTGAAAAAACTATTTCAATAGAAACGAAGCTATCCCCTTAACAGCGTCAACCTTGACGCTGTTTAAAAGATCGTAGCGCTATTGAAACTCCTGATTTCAATAGTTGCGAAGATCTCGCAAGCAACAGAAGGGCGTTAGCCCTGACGTTGCTTATGCTTTGGATCCCTTGCGCAAATTACAAACAAAATCCCCTCGCGTTTAACGATTTTGCAACCCGTACATCTTGTTTTAACACTTGCTTGAACTTTCATATTGTTTTTGACGATAGATGATGGAAAATGGAAAATAGTTTTTTGATGATAGAATATGGAGAATAGATTTCAATTTTCTACTCTCTACCTTCTACCACCACCTTCTATCCTCTATCACCTACCGTCTCTTTCTATTTTATTCTAAACGTTATTCTCCCCTTATCAAGATCATATTTGGCGCTCATTTCAGCCCTGACCCGATCACCAACCAGGAGCCTGATATAATGTTTGCGCATTTTACCAGAAATGTGACATAAAATCACGCGTCCAACTAATTCCGGCACCTCAGGACTGGCTGTTATTTCCACCCGAAAAAGCGTATTGGGCAGAACTTCTAAGACCTTACCGGCAATTTCAATAATATCAGGTGCGTCCATTATTTTTTGAGCCTATGTATTCTAGCAAATCCAGCCTGATATCACAACCCATAGCCTTAAACTTTCCTCCAGTCGGTTAAAACTTCCGCTTCTTCATCCCCAACAACTACAGTCATCTCAAATAACCCTCCCCAGGAACCGTCCTTTGAGGAGATTGTCCAACCGTCTTTTTCCAGAATCACTTCGTGAGTGCCCCGGTTATAAATCGCCTCAATGGCAATCGTCATATCTTTTTTTAAAGGCAGGCCTTTGCCTGATTTTCCAAAACCGGGAACTTCCGGATCTTCGTGCAGTTTCCGGCCAATTCCGTGTCCGACCAGAGAACGGACTACGCTGTAACCTGCTCCCTCAACGACCCTTTGCATCGAGGCCCCAATATCTCCAATCCGGTTGCCGCTCCTGGCCTGGTTAATCCCCTGCCACATAGCTTCTTCACCGGCCATTAAGAATTTCTTTTTTTCACTTATCTCTTCAACCTTACCGCCTTCTCCTACTATCACGCTCCAGGCCGCATCAGTGTGCCAGCCGTTGTAAACCGCCCCGACATCGACGCTAAAGATATCCCCGACTTTAAGCTCAATCGGCCTCGGAATTCCGTGAACGACTTCGTTATTGATTGTGACACAAGTTGCCCAATGGTATCCCGGGACAGTTTTAAAGCTGATCTGCCCTCCCAACCTTAAAATTTCCTCCTCGGCAACTTTATCCAGCTCTATGAGGGTTATGCCCGGTTTAACGGCCCCTATAACCGCTTTTAAGGCTGCGGCCGTGATAGCCCCGCTTTTGCGCATCAAGCCGATTTGGGAAGATTTACGGGGAGATAAACTCATTTAATATTATCCTCAACTATCCCGAATATCTCATCAATACTTTTGATGCCATCAATCCGAACTAATTTGTCCTTATAAGTCTCAAGAATTTTCTCTAAATCTTTCATCTGGACCCTGATTCTGGTATCGATTGCCCGCTCGGAATCATCAGCCCTGCCCCGGCCCTTCATCCTTTCTTTAGAAACCTCAACCGGAACCTCAAGATAAAAAACCTTATCAAAACCCGGATCAAACAACTTAACCTGTTCGACAGTCCGGGGGTAACCTTCCATAATGAAGTCATCCCCGACTTTTCCGGCTTCCTGCTTTATCAACCGGGCTACTGTTTGACCATCAACCAGTTCGCCGCTGGCCATAATTGCCTTAACTTTATTTCCCAGTTCACTGCCCGTTGCGGCTATGTCCCGCAAAATATTACCCATCCTGATTGGTGTCAAACCATATTTAGCGGCAATTTTATCTATTTGGGTAGTTTTGCCTGAACCTGGTAATCCAACTATTAATATTTTCACTTTTTTAAATCTTCCTCTCTTTGTTTATAAAAAATCCTAAGATTTAAAAAAGAAAGGTTCTGCGAGTGCGAGGTAAAATTTTTCTTACCGGAGCACGAAGCAGGTCCTTATTAGCTTAGGAATTTATCATAATTTTTCTCAATCATTTTGCTTTCAAATTGCTTGGCGGTATCCAAAATTACCGAGACCACGATTAAGAGGGAAGTCCCGCCGACAACCAGAGTAGAGATGTTTGTAAAAGAAGAAATTACCGACGGCATAACTGCAATCGTTCCAAGGAAAATTGCCCCCGCCAGAGTAATCCTGATCAAAATATAATTTAAATAGGCTGCCGTTGCGCTTCCCGGTCTTATCCCCGGAACGAATCCACCGTATTTTTTTATCTCGTCGGCAATCTTGGTCGGATTAAAAACAACAGCGGTATAAAAGTACGTGAAGCCAATAACAAGAAGAAAATAGGTTAAGTTATAGGCAATACCCTCAGGTTGAAAATTCTGGACTAAAAATCTGCCAATACCTTGTAAAACCGGAACGGGGGATTGGGCTAAGAACTGACTTCCGAATGAAGGCAGCAAAACCAGCGAAACTGCAAAAATAATCGGAATAACTCCGGTCTGATTAACACGCAACGGAAGATATGTTTGCACCTGGCTCATTCTCCGTCCGGCCGAAAAGCGCCTGGCATAGTGGATCTGGATTTGCCTCCGGCCTTCGTTGACAAAAACAATGGCAGCGGTGACAAATACCGCCACGGCTACAAAAATCAGCAAGTTGAGTACCTGCTGCTGTTCAACTATCGAAGCCGTCTGGAATAAAACCACCGGCGCCCTGGCCAAAATACCGACCAAAATTAAAATGGAAATTCCGTTACCTATGCCGTATTCTGTTAAAAGCTCACCTAACCACATTGTAAAAACAGTTCCCGCCACCATTGCCACTATAATCGCCAGAATGCTTAGGGGGTTACCGGCCTCAACCAGTCCCTGGTTTTTGAGTAAAGTATACATACCGACCGACTGGATAACCGATAAAGGAATCGTCAAAAAGCGGGTATACTGGTTAATTTTTTGGCGGCCCTGCTCTCCCTCTTTACTCATTTCTTCAAGCTTGGGAAAAATCATAGTAAGAAGCTGCATGATAATTGAGGCGTTAATATACGGATTTAAGCCTAATGCCAGAATGGAAAAATTAGTTAAAGTTCCCCCGGAGAAAATATCCAAAAGACCTAAAAGCTGGTTGGAAGCGAATAGTTGCCTGATACCGTCAACGTCAATGCCGACAATCGGTATCTGGGCTGCTATCCGGAATACTAAAATGATTATTGCGGTGATGATTAATTTACGGCGGAGTTCCGGGATTTTTAAAGCACTAAGGATCGGCTGAAAGAAATTAGACAATTTTACCTCCTAAACTTTCAATTTTAGCTTTAGCCTCCTTGCTTGCAGAAATTTCGATAATTAAACCCTTAACTTTAATTTCGCCTCTGTCCAGAATTTTGACTCCCCTTTTTTGGATTGCCCGGCCGGCAAATAGACCGACTTCGGATAATGTTTCAATAGTAACCCAGGAATTGGCTTTAAAACGGTTTAATTCGTCCAGGGTTATAACCACCGGCTTTGGATTAGCTTTTTTATTACCCCAACCTCTGACAAACGGCAGTTTTTTGTATAGAGGTAAGCTGCCGCCGACGAATGCGGCGGGTATTTTACCGCGGGCTTTTTGGCCTTTGGATCCTCTACCGCCGGTTTTGCCTTTACCCGATCCCGTCCCCCGGCCAACTCTCTTACTGCTTCTTTCAATTGTTTTTGATAAATTACTTAGCTTCATCTTTTTTCTTCTCCTTTTTTACTGCTTCTTCAGCTTTCTCCGGCTTTTGTTCAGCGGTTGGTTCTTTCAAATCTTTTGCTTCCCTGGCTTCTTTTTTACTCTCGGACTGAGCGTATTTAGAATTGGTTATTTCCTTTAGAGCATGTAATGTTGCATAAACATTAGAGGCTTTGTTAT
>Ga0209542_10011272_pt1 | contig 15888 bp, 12 predicted proteins | sample RifCSPhighO2_01_FD_184028 | JGI IMG/M metagenome (GOLD analysis project Ga0209542, IMG submission 184028) | Soil microbial communities from Rifle, Colorado - Rifle CSP2_plank highO2_0.1 (SPAdes) (version 2) | ecosystem: Environmental > Terrestrial > Deep subsurface > Rock core/Sediment ... | reverse complement strand
GAAAATTGCAAATTGTAAAATTGCAAATTGGCTAAAAATAAGGTATATTTTTTGCGCTGGCCCTATCGTCTAGTGGTTAGGACACGTCCCTTTCACGGACGGAACCCGGGTTCGACTCCCGGTAGGGTCGTTATGCGAATTTTGGCTATTGAGACAAGTTGCGACGAGACGGCTATTTCTCTGCTCGAGACGAGCGATGGGAAGATTTTCGATGTGCTTGCTCACGAAGTTTCAAGCCAGATAGATGTGCACAAAGAGTGGGGCGGGGTTGTGCCTATGCTTGCCAAGCGCGAACACCTTATCAATCTGCCCCTGATGTTAGAAAAAGTTTTGCCTGACCTAACACCTAGTACCAGCCAACTAGTACCTGATTTGATTGCTGTCACTTATGGCCCAGGTCTTGAGCCGGCCCTGTGGACGGGCATCTTGTTTGCGAAAGAACTTGCGACAAAGTGGGGCGTGCCGCTTGTGGCCACAGACCATATGCATGGGCACATCGTTTCGGCACTACTGAAACTAAAATCACCAGCTGGATATGAACTGGGACAACCAGAATTCCCGGCGATTGCACTACTAATTTCAGGCGGGCATACACAACTTGTGCTGATGCAAGATATGGACACGTTCGAAATAATCGGCAACACACGGGATGACGCCGTGGGCGAGGCATTTGATAAAGTAGCGCGGATACTTGGCCTCCCCTATCCAGGCGGCCCAGAGATAAGCAAGCTGGCCGAAAAGTACTCGGGTACGCCCACCATCACACTCCCCCGCCCAATGATTCACTCAAAAGATTTAGACTTTTCATTCTCTGGCCTCAAAACAGCCGTGCTGTACTTGGTAAAGAAAATTAAAGAAGAAAATAAGCGAGAGCTCACAGATGATGAAAAGATTGAGATAGCCCACGAATTCGAGCAGGCAGTTACCGAAGTGCTTATCAAGAAAACCCTAACTGCAATCGACACTTACGATGCTAAATCGCTACTAGTTGGCGGCGGGGTGATAGCTAACAAAACTATTAGGGCAAGACTTACAAGTGAAATAAAAGTTCCACTCCACCTCCCTGACAATCGCTTCACTGGAGACAACGCCACAATGATAGGCATCGCCGCTTACTTGCATTCAAAAGGTGGAACTACTAATCTGCTTCCCCTTAACTCTCTCGAACTCACAAATTTACGAGCGCAAGGCAATTTGTCTTTATATAAATGAACGAGCGGGGCCTCCTTGCCCCGCTTCGTGTATAGCACGTTGCTAGTTCCTCACTCCCGTAACCTTGTACAGCATCTTGCCACATCCTTCTGTGCCGCAGACCCAGAAAAAATTGCCCGTGCCATCCGGCATTGCTTTAGGCTGGTGATGTGGGTATTTGTGATCGTGGGGGTGGTCAACATGCTTCTTCTTTTCCTTACTCAATTCATGTCCTCCCATGCTCCGGTTAATCTTGTGGAGCAAAGCCAGAGACAAAATTAGCACAGGCTAAGCAATTTTGCTAGTATTGAGGCTATGGAAATTGAGGGTAAATTAACTAAACCGTACAACCCCAAAGAGACCGAAGAGCGCATTTACAAACTCTGGGAGGAGTCTGGACACTTCGCACCCGAGGGTAACGGCAAGCCATTCACCATACTTATGCCACCCACCAACGCCAACGGCTCGCTACACGCCGGGCATGGCCTTGTGATGACGATTGAGGATATCATGACCCGCTACAAGCGCATGAGAGGATTCAAAACCCTTTGGCTCCCTGGCCTTGACCACGCTGGTTTTGAGACTCAAGTAGTGTACGAAAAGAAACTTGAGAAGGAGGGCCGCTCGCGCTTCGAGATGGAACCAGCGCAACTATACAAAGAAATTCTTGATTTTACTCTGACAAATTCTAAAAACATTAAGGCTCAAATACGGAGCATGGGCGCCTCGTGCGACTGGTCTCACGAACGATTTACCTTAGATCCAAACATTGTCAAAACTGTCTACCAAACATTCAAAAAGCTCTCTGACGATGGCTTGTTATACAGAGGCAAGCGAATTGTAAGCTGGTGTCCCAAGCATCAAACTTCGTTTTCTGACCTAGAGATTGCTGACGACGAGCGAATTGAGAAGTTTTATTATTTGAAATATGGACCGTTTGTTATTGGCACCTCCCGACCTGAGACTAAGTTCGGCGACAAGTACGTGGTAATGCATCCATCTGACAAACGTTATGAGGCCTATAAAGAAGGCCAAACACTTGAGCTTGAGTGGATTAATGGACCGCTGACCGCCACAATACTCAAAGATGAAGCCGTAGATATGGAGTTCGGTACGGGTGTTATGACCATTACACCGTGGCATGACACGGCAGACTTCGAGATTGCTAAGCGACACGACTTACCGATGGAACAAGTGATTGACTTGCGCGGCAAACTCCTGCCCATCGCTGGTGACTTCGCGGGTATGAAGATAACCGAAGCGCGCGAAAAGATTGTGGAGAAACTAGCAAGCAAAGGGCTGGTTGATAAAGTTGATGACAAATATAAGCACACAGTCCACACGTGCTACAAATGCGGCACGACCATAGAACCTCAAGTGCTACCGCAGTGGTTCGTGAAGATGAAGCCACTTGCCGAGAAGGCCTTAGAAAAAATTGAGTCTGGAGAAGTAAAGTACCTGCCCGAGCATTATAAGAAAATCACCACCCACTGGCTCACAAACATAAATGATTGGAACATATCGCGCCAAATTGTGTGGGGTATACCCATACCGGCTAAGCTCTGTGATGGTTGTGGCGAGGGTTATGTTGATTTGGATGATTCCTTGACCGAGTGCAAAGCATGCCACGGGGGGTTACGCAAAGATACTGACACCTTTGACACTTGGTTCTCCTCGGGCCAATGGCCCTTCGCGGCGCTTGGCTATCCAGATGACGCAGATTTCAAAACATTCTTCCCTACCGATGTACTTGAAACAGCGGGCGAAATAATCTTTTTTTGGGTCTCACGTATGATTATGCTAGGACTGTATGTTACTGGTAAAGTCCCCTTCAAGACAGTCTACCTGCATGGCTTGGTGCTTGATGCCAAGGGTCAGAAGATGAGCAAGAGCAAAGGCAACGTAATCAACCCACTTGATCTAACCGATAAATACGGTACAGACGCCTTCCGTATCGGCATGGTCATCGGCAACACCCCCGGCACATCACTCGCCCTTTCTGAAGACAAGATTCGCGCTTACAAAAATTTCGCAAACAAAATTTGGAACGTGGCACGATATGTACTCTCAAATTCAGAGGTCGGACCTCTCACGAAGAGGACCGACCTCGGGGAAAAGGAGAAACTTTGGCTTGATGAGTTTGACGAACTTGTGACAGAAGTCACCAAAGAGATGGATGAGTACAAGTTCTACATCGTGGCCGAGAAGGTTTACCATTATATTTGGCACACACTGGCTGACAAGATTATCGAAGAGAGCAAAGGCAAGCCCGAATATGGGCCCATCTTGCGGTATCTATTTGAGAATTCGCTCATGCTCCTCCACCCATTTATGCCGTTCGTGACTGAGGAAATCTGGCAGTGCCTCGCCGAAACCAGAGGTGAAGGCGTGGGTAATGATATACTTATGATACAACCTTGGCCAACCAACTCACAAGTTTAGGACTTCTCTCACTGCTTGCCGCAGGCGTCTTGCCTCCTCTCGTGTGGTTGTGGTTTTGGCTCAAAGAAGACAAGACCCGCCCCGAGCCTCGCAGTCTCCTTGTACTCTCCTTTTTCGCTGGAGCTCTCTCGATAATAATAGTCATCCCACTGCAATTTGTCGCAAGGGACATAATTGTCCCGGGACTTGCGCTTTTACTTGCCTGGGCTGCTATCGAAGAAATTGTGAAATACGCGGTGGCCTATATAGCCGATTTTCGCAAACGCACCTACGATGAGCCTATCGACTCAATGATTTATCTCATCACCGTGGCCCTGGGCTTTGCCGCGTTTGAGAATGTACTCTTCTTGGTCAAGAGTGCCACGGCAGGTGGGCTCTCTCTGGGCATCACCACCGCCCTAATGCGCTTCATTGGGGCCACGCTACTACACGCCTTCTCAAGTGCCTTCCTCGGAGGCTTTATTGCGCTTGCCTTTTACAAATCACGAAAAATGAAGCACCTTTATGCCATAGCGGGGTTAATCACCGCCGTAGTCTTGCACACAATCTTCAACTTCTTTATAATGAATGATGGATTCTTTGGTGGGAGCATCAACGTACTATCTGTTTTTGCGGCCCTGTGGATTGGTGTCATCGCCCTCCTATTATTTTTCGAAAGAGTCAAAAATGTAACAAGCAAAATATGAATAATAAAAAACCTTCTTTTTTCGAACGGCTAACGGGTAGCCATTATTATGAAGACGAGCCAGAGATCAAGCTTGATACGAACTTACCGGCAAACAAAAATGGTAAGAGCAAGGCTGTGAATGTGGCCGGAGAGCCAGAGGACGAGGGCGAGGGCCAACTAACAGTAGATGTATACCAAACGCCAGACGATATCATCATTGAGGCTATGATACCAGGCGTTAAAGCCGACGACCTCGACATATCCATTACTCGCGAGATGGTGACCATCAGAGGTACGCGCGACCGATACCGAAGTGTGGAGGACGATCAATTCTTCTTCCGCGAGCTCTTTTGGGGCTCCTTCTCCCGCACCATCCTCCTCCCCCAAGAAGTTGAGCCCGACGCCGCCGACGCCCGCGAGAAAAACGGCGTCCTCACTATAGTCCTCCCCAAGAGCCAAAAAGACAAACAACACAAACTCCGCGTCAAATCGAGCCAGAGTTGAGGTTGATTCGAATCAGCAATTAATATAGAATGCTCGGGTTGCCGAGGTAGCTCAGTTGGTAGAGCATCGCTCTGAAGAAGCGAGGGTCGCCGGTTCGATCCCGGCCCTCGGCACTAGTATTTACTTCTTTTCAACAATTTCAATCCTGCGCTCCCAGCTCTTGCCGGGGTTTATGATGATGCCTATTTGGTATTTATTCTCGATGGGTACTACTATGCCTCGCTCCAAGAAGTCTTGCCGGTAATATGGCAATTCACCCAAAGCAATGAGTACATTATTAAACGTCTCGAAACCGAAAGCGGCATCATTCCACATATACCTGTCAATATCGTAAGTCAACACGAGTATCATCACGATAGCACTTGAAACCGCCACAGTGACAAAATCAAAAAACAGACTGCCAGTGCGCAAACCAAAAAGGGTCGCTACTACGGTACTAGAGAGCATAAAGAGTACCAACCACTCAAGTGGCGAGAGTGATCTATTACCAAGAGCGGTAAGATGTTGACGGGCAGAGATCACATCATCCATTCTATCTAATACATTTTGGTGTACCGACGATTTTGCTTCAACAACCGGTAAATTAGTTACCAATTCTTGTATAGGCTTAAACTCCGGCTTCGTCTCGCGAGCGTAATCTATGAAATCATAATCGAAGGACCGGATAATGTATTCCGAAAGGAGTGGTTTAAGTTTGGCCGCCTCGGATTTATCATATACTTGCAATGTATTGTAGAGAGAAATCCAACCCGCCGTTTCGTCCGCGGCCAAGCCTCTAACAGAATTGTAATCGTTTGTAGTTACCAAGATGCAAAAACCTGCAAAGATTCCTAGCAAGAAGGTAGCAATGGTGAGGATAACGTTGCCATAGTCAGTGTTGATGAGACCAGTAGGTATAATATACGCCAGCAGGGCAAATACAAGCACAGAGGCAATAAAGAATCGTCTTTGGAGCGCCTTGCTGTTTACAAGACTTAACATAGTTTAATTCACCCGCCGAAGCTGGGGAAACTGCCAATGGTACTTTGAATCTGCTCATAAGTCTTGAGCAGGGTGACAAGGTATGGCTGGATATAATAATATGTGACAAGCGAGGTGACGATGATAACAAGCCAGTAGATAGCGTGCGAGAAAGTGGCCCAACGGTTGTGCGCGCGCAAACTCCTTAAGATTTTATTATTCTCGCGGGTGAGTTCTAAAAGTTCCTTCTCAGGGTCTACAATCATATTGTTTAAATTATTGTGCTAGTATAACACCCATAGCCCCCGTAGTTCAACGGATAGAACAAGCCCGTCCTAAGGGTTAGATGAGGGTTCGATTCCCCCCGAGGGCATTATCCAATCAAGCCTTTCAAGAAGGCCCCAACTAGGTAGGCAATGGCCGCGGCCGCTCCTCCTATAAACAAAACTTCCAGACCAGAGGTGACAAAGTGCTTCTTGGTGTAGTGACTGCGCATCGCACCCACGAGGAAGAGGCCCACCACAGTAGCCACCACTGACGTTCGCCAAGCCCATGCATCACTTAGGCCAAACAGATACGGCACAAGAGGCACAAGGCCCGCAATGGCAAATGCCCAAAAGGTGTACCAAGCGCTACGCCATATATGAGCCGGCTCACATTCGGCTACCGTCCCCTCTTTGGCCTCACATTCACTCTTGGTGCCAAGGTAGTCAGAGGCCGCCATCGAGAAGCCGTCGGCGAATATATTGGCGAAACCTATAATAAGGATGACTGAAGTTGATAAGTCAGCCCCAGCCACACCCGCAATCACAGCAAAGGTGGTGACGATACCATCGTTGGCCCCATATACGATCTCCTTTAGATACTTTTTAACGTGCAACTGCATTATGTACTTATTTTACGCATAACGTTAAGCAAGGCCCCAGTATCGTCACTCTCTCCTGCTTTGTTCCTCTTCAGCATACCGCACTTCTCACATTTGTGCACAATGACGGACCCAGCACTTTTGTACTCCACGCTCACTGGCTCCATCAAGCCGTCACATCCGTTAGCTCTATCACCCGGACTATTGTCCACATGCTTGCTCCACAGACATTTATGGCAATGATTGGTGTAGCCATCACCCTCAACTTCAGCCCCACAATACTCGCATGCAAAATCCTCGATTACGCGTCTAAAGTTTTGGGTCATACTTTTATTTTGTGCGGGATACCGGAATCGGACCGGTGCCTAATGCTTGGGAAGCACTCATTCTGCCACTGAACTAATCCCGCGAGCTGGTGCCCACCAATACTATCACTCCTTCGCCAGGGAGCGCCACTTGGTAGTTACGCCTTATCTCGGCCTCTTTGCCTGCGTCAGTACCTAACTCTTTAATTTGCTTCTCGAGCAAAACCTTGCGAGCTTCGTCAGCAGAGAGCTTGGCCGCGGCTTGGTTGCGGATAGCACTAGCGGTGCTGAAGCGGCCATAAGCGCCCCAGAGGGATGGCGTAAGAGCAAGAAAAGCGATGACAAGTATAATAAGTGAAGGCCACGAGTAAGCCGCTCGGCGCCAACCGTGGTAAACCGCTCGGGGCGACCATAGCCCACGTTGAGCAGGCGAAACCGAGCTTTTGCGCTTGACATCTTGATACCGTCGCATAATTCCATTATAATACCAACCATGTTATTCGAGAAACGCAATCAAAAGAAACTCAAAGCCATCTGGACAGTCCTGGCTGTGATTATGGTCATCGGCATGGTCCTTTTGTATATCCCCGGCCTGTTCGGCTAGCCTAAATCACTCTTCGTCATCTTTAGATAAACGTCGGGAGGGATGGAGACACTGCCGCGGGCTTGCATCTTCTTTTTACCTTTCTTTTGTTTCTCTCGGAGTTTCATTTTACGGGTGATATCGCCGCCATATAAGTAATCTGTCACGTCTTTGCGCAGCGCGCTTAGGCGGCGGGCGGCGATGATGCGGCCCATGGCTTTGGCCTGAATCTTCACATCAATCATCTGACGCGGGATGAGCTTCTCTAGTTTGTCGGCCGCCTCATTTGCCTCATGCTCAACACGCCTACGCGAGACCACGCGCGAAAAGGCGGCTATCACTTCGTCGTTTACCATCAAATCCAAACGTACAATGTCGGCAGAGCGCCACTCTCCTATCTTATATGAGAGCGAGGCGTAACCGCTCGAGACACTCTTGAGTTCATCGAAGAAGTTGCGCATAAGTTCTCGCAGAGGCATCAAACCCTCCACGTTGATGCGATCGCCGGCCCAATTCTCAAGGCCAGTTTGTTCTACCTCATGCTCGTGGAAGAGAGCTTGCAAAGCGCCCAACGTGCGCGAAGGCGTGATGATGTTGATGTGTACCCACGGTTCGTAAACCTTGTTGTATGTGCTCTCGTCTGGGAAGTGGACTGCCGAATAAACTTTGACCTTCTTGCCCTTCAAGTCCTCTACTTCGTAGGTGATAGTGGGTGAAGCGACAATGAGCGACAAATTAAATTCGCGGCGCAAGCGCTCACTCACAATTTCAAGATGCAACATGCCGAGCAAGCCCGCCCTGAATCCCCTACCAAGCGAGCCACTAGCCTCCTCCTCATAAGATAAAGAAGAGTCAGAAAGCGATAGGCGGGCCAGTGACTGACGCAAGAGTACGAAGTCATTTTGATTCTCGGGGTACAAACTCGCCCACACAACAGGATACGGTTTACCAAAACCGGGTAGGGCAGGGGCCGGTTTGCTTGCGCTTGTGATAGTGTCACCGATGCGAGCCACACCCGGTTCTTTGATGCCCGTCACCACATAGCCAATCTCACCTGCCGATAGATGTCCGGTCGGCTCCTCTTGTGGACGAAACACACCCACTTCGATAGCATTAAAATCTTTGCCCGATGAAGTGAAGCGCAATTTCTCATTCCGCTTGAGCTCCCCACCGAAAATCCGCAAAAACAAAATCACCCCCCGATGAGTGTCGTAAGCAAAATCAAAAACTAAAGCTTGGAGGAGTGTGGCCACCTGGTGGCCACTGGTCACCAGGTGGCTTGCCGGCGGCGGGATGACCTCGACAATCTTTTGCAAAAGTTCAGCCACACCCTCCCCTGTTTTACCCGACACACTTAATATGCTCTCGCGCTCACAGCCAAGCAAACGCACGAGCTCATCTTTGGTTCGTTCCACTTCGGCGTGAGGTAGGTCAATCTTGTTGACCACCGGCAGTATCACCAAATTCTGCGCCCGAGCTAACTCAAGCACGCTCAAAGTTTGGGCTTGCACTCCCTGTGTTGAATCAACAAGCAGGATAGCCCCTTCTACTGCACTAAGCGCGCGCGAGACTTCATAACTAAAATCTATATGCCCAGGGGTATCTATCAAATTGAGTATGTAGTTTGAACTTTGAACTTTGGTGCTTGATACTTCCGCATGGTACTCCATTCGCACGGGTTGCATCTTGATGGTAATGCCGCGTTCACGCTCGAGATCCATCTGGTCGAGCACCTGCTCGCGCATCTTACGCTTCTCAATAGTATGAGTCTCCTCAAGCATCCGGTCGGCAAGCGTAGACTTGCCGTGATCAATGTGAGCGATAATAGAAAAATTCCGTATATTTTGCATTGCCCCTTATCCTACCATAAAATCGAAGCGGCCCGGCGGGAAGACTCCCGCCGGGCGCTGAACTGGCTTAGCCGTTGATGAAGATGTCGGCGCAGGTATCAGGATCCAACGCCTTACTCACGAAAACGACCTCCTCATCGGGTACGAGAGCTGTGTGCACGAAAACGGAGGTGTCCCTGAATTCCCGATAGAGTCTGACCCGGCGGGCCATATCGGCAAGACCGCGAGAGCAGAAGACGACGCTGTCGACACGGGGCTTTGCGCGAAGCCTATTGAGCACAGCGTCTTCGCCGTCACCACGGTCAACGATCTCGACGTTGGCCTTCCGACTCTGGAGGACCTCGGCAAGAATATCCGCTGATCGGCGGGCGTCCTCGTGGGTAACGTCACCCCAGACGCCTACCACGAGCAGAATGTTTGCTGGCTTTGGGGACACAGTATCACCCCCTTTGTCCCTTCTGGGGTAAACATTACTCTCTATTGTGTTTAAGTCAAATTAGATCTGGCTCGGCTCCTCTGGGGCAGGCAATAGGACTTTGGCTTGCCAGAATTTGGAGCGCAGCGCCGCTAGTATATTCAAAAATTCTTCATTCTTCAAGACGAGCAAGAGGGCCACTCCGCCGGCTATGCCTACGAGGCCAGCGCAGAGACCCTGGAGGAAGACTCCAGGGCCGGTGTTGATGTTAAAGACATTGTCGAAGAGGTTGAGGCCTTGGTAGGCCAAGAAGCCCGAAAGAACAGCGGTATATAGACTGTGGCGAACGGTGCGGCTGAAGAGGCCCATAAAGCCGTCGTACTTCCGGGCGAAATCCCACCAATGCAGGGCGAGATTCACAAACAAGCCTATGGTGTAGGCAAGGGGGAGCATTAGCACTTCAGTGCCAGGGACATCATCTACACGCAGTAGTGAATTGATGAAATACTTAAATTCGGGCAAGTTGCGATACACATATAATAGGAGAGGGGCCAAGAGAACGATGAGTACGAAAGAGAGCACGTTGGCGTAGAGGGGTGTCTTGGTGGAGCCGCTGGCGTAATAGCCGCGCACAAAGAGCAAGACCAAACATTGAGCAACGAGAGATATCGCAAAAAGGGCCAGGGCGGCGGCCACCAAGCGAGTAGCGGTCCAGTCGAAGTTGCCCGAGCCCAAGATGGTGCGCACCACTTGAGCACGAAGAACAACGAAGAGGGCCGTGACGGGCAGAGACCAAAAGATAATCTGCCGAGCGGCGAGCACCATCTGGCTCACGAATTTATCGCGCGCCCCAGACGAGAAAAGAGCCGAGAGAGTTGGGAAGGCGGCCATTGAGTAAGACACGCCAATAATTGAAAGCGGCACAGACTGGAGGTTGAAGGCGAAGGTGTAAGCACTAATCGAACCTATTGAAAGCAGTGAGGCGATAGAAGTAAGCACTAAGCCAGCCAAAGCTGTGGTGCCCAAGGTTATAGTGCGCGGCACAGAGGCAAGAAAAACCTCGCGCACCCGGGCAAGATCGGGTCGGCGTAAAAAGCGTGGGGCATAACCCGTAGCCCTTACCGCCGGAACTTGTACGAGTAAATGAAAAAGTGCACCCGCTATCACCCCAAGGGCAAGGCCGGGTAAACCGAAAGTTGGGTAAAGAAAGAGCGCCCCCAATATTATACCCACGTTGTATAACACGGGCGAGAGGGCATAGGAGACAAACTTTTTGAATGACTGGGTGATACTCGCGATGTGGCCCGATATGCCCAAGAGGAGCGGTGAGAGCAGGAGGATGCGCGAAATGGTTATAAATTGAGCGCGAGCTACCTCATCGAAACCCGGAGCAACAAACCTGGCTAGATATGGTATGAGAAAGAAAGTCACAAGCGCAACAACTGAAAGAAGGGACACGAAGACTGTGAAAACTGAATCCAGGAAAGCCCGTGCGCCCTCTTTGTCTTTAGCATACTCTCGAGAGAAGTATGGGATAAGCACAGTCATTGACACAAGTGATGCGATAGTGACAAAGAGAAAGTCAGGTATACGAAAGGCCGCGTAATAGATGTCGAGCGTGCGACCAGTGCCGAATATTGAGGCAAAGATACGATCGCGGATAAGGGCCAGGAGTTGAGAGGCCACAGAGGAGAAGGCAAGCACAAGAGCCGCCTGGTGCAAGCTATCGAATCGCGAAGAGAGCAAATCTTTAAGGCGTAGAAACACGTTCAAAAGGGCCACGACCGGCTCGCAAATTGGTAAGTATGTCCGTCACTGCCTCATTACTTGGGTTGGGGGCAAGCAACTCTTCAAACTCTCCTATGGCCAAAGCAACTTTCCCCGTTTGGTAGTATGCGAGACCCAAGAAGTACTTGGCATTGGCGTAACTGGGGTTGAGCGCCAAAGAGCGGGAGAGAGCCTCGATGGCCAGTTTGTATTCTTCATTCTGATAACGTAAATATCCCAATTGAAAGAAAGCGCTGAAATCGCTTGGCGCCGCTTGCGTGGCCCAGTCACTTGTTTTGATAGCCGTGTCGAGGTCGCCACTTGCAACAGATATCTGCGAGGCAAAGAGAAAGGCCGGGGCGTAATTGGGCTTAAGAGCGATAGCCGCGTTTAGATACGGCACTGCCTCTTTAGGCGTCAGGTGTGCAACCTCGAGCCGAGCCATGGAGAGTGGTATGAGCGGGCTGGTGGGGTTAAGGCTTGCGGCCTTTTCGTAAGAGAGCTTGGCTTGTTCGTAGGCGCCGTCAACTTTGAGACTGACCACATCGGCGTACACCGTGGCGAGTGACAGGTGATTGAGATAATTGGTCGGGTCAAGCGAGATGGCCTTATTTGCCGCGGCCATGGCTTTGTTATAAAAAATAATAAAGTTCTGCTCTAGAGTGGTGGGGTCATTTTGATTGGCCACATTACTTCGCGCCAAGGCCGACAGGTTAAGCTCAGCTAAGGTTCTATAGTATGCATCCAGGCCATCAAGAGAGATGGCACGTTCTATTTTGACCACAGCCCCGTCAATATCGCCATTGCCTCCCGCCAAGAGGGCTGACGTAAATGTTTTAAACGCCAGGTGCTGTGCCGCTGTGGCATACCCGACCCATCCGACCAAGAGTACCAACAAAATCAGAATAGATGAGATTAAACTTCGCAGACGTGGCCTGCCCTCGGTGGTATAAACGCGTTCTGGGACCTCTTGTAAATAGAGACGGCACGCCACTAGTACTCCTGTAATTGTAAAAGTAAGAGCGAGAAGGGCGTAACCGGTCACAAAAAAGATTTGCATAACCCACAAGAGGCAAGTGCCAAATAAAGAAGCAAGAGCGTATGTGGTAAGCAAGTTTTGGCTTTTTGCCCGCTTAATGACACCAAAACCAGTTATGCATAGGGCAACGAGAAACAGCGCCCAAGTCGCTAGACCCAAAAGACCGGTCTCCACGATTATTGTTGGGATAAAGCCTGAGCCCGTTGTAAAATCCATACCCCAGAACTCTGTTTGGTTCACCTCTAGCGGTTTGTATTTTACCCACTCTCTTGCAAAGAGGTTCGGACCAGCACCCAAGATTGGATCTTGAGAAAAGGTGGCCCACCCCACCCCAGCCGTAGTTGCAAGGCTTGGACGAACCGACAGCGGAGCAGGCGCCACTCTGTTGATTATTGGCAAGAGAAACCCCCCAGACCTGCCGCCAATCAAACCTATGGCAAGCACGACCATGGCCACGACCGCAAGCAGAGGAAACTTTTGCTTTAGTGTGCCAGTAATTGTGGTGAGCTTAAGTATGCAAACAACAAAAACAGAAATGAGTAATAGCAAACTTATCAACCAAACGTTCACAAAGGTGATGGCAATCAGAGAGAGGACGAGCCCTGTTATGCCAAGGAGACGAAGAAATGGAATTTGGCGTGAGTATTCTGAAAGTATCACCGACAGAATACAGATGAGAGCAAAGAAGATGCCTACGTCACTCCAACTACCTAAAAGCCCGAAATGGAAAACTTGAGCTACGAAGATTGGTACAGAAACAGCAAACAAGAGGGTGTAGAACAATGCCACTCGCGACAGAGGCTTGAAATAGCTGGAGGATAAGTAGAGCAAGGCGACACCGACGGTAACGCTCGACAGAGTAATAATATCAAGCGGCGTGCCCCACAAAGATACGGTACGGGCTGGTGAAAAGATTGTGCTAAAGAGTGTCACAAGCCAAACCAAAAATGAGGCACCCAAAATCGAAGATCGTGGCAAATCAAATTTTTGCCCCTTAAAACGGGCCAGGAGCCACACAATAACGGTGCCTAGCGTTAGGATTAAGAACAGTGAGCGCTTTTCGGCCGTGGCCAAGGTGCTATTGGCGGAGAAGATTACAAGAGGCAACGCTACCACGGAAAGCGCAAGGAGAGCGAATACGAGCTTGTCAGCCCAGCTAATCGCCGAAATACTTGATTGACTCTCCCCTTCCATGATATGAATAGTATATATGAACCGTGGCTTCGTGACTATTCGCTCTGCTTCGGAGATTTTGCGAGTCTCAGTTGAAACTTTGCGTAACTGGGACCAAGGAGGGAAGCTAAAAGCGACAAGAGACAAGAACGGCTACCGTATGTATAAAATCTCCGAACTTGAAAAGTTTGCCGTGGCAAACGGTCTGCGGCGCCCTAAGCGAGTACTCAAACTTGAACCTTAACCCCGCAAACATACGCGGGGTAAATCAAAAATCCCCGCGGTAAAGCAGGGATTTCTGATTAACTTTGGCGTGCCTATAAGCCGGATTCTGTATTTGTATGGCCATCTGTCTGTCTCGCCTGTCACCAGGCGGATCGAGCGTATGCTTCCGCCAGAGGCGGACCCGATACTTGCACACAGGTAAGAATTTTGCCGTTTCACCTCGACTTCGCTCGGTGCAAGCACTGGGCCAAATCGAGCTCGTCTCTGTTCGCATCTCTATCCCGCCCTTTGCGGGACGGCAGGCGTTACCTGCTACCCGCCCAATCTTGCCCACCGAAGGTGGTTGCAAGAATGAGGCGCCCTTTCGTAGCCTTGGCGAAGAAGGGCCTGTCCCACTTCGCTAAAGCTCCGCGGGATTCTCATTTTTGCAGCTGCCTACGGCAGGCAAAATTGGAATGTGTCCGGACTTTCCTCACTGCTTCGCACAAGGCTACGCAGTGCGGCCACCCAGCACGCCACAACAATCATACCACAAAAGTACGTACTTGCAAAAACCGTTAAATTAATACACTCTCCGCTCTCTAAAGATGTGAAAACCCAATAATATTATTAACAAAATTATCGCCCCTAACAATACCCTGTTGTCCGCCGCGTAATCCCACCACGATCTTGACGCTTTAAGCTCCACATTCATATGCACCCCCTCACTCTCTGTGACCACAAAGGCTCCGCTGTCGTAGCTCGGGTAATCGGGGTGAGTGACCCCAAGGCGGTAGGTCCCAGGTGGAACAAGGAAGGAGTACTCCCCGCTCTTGTCGGTGGTCTGGGGGTTAGTTTGGCTGAAGTCGCTCGCATTCCATATCCGCCAGCTCCCTGCCCCGAGCGGTTTATCCCGAGCAGGGTCGAGGGAAGTCGAGGGGTCATCCTTCATATATATAGTGACAGTGGCTCCAGTGATACGCACCTCGTTCTCTCCTTGCTTCTGGTATATGTAGCCCTCGGGATCAACCACCAGGGTCAGGCGTAGTTCCTTCTTCTCGTTGCTTTGATAGTCGAGCACGGTCACGATCTGGTAGGTGGAGGCGGTGCCGGGGGCGCTGATACTGGCTGTGTATAGGCCGTCACCGTCTGGGTCAGTGAAGGCGAAGCTCTCTGTGTACGGCAGAACCGGATCAGTGGGAGACACAGACAGATCAACGCTGGCGACAAGGGCAGAGGCTAGTTGGGAGGAGAGGGGGATGGCGTCTGTCTTGCTAGCTCGTGGTGAGCCCGTCGAACCAAAGCGACTCTCCTTGAGCACGAGGTAGCCGGTTATAGACTTGACTGGGGCGTCGGGCTTGATCGAGAGGTTAAGGGAGGAGCCGGAGATGGCGGTGATGATTTGCTCAACATCACCGGAGTTTGAGATTTTGAGAGAGGAGCTAAAGTCGATGAGCTTGCCTGTCCCGAGTGGAGTGGTGGGATTGTTTGCTTGAGCAAAGATGATGTTGGCAGGAATGCTCTCGAGCTCTTTGATAGATGGGCCTTCGACTGCACTCAGGCCAGGTAGGGAGAACTTAGCACTCGAGAGGCGGGTGATGTCAGCACTTGATTTAACCTCGAGCTTGGTGAAGGTCTCGGCAAGGGAGGGAAACTTGGAGACTAGGATACGTAGGCCAGAGGGTAGGAAGGCCCACGGGTCAGTGGGTGGGAAGGAGAAGGAGGGAGAGGGAGGGAGAGATGGAGAAAAGAGGTTGGTGATGGCCTCGATGATGTTGGCCGTGTTGGGGATGGAGGGCGGGATGTATGAAGCGAAAAGCGGGGGTGGCAAAGCTGGCGCGACCAGATTAGGTTGCGGATTCGTATTGACCGTGCCAAACAGTCCAACAGGTCCCCCGCCTCCTCCCCCGCCACCGCCGCTGT
>Ga0209542_10011271_pt1 | contig 15889 bp, 12 predicted proteins | sample RifCSPhighO2_01_FD_184028 | JGI IMG/M metagenome (GOLD analysis project Ga0209542, IMG submission 184028) | Soil microbial communities from Rifle, Colorado - Rifle CSP2_plank highO2_0.1 (SPAdes) (version 2) | ecosystem: Environmental > Terrestrial > Deep subsurface > Rock core/Sediment ... | reverse complement strand
AGGTCGGGTGTTTCTTCTGGTGAGAAGAGTGTCCATTCTCCGTCGTCTTGTACGCGTTTCATGAAGAGGTCGGGTATCCAGTTTGCGGTGTTCATGTCGGGTGTTCTTCGTCGTTCGTCGCCAGTGTTTTTTCTTAGTTCTAGAAATTCTTCTATGTCGTAGTGCCATGTTTCTAGGTAACCGCAGGTTGCTCCTCGTCTTCTTCCGCTTCTGTTGATGGCTGCTGTGGTGTCGTCTGCTACTTTCATGAACGGTATGATGCCGTTGCTTTGGATGTTGGTTGCTTTGACGACTGCTCCTGTTGCTCGTAGGTTTGTCCAGTCGTTGCCTATGCCTCCTGACCATTTTGCTAGTTGTGCGTTGTCGCCGATGCATTTGAAGATATGGTGGAGGTCGTCTGCGATGGTGGTGAGGAAGCAGCTGCTGAGTTGTGGTTTGTGTGTTCCTGCGTGGAAGAGTGTTGGTGTGCTGGGTGTGTAGCGTAGGCTTGATAGGGTGTTATAGAATTCTATTGCTTTTTCGTTTTTGTTTGCTTCGTTGATAGATAGTCCCATGGCTATGCGCATCCAGAATCCTTGGGGTGTTTCTAGTATTTGTTTGGTGTGTACGTTTTTGATGAAGTAGCGGTCGTAGAGTGTGTAAATGCCGAGGTAGGCAAAGTAGGCGTCTCGTTGAATGTTGATGGCTTCTGCTAGTTGTTCTAAGTCAAAGGTTCCTAGTTCTTTTGCCAGTAGTCCTTGGTCTACTCCTTTTTTGATGTTTTTGATGAATGTTGTTTTGTAGTCTTTTTCTAGTTCTTTGAAGTTGCATTCGTCGCCGATGATTTCTTTGTATATTTGTCCTAGGAGGAGTCGTGCTGCGACGTAGGAGTATTGTATGCCATGTTCTATCAGGCTTCGTACTGTCATGCTGAGTGCTTTGCTTATTTCTTTGGTGGGTATGTCGTCGTAGAGTGCTTCTTTGCAGTTTTGGAGTAATACTTCTACATCGATGAGGTGTTCGTAGCCGCTGATGGCGTAGAGGAGTGTTCTTCGTAGTTTTTTTTCATCGAATGCTTCTCGTTCTCCGTTTTTCTTGATGACGTTGAGTTTTCGTTGTTCTAGTTTTTTGAGGTCTTCTTGTTTTTTTTGTTCTCGTACTTCTGCTCGTTCTTTTCTGTAAATAATATAAGACTTTGCGATGTCAAAGTAGTGGTATTCCATTAATTTTTTTTCTACGATGTCTTGGACGTTTTCTACATTGGGTAAGAATGTTTCAAATCGGTAGCGTACTTCTGATACGATGCCGTAGACGATTTCGTTGAGTACTTCGTCGCTGATGTGTTGGCTATTTGCTGCGAATGCTTTGAGGATGGCGTTGCGTATTTTTTCTGCTTCAAAAGCTACGACGTCGCCGTTGCGTTTGATAATTTGTAGGTCTTTCATGCTAGCAGTGCGCCTCTTGAGAAATAATAGGAAACATAGTCAAGTGATTTTTCGTTGTAGTGATATAAAAACCTTCTTCAATTATAAACTATATGATATGATATACAAATTATTTTTCTTGTTTCAGACTATTTTTATGGGATGACATGTTTTTACTACTAAAAAAAGTAAATTCTTAGAGTAATGCTGCGAGAAGTAAGGGTAATGCTATGGTTGCGTCGCATTGGACGTCAACATAATTGCCTGTCGGCTCCATTTTTCCCCAGCTGATACCTTCTTTGAGAGGTGCTCCTGAGCTTCCGCCGTAGGCTGCTTGGTCAGTCGTTATTTGTATGCCGTAGTGTGCTTTGTTTGGTCCGAACTGCATGGCTTGTTGAATATAGTTTTTTGGCAATCCTCCACCGATGTAGACAACGCCTAATCGTTTTGCTGTCCATGCGATGTCGAGAATCTCGTTCAGGTCGTCAAATGCGTAGATTTTGAAGGGGTGGTTTTGCATATAACCCCATATTTGCAGTCCTAGTCCTGAGTCTGCTAGTCCTGGGCAGAAGACAGGTATGTTCTTGTCTGCGCAGGTTCTGAGGATAGTTCCTTTCGGGCAGTGTTTTCCGAATTGTCGTAAAAATTCTGTGATACTGATGTTTCCTTGTAGTTTTTTCATGGTTGCATGGGTAAAGTCTTCAAGTGCGGGGTATGCTTTGTTTTGCATGTAGCTGTTATAGACACGATCAAATCCTTGTTTGTTGAGTTCTTCGTCGTTTGCTTCTTCGTCGCCGATGAAGTGTTCGTAGCCTAAGCTTTCTACTAAGTCATGGGTAAGTGTTGCTCCTGTTAAGACGAGGACGTCAGTCATTTTGTGTTCTAGGATGTGAAGTATGATGTTTTTCATGCCTCCCGGTATGAGTGCTCCTGCTAATCCTAAGAATTTGGTGCATTGTTTGTCTGCTTGCATCTTTTTGTAGATAGTTGCTGCTTTGCCTAGTTTTCCTGCTTGCATGACGCCTAAATCATCGAATTGTTCAAGTAATGCTTTGACCGTAATGTTCTTTTTGAGGGCAATATGCTTAACAGGTTTCATGGAAATAATGCAAGCATAAAGGAATTATAAGGGTTTCTTTTAGGTTTTCTAGATCCATGGCTTAAAATGTTTACCATAGTAAGGTCCGTCTTGTCCACCGTAGTTTCCTTGTTGTAATAACCCCCCAGGCTTTTGTAAGCGGTAGGGTTCTGCAGGTAATGATTGTAAAATATCGAAGAGTGCTTTGCAAATAGGTTGTCCATGAGTAAGTATTTGTGGTTCTGTGTCAAGAACACGTACTTCTAATGTTGCTGTTGTCCCTATACAGAGTTCTGGTACAGGTTTCCATAAACCTGCTTCTCCTTCTGCTGTCCATCCAAATCCAGGGTCAAAAAATCCTGCGTAGTGTGCTCTGAAGTCTCCCATGCTAGGATCCATGATAGATAACGTTGAGCATAAGTGGGGTGGTACTGCGAATCGTTGGATAGTTGATAAGATATACATAAAATCGGGGTGCACAGTTAATTCTCCATCGGTTGCGAATACAGGTTCAAAATAATCATGGGGGTTAAGTTTTTCTGTGGGTGTTACTGCTTGGGTGAAGGGAATGGGTCGTGTTGCGTCAAGTCGTGTTCTAAATCCTACAATAGGTTTCCCGTCAATTCTTGGTAAGTCTTTTCTTCCTTCTTCTAAATCTAAATGCATGACAACGCCGTAGCTTCCCGTGCCAAGGTTATCTACAACAATTTCTTGTGGTTGGTAGGGCGTCCCGTCGCGGTGAAATAAAAGTGTTGGGTTTCCATAGCGCTGTGATAATAAAGCGTTTCTATCTAAGCTGGTTTCTCCTTGAAAGAATCGGAGTTGACTAAGAGTAATGCCTCGTTCAAGTTGGATGGGAAATGATTGTGTTCGTACTTCAAGCCATAAAGATCCTTGGTAGCCTGCTGGTATATGATCATAACGTGCTTGTCCTTCAGTTAAGAGGCGTGCAAGAATGTCTGTTCTTCCTGTGGTGCTTTTGGGGTTGGTGTAGCCACGGATGTTGGAAGGTAAATCAAAAGTGCCATCAATGCGTACTAAGTAGGCGCCATTAGGCTGAAAAACATTGGGTTTTGAAAGATCAATGCGTGTTCCGCGGGAAATTCTTTTTTCGACAGGTATTGTAGAGGTTGCTTTACCGACATGGTAAGCTTCTTCACTCAAGGGTAAATCAATGCTTGCGGGTTGTATCCAATTATCATCAATTTCTGAAAAACGTATGTGACCATCAGCAATAAGTTTCTCTATAGCTGTGTCAGGTAATACTCCGTCAGGTGCACGTGCCATGGTTAATTGATTTGAAGATGACTCCAAATTTCATCTGCTACTGTGTCTACAGTTTTTCTTTGATGATTATCATCTAAACAATCAATGAGTGTCCATCCTTCTGTGTCTGCTAGTCGGATATATTGTTGTCGTACTCTCTCCAAATAAGGAACATTACCTTCATGTATATCTGTTGCTCTTCTTCCTGCTAATGCTCGTGCTGTAGTTCTTCTGTCTACCATTGCTCGCTGGGCGTGTTCTGGTGGCAAGTCTAAATAAAATATAAAATCTGGTTTTGGAATGCCATTAACATCTCGTTCAAATCGTCTGAGCCAAGCAATTAATTCGTCTCCTTCTCCAGGAGAGAGTTTTGGTGCTTGATGCCCCCAATTTGAAAAGTCGTAGCGATCGGAGACTACAAAGTTTTGCGTATCGAGTGCTAATTGTAAATCAGGTAGTCGATGCCATCGGTCCATTAAATAAAGACTTGATGCGAAGTAAGTATGGCCCCTTCTGCCAATGCGTAATGCTTGCATGACATGTTCAGGGAGTCCTTCTGTTGCTAGTGCTTGGTCAAATAAAGAAAAATCTCCAAATTTTCCACCAAGATAAGCACGAACTTCTGCACCGTAAGGCCCTTCATAATTAGGAAAAGAAAATGTCCCTACTGTTTTTCCTTGAGTTCTCAATCGTTCTACTAAGCGTTGTGTTTGTGTTTGTTTTCCAGAACCATCTGATCCTTCAATGACAATGAGTTTTCCTCGTGTCATGCTCCTCGTCTCGCCGATCGTAGTTCTTGTACTGCTCTTCCATAATCAATTTCTATGGGTTTTCTGTCAACAAAAGTCATAGTTTCTTCTACTACAGGTAATAAGCGTCTCATTCCTGCATCAAGCATTTGGCATAGTCCTTTATAGACGATGTGCGCCCCTGGTTGTGTTCGTAATTCTTCTATGTGGAAAAGTTCCCGTAAATTTGCAGCTATATTCATAGGATGCATGGTAGCTAAGGGTAATGCAAAGGATGCGACGTAAGGGTTTACTGCTTCTGCTAATCGTGCCGACATATGTGCTGCCGTCCTATACACTTGTTCTAACCTTTCTCCTACTCCCGATGATTGTATAGGCTTAGAAAGGAAAAATCCATGTTGTGCAGAATAAGATACAGGATCTAGATTGGTGAGGATGCGGTGTCTTCTCAAATCGCGTATTTCCGCTATGGGTGCTAAGAAACCAATGTCTACATTATAGACTTCAAATGCTCTTCCTGGTCGGTGTCTTCTGTTGCCACGAGTAGATTTCTCATCAGGAGAAAATCCTGCATAGGCATTAAATAATTTTAATCGTTCAACAAAAGGCATTTGTTCTACAAATGCTCGTGCATCTTCAAAGGTAACAGGATTACGCTGTGCGATGATAGCAGTTATAATATCAGCAAGAGTATTATTTGTAGAAACCTGCACGCGAAAAGGTGTTTGAGAATCCTTTATTGCTACTAATCGTCTATCACCTCTTAGTTCTCGTTCGTGAAGACTAAAACGCGGCAGTTTATCATCTGCTGACCAAGTCATTCCTTCATAGTCTTGTGAGCTAAACGTGGATAATCCTTGGAAAAAAGATAACCTCCCCACTTGTCCTGTTAAGTAACGGTGGTTGACAAATGCTTCTCCTCTACTATTAAGTGGGTCAACATCATCTAATAATCCCATGTCTCCACATTCTCTTCTGAGAAGTTCTGCTATGGCTATGGATTCTCCCGTGGGTATGCTATTTCCTGCTACGAGCAAGTCTCGTACTCCTTGGGCGTTCATAAGTACAGCAAGTAAGGTGCGTGCAGCTAAGGGTAAGGTATGTCGAATATTGTCAATGTGCATTGCTTTGATAGTCTTATCATAAGCCTGTCGTAACTCGTCGTCAGTTGCTGGTTCCCATTCTCGTTCCGCTACAGTTTTTCGTACATCAGCAACAAAGGCTTCAAAAGGTAAAGTGATCCCAGTTAAGTGATATCGTAATCGTTTTCCTGCTCCTTCTTTTTCATTGCGTAAAGCAGAGTATTCATCATAAAGAGCATTCATGGTTTGGTCAAATTCTTCTTGAAGTCCTGCTTCCACAATTAAAGAATCCGTATGATAGTTATATTTTCCTTCTGCGTTTCTTCTTCCAAAATCCATGTAACGGCTGGACTTTTCTATGCCTGCTAATAGTCGATGATGTAAGATATTCATCGCTTGAAGCATAGATACTCCTTCAAATCCTACAGCCACAGGCACAACTTGTGCAACACTATCGTCTCCATATTCACCAAATACACGTTTGAAGTAATCTATGCCTAAACCGTCGAGGAGGTCAGGAATTTGCATGGACACTAACGCTGTTGTGAGGTCTGGATTTTTTGCAGCCATGATTTTTAATGTTGTTCTGATATCTCCCTCTAATCTGCTGTGTCGCGAGGATAAAGCACCAGTAAGAATACTAGGGTTTCTAAAAATCATGACAGGTGCATCAGTGTTAGACACTACTTTAGAAGCTAATGTTCTTTCTTCAGGAGTAAGGTGCGGAGCATGATAGTGTAATCTGGCTATAAGGTCTTCACGTGATAAGCCTCGTGTCTCAGTAATTAGTCTATTAATCGTAGTATTTGCAATCAATGGTAACCCCTCGTCATTTCGTTTTTGTTCAGTGCTATTTAAAGAATATGGAACTCTAAGCTATAGGTCACAACTTCATCGTTGTAACATTCAAAGCTTTTTTTATTTCTGGTGGAGTGACGAAATTTTGTTGTTTTAGGCTTGCCGCTACTAAATAGTAAAAGAATTTGTTAGGGTTGCTAAGTGTGCTGGTCAATTCTGGGTGTGCTTGTGTTGCCATGAAATAAGGATGGTTGGGTAGTTCTAGTAGTTGCATGATATCTTTTGTGGGTGTTGTTCCGCTGAATACTAGTCCTTTTTCTGTGAGTTGTTGTATATAGTCAGGGTTGACTTCGTAGCGGTGTCTGAATCGTAGTCGTGTTGTTGTTCCAAAGATGCTTGCTGCTTGTGTTCCTGGTTGTATAAGGATGTCGTGTCCTCCTAGGCGCATCGTTCCTCCTTTGTTGGAAACGCTTTTTTGTTCAGGGAGTAGGTCAATGACGGGGTGCGGTGTTTTCGGTTCTATTTCTGTGCTGTTCGCGTCGTGTAACCCGCAGACGTTGCGTGCGTATTCTATGACTGCTAGTTGTAAACCATAGCATATGCCAAGGTAGGGTAAATTGTTTTCTCTGCAGTGTTTAATAATGGCTATTTTTCCTTCTGCTCCTCGTTTTCCGAATCCTCCAGGTACGATGACGGCGTCAACATGAGTAAGTGCTTCCGCTGCTGTTGTTTTTCCTTCTTCTATGTCTGTTGTTTCTAACCAAGTTACATTAATACGTGTGTTGTGGTGTGCTCCTGCGTGTCGTAGTGCTTCTACGACGCTGGCGTAGCTGTCTTCTAGTTCTGTGTATTTTCCGCAGATGGCTATGGTTGTTTCTCGTTCGGGGTTGTTCATATTTTTTACTAATTGTTCCCAGGGTGTTGTTGGTTGTACATCCCAGTTGAATTTTTTGTTGATGATGCTGAGTATGCCTTCTTGAGCAAAAATAATGGGTAGTTCGTAAACGTTCGTGACGTCTTTGCCGGTGATGACGGCGTCAATGTCAAAGTCACAGTAGAGTGCTATGCGTTCTTTTATTTTTTGTGTGAGCCATTCTTTGCATCTTCCGATGATGATATCGGGTTGTATGCCTCGTTGTCGTAGGAGTGTTAGGCTTTGTTGTGTGGGTTTGCTTTTCTGTTCTTTCGTTCCTGCAGGTATAGGTACGTAAGTGAGGTGTACGTAGAGGATGTTTTCTGGTCCTACTTCTTTTTTGAGTTGTCGTACTGCTTCTAGGTAGAGTTCGTTTTCCATGTCGCCTACGGTTCCGCCTATTTCTATGAGCATGACGTCGGGTTGTTCTTCTCTGGCGATGGTGAAGAAGTGGTCTTTGATGACGTTAGTGACGTTGGGTATGAGTCGTACGTCTCTTCCTAGGTAGTCTCCTCGTCGTTCTTTTTCTATGACTGTTTGGTATACTTTTCCCATGGTTAAATTCCATGTTTTCTTGGTGGTGCATCCTAGAAATCGTTCGTAGTGTCCAAAGTCCATGTCTACTTCTCCTCCGTCGTCGAGTACGAATACTTCTCCGTGCTCGGTGGGGTTCATGGTTCCAGGGTCGACGTTGAGGTAACCATCGCATTTTATGGGGAGTACTTTTTTTGTGGTGCTTAAGAGGTGTCCGATGCTTGCTGCTGCGATGCCTTTGCCTAGTCCTGAGAGAACTCCGCCCGTGACGATAATATATTTTATTGGGTGCACAGGTACTGTCAATTGTTTTCTTTTAAAAGGTTTTTGCTAGTCTAATGGATAGGTTCTACATTTCTTGTAGTGTGTCTATGCCAAGAAGGTAGAGTGCGTTCTCAAGGGTTATAATATATGCTTGTACGAGTTGTAGTCTGTAGGCTTCTTCTTCGCTGCCGATGACAGGGCAGTGGTGGTAAAATTCATTGAAGTGTTGTGCTAGTTGGTAGGCGTAGTGTGCTATGATTGCGGGTTCTGTTTCGTTTGCTGCTTGTTGTATCGCTTCGGGGAGTTGCGCCAGGTGTTTGATGAGTTGTTTTTCTTTGTCATGGATAATTGCTGGTTCTTGGTATTTTTTTTTGGTGCTTTTGTTGATGATGCTATGTGCTCGTGCGTAGCTGTAGAGGAGGTAGGGTCCTGTTTCTCCTTCAAATTTCATGGCTTCTTCTTTGTTGAAGATAATGCCTTTGTTTTGGTCTTGTTTGAGCATGGCGTATTTGAGGCATGCTATGGCTATGGTTAATGCTCTTTTTTCTAGTTCTTGTTCGGGTAGGTGAGGGTTTCTTTCCGTTATGGCTTTTTTTGCGAGTTCTAGTAATTCTTTTTTGAAGTTGGAATAGAGGATGTTGTCTCCTGTTCGTGAGCTCATTTTTCCCCAGGGGAATCGTATTTCGTTGACGGGTATGTAGTGGCATTTTTTTGCTTGGGGGAATCCCATGAGTTCTAGTGTTTTGAATAATTGGTAGAAGTGGAGTTCTTGTGCTTTTCCTACGATATGTATGGACTGGTCTACATCGTATGCTTGGAATTTTTGTTGTGCTAATGCTAAATCTTTTGCTGAGTAGAGTGCGGTGCCGTCTTTTCTGAGGAGTACCCATACGCCTAAGTTGTACTTTTCTAGGTTCATGATGATGGCATCTTCTGATTGTTCTGCGATGCCTTTTTCTAGTAATTGTTGGCTGATGTATTTTCCTGGTTGTTCTACTTGTGATTCGAAGAAGTAATAGTCGAACCGTGTGTTTAATTCTCTGTAGATTGTTTCGAAGGCATCTAATGATAGTTTTCTTGTGTTTTTCCAGAGGTCGATAAGCTTTTTATCTGTTCCTTCGTCGAGTTTTTTGTTGATGGCTGCTGCTTTTTCTTCTGCTTCGGGATTGTTTTCTAGTTTTTGTACTGCTTCAACATAAATATTTGCTATCCATTGCTCGTCTTTTTTGAGTGGTTCGTTGTTGTGGTAGGTTAAATAGCACCAGAGCCATTTTGCTACATGCATGCCCGTATCTCCTTGGTAGTTTGCGCGTAACACTTTTTTTCCTGCGTATTCGAGTATTCTTGCTAGGCTTTCTCCCATGCTTGTCCCTCTGACGTGTCCTATGTGGAATGCTTTATGGGTGTTTGCTTGGGAGTATTCTATCATCACGGTTTCTTTTCCTAGGTTTTGTTTGCCGTAGTCTTCTTTTTCTTTCAGGATAGTTTTGATGGTTGTTGTTGCTAGAAGTATTGGTTTGATGAAGAAGTTGATGTAGGGTCCTTTCGTGTCTATTTTTTCTAGAAAGTCTGCTTTGATTTTTTTGCTGAGTTCTTGTGCTAATAGTACAGGACTCTTTTTTTGTTGTTGTGCCAGGTCAAAGCAGGGGTAGGCATAATCGCCAAGTTTGTCATCGGGTGGTACTTCTAGTGTTGCTGGTTGTTTTGTTTCTTTGGTTATGAGCTTGCTAATTTCTTCTTGAAAGTCCATAGATTTTGTACTTATTTAATGAGTTTTAAGTGTTTCTGTAGGCAACAGTTGTTACAAGTGGTAGTATAGTATGCCAGAAAGGTTGTTTTCGATCAGAAACTCGAATAAGATAGGGGGAAGTAAAAGCGCATTTTCTGTTCCAAGGATAAATAGGCATTACGGAAAGTATACCTACCTCTGCTGCTCGTTGTGCGTGGTGTTCTCCATCATCAACGAGTGCTCGTGCTTGTAGTGTCTGTAGTAGAGGTGTTTTATCTCGTAAATATTCTAGTCCTGTTCCTTGTGCAAAATGTATTTCTTGTACATGACCATTAAGGTTCCGTCGTACCCATGTTTCTGTATGGCCTCGTAAGCTTATTTGTCGTGCAGTTCCTATATGGACACTAAAATGTTGTGCTAATTCGGCAATTGCTGAAACCACTCCAGGTAATGGTTGTAGTTCATTATTTCTTTCTTCTAGGAATTGAAAATATCGAGCTCTTCGAATTGCATGATCCGTTGCAATAAAAACATGATGTACTAAATCATCAATAGTTCCTGTGGGTACAAATCCTTTTACTTGACACCACTCCATAAAGGGAATTGATGACATAACAGTACAATCATCAAAATCAATGACAATGGTTGGTCTTGGCATAAAAGAAAAGTGAAAATGAGTGTTTTTAAGATTTATGATAAAAAAATAAAAGAAAGAAGCAGTTATTTGCTTCCATTTACAGGCGTGCCTGTTTTCCAGACATGATTGAACATTTCTTCCATGGCTGTTGCGAAGTAGGGTGTGTTGACCCATACGCCGACATCGTAAGTTGGATGGACATCTTCGTCGTCAAGTACCATGAACATCAGTTCTTTGCCGTCAACGATGACGAATCGTGCGTTGATGCCTTTGACGTTGCGTATTTCTGCTAGTTTTGCCATTTCTGGATTAGTGTCAAGCGATTCTTTCGTCACGGGTGCGGCTATGCGTATCTTAACACCTTTTTTTCGTAAGCGTTCCAGTTCTGCTTTTAAGGCATCAGTTTTTCTTAAGATACCTTTGTTCGTGGTCATGATGCTGACGCTTTTGTTGGCACCTTTGATCATGGTTTCTAGGTGTGTATAGAGGTTGTGTCGTCCTCGAATGGCTCCGCTTAAGTCTGCGGGTTCGACAAATTCTATGCCTGTGCTGTGTAAAGTGTTTAATTCGTTGAGAACGTCTGTTCCTCGTAGTTCATCGAGTCTTTTTATTCTGACAGCTGATTGTTTTGCCACGTATTTCTTTACACGTTCGACGACTTCTTTGGGTTCTACTGCCAAGTATTTTATAGGTTTGCCGAGTTTCATAACAACAAATCCTTTTTTTTCTAGGCTTTCGAGAACATCGTAGGCTCGTGATCGTGGTACGTTGCCGATGTCGCTTAATTCTCCAGCAGTGGATACGCCTCTGCTTAACAGTGCTGTCCAGATTCTTACCTCGTATAGGTTTAGTCCGAAATATTGACGCAGTTTGTTTAAAAATTCTTCTTTGACAATCATGTAAACCCCTCCTAGGGTCTCACCCCTCTTTTTTATGGAAAGCTGCTGTAAATTTGTACTACAGCCCTCTTTTACTATTATTGAATGTCTACTATCATTGGTTACTCCTATATAAAGATTTTTATTGTGGAGTGGTAGTTATTGTGGTTTTTTTGTTCTTCCTCGTTGGAGACTAAAAATTTTTATGGCTTCGTCAATCGTGCTGATGTCATTGATGCTTCTATCAAAGCGTACGCGTATAATACGAGGAAAACGTAATGCGTAGCCACTTTCGTAGGTTGGGCTTCGCTGTATTTCTTCAAATGCTACTTCTATGACGAGCGTTGGTTTTACTGCTACGCTGGTTCCTTCTTCTGAGATGATGTGGGGCTTGAGTTCTTCGGTGAGTTGTTCAAAGGTTATGCCTTCTTCTTTTTTTTCTTTGAGTCCTGTGCTTACTTTTCCTAGTTCTACCAAGTTATCGCTTTCATCTCTGCAGGCTACAGTGAAGCTTGATAACCATCGTGATCGCTTTCCTTCTCCCCAGTCTGCTCGCGTGATGACTAAATCAAGGGTTTCAAGTACAGGTTTGAGTTTTGCCATGTAGCCGATGTATCTTCCTGGCTTGTATTTTGATGATAATGATTTGAACATGATGCCTTCGTGTCCTGCTTGAAGTGCTGCTTGGTAGAATTGTTCTGCTTTTTTCTTGTCTTCAGTAATGAGTTGTTGTGCTAGTCGTAAGTGTTCTTTTTTTTCTTGGGTGACCTTTTCAAGTAGTTTTCTTCGTTCTTGGAATGGTTCTTCTAAGAAACTTTTGTTGTTATAATAAAGGATGTCAAAGACGTTGATTTCTATCGGAAAGTCTTTTGCTACGGCGCGAATGTCATACTTTCTTTTGATGCGTTGGCTGATGCTTTGGAAGGGTTGGTATTTTTTTGTTTTCGGGTCGTAACCGACAACTTCGGAGTCAATGATGTAGCTTTCTGCGTTAATGCATTCTTGCAGTGCTTCTACGACATCAGGGAACTGGTTAGTGACTTCTTCCATGCGTCGCGTGTAAAGACTTATCTTTTTTCCTTCTTTGTGGCATAATACTCTAAAACCGTCGTATTTGTATTCTAGTGCTGCTGGTTTGCCGACACGTTCAAATCCTTCGTTGATGTCTTTAACGAGGATGGCGAGCATGACATGGAGTGGTCTTCCTGGTACGAGATGCACTTCTCGTAGTTTTTGTTGTGCTGCGAGGCTTGCTATTTCTCCGTAGTCTACTAAGAGGTCGTTTGCTTGTTCTATCTCTTCGGAAGTCAAGCCGTAGGCTTCTGCTATGGCATCGCGTATGATGCCGTCTGCTACGCCGAGTCGTAGGTTTTCTAGGATCGTTCCGGTGATGAATCGTGCTTCTTCGGGTGTTGCATTGCTGAAGAGTTCGCTGACGAGTTGTATTTTTTTCTTGACGGTTCCTTCTCCTTCTAGTCGTGATAATTGTCTGATGTTGTAGTAGACTTTTTCTACGTCTAGTTTTTTGTGGAAGAGTGTTTGTTGGCTTTTTTTCTTGGCGAGTTGTTCTGCTACTTTTCCTAGGTCTCCTAGTTTGCTGAAGTGTTTGTTGATGGTTTCGGGTGTTGTCCCGTAAACGCTTGCTAATGCTTTGATCATGAGTTGGTCGGAAAATCCTATTTTTTCTTCACTCCATCCAGGGTAGACGCGTCCTTGTGCTAAATAAACAACAGACTTAAGGAGTGTGGGTGTCGTGTTTTTGAAGAGTTGTGCGAGGATGGTTGTTTTAGCTAATCGTTTAGTTGTTTTTTCTAAGGCGTGATAAGTTGCAAGGAGTAGTGCATAGTCCATAAACTTTTGATGGTTTTATAGTTTATAATAGTTGTTTATGACAATCTTTATATAAACAGTTTCTCATCATTTTTATTATGAAAGTATTGGATGTTTTGCAAAATACGGGTCAGTGTCAAGATTTTCGTGATAAGTTTGTTTCAAAGGCCGTGGCATACGATGTTGTCCAGGCTGCGTTGTGGGCTTCTTTTCCTCATGGCGTGATGAATTTAGAGTTTGTTGTTGTTCGTGATAAGGAGAAGATTGCTTTGATTGCTGAGCAGTGTCCTCGTCAATCGTGGTTGGCTAAGGTTCCTTGTGTTCTAGTAATTATTAATGATAGTAAAAAGTCTGAAACGTTGTATGGTGATCGTGGGAAATTGTATGCTACCCAGTCGTTGGGTGCTGCTATGCAGGCGATGATGATGTCTTTGCAGGATTCTGGTTTGGCAGGTTATTGGGTTCGTTCTTTTAATGAGAATGCAGTTGCTCGTATCATAAAGAAGGAAAAAGTTGTCGAAGCGTTACTTGTTATTGGCTATCCGAAGAAGAAAGTTTCTCATGAAGAGCCTAATATCCAGCCGGAAAAAGTTATGCATTTTGACGTTTATGGTAATAAAGAAGTGAAAGAGTAAGTTTTAATTTTATGATGCGCCAGTAACACCTAATATTGTTCTTAATTGTCCTGTAATGCTTCTTGGTGCTCGTGATACCGTTTCAGTGAAAGTAAGAGTAAAGTCTGCTCGAGTATAAATACCGCTTCCAGGCTCCAGGTTATCTATTTGTAAATCAGGAATAATACATGTGGCATATCTTCCAGGAGGCCAAGTGGGTAGGTTACCGCTTCCACTTCTCACAGTACAAGTAGTTGTTTTTCCTTCAAGGTGGAGTTGGGTATTTTCTACTTCTGTTTGTCCTGCATTGTAAAGAGAGAATGTTCCTGTACCATCAGTTGCAATGACATATTCATAACAGGTATAATCCCCATCAGAGAAAGCACAGATGGGCTGTACAGGTTCTGGTGGTTGTTCAGGTTGTATACAAAATAATAGATCAGGTGTTCTGTCTCGTCGTCCTGCTTTCGGTACGCCGCAGTTATTGTCTTGTAATTGTGTGGTTAGTCGTTCGTATTGTTGGTCTAATGCTCGTAGTCGTGCACTGTTTTCATCATAGGTAAATTCTAGTTTTCTGCAATTGTTGAGTACGGTTTTGCATGCTTTTTCTAGTTTTTTGAATTGGTTCATTGCTTGTTGTGCTTGTTGTTTTTGTGTTCGTGTCGTTGCTGCTTGGAGTGCTGTTTGTGCTGCTGTTCTTTGTGCTTCTAGGTTTGCAGCCGAACAATCTCCTCCGTTGAGTCGTCCTACATATTTTGCTGCTGTTCCTTCAGGATTTTGAAGGTCATATAATTTTATGAGTGCTGTTTGTTTTACTTCTACTGCAGTAAGTTGTTTCACAAAGTTGCTGCATATGCGATCGTGAGATGTCATTTTAACGGCGCTGCCGGTAATGTCGAGAGTTTCGTTGAGTGGTGGTACGCCGACAAGGACGAGTACTAAGAATATTCCTGCATAGTAATAATTAGGTATAACATAACCTCTTTTCTCTATCACCATGGTAAAAAGGGGGTTAAAAGAACTTTATAAATTTATCCTAAGGAGCAAATGACTAATGCTAAGTTGTACTTAGTGCTGCTGTCTTTAATCATCCAGTAATCAGGGCTGTAAGGGGATGTAGTGCTTCCTGTTTCTGAGTAAGTTGTTGTCCTGAAGTCATCGGTGATGGCGAGATAGGTTGGCTGGTTTGCTTGTTTCCAAGATACTAAATCTGTTCCTGTTGCGTCGCCGTTAACGCCTGTTTTTGGGCTTGCGCCTGATGATGTTCCGAAGGTTTGCCATCGGTTTTTGGTGGTGGTGCTTTCTGTGTCATCTTCTCCGCCTGCTGTTCCTATTTGCGTATAAGTAAATGCTTTGATAGAGTCTACGTTTCCGGAGATGAGTCGTTTTGCGATGACAATACATGCACCGTCTTTGCATCCTGAAGGTACAGTTATTTTTGTGTAGCTGCCGACGAGTTTCCCATCAGTTCCTTGTTGTCCTGCTGCTGTTCCGCTTTGGTAAATGGTAGGTTCGTTGCAGCCGAAGATGGATGGCTTGTCTTCTAGTTCGTCCCAGCTGGTAGTGTCTTCTTCGAGTGTAGTAATTCTAGTATCATAATCAACAAGTGTATCATCAAGTCCTTCTACTTCGTCACTGGTATGTCCTACTATTGCTGGTTGTCCTCCACCGTAGGCTTGGGTAAATATTATGGTTCCAAAAAGTATGAAGAGAAATGTGAATACGTAAAGATGCTTTTTTTTGAAATGGAAACTGAATTGTATTGTGTATCACTCCTTTTGTTTTTTCTGGCGGTTCGCTTCTTTATATACATTATGTTTTGGGAATAAAAAAGAAAAAAATTAGCTGGTGTTTTTAGCACCAGCTGGGTAAAGGGCTAGAAAATATTCGGGGGGTTCTTTGCCCTTTAGTAGGATCTGGTGCTTGATCGCACCGTGTTGTTGGCACCGACCATATCGATGCCGAGTTCCTCACTTACTTGTACTGCTCGTGCTGAGACTTTTTTATGGTCTACTTTGCCGAGGATGTACGGTGAGTTGACGCCAGTAATTATGGTCATGACGCGTAGTTTGCCAGTCATGTGTTCGTCGATTCTGGCTCCCCAGATGACGTTG
>Ga0209542_10011270_pt1 | contig 15889 bp, 15 predicted proteins | sample RifCSPhighO2_01_FD_184028 | JGI IMG/M metagenome (GOLD analysis project Ga0209542, IMG submission 184028) | Soil microbial communities from Rifle, Colorado - Rifle CSP2_plank highO2_0.1 (SPAdes) (version 2) | ecosystem: Environmental > Terrestrial > Deep subsurface > Rock core/Sediment ... | reverse complement strand
CAACCAGCGTTTGAATGTTTTGGATCTTGCTATACTTGATAGAAGTTATTATACTAGTGCAGTCTGGCAATCTGAATCTTTTGATGAAATGTACGGCATAATCGCTGAGAATGAAAGTAGAGGTGTACCGAAAGCAGATCTGACTTTTATTTTATTTGCACCGCCAGAAGTGATTATGGATAGATTAACCTCTAGAAAAAGGCCCGATTTAAATGAGCATACTCTTGCGGGAATATTAAAAGATCAAGTAAAATATCTCCATCTCGCAGAAAATCGCGAAGAATGTGTTGCATTTGATACCAATGGAGAACCTGCTGAACTTGCAAGAGCAGCTTATAGATTAATTTCGGCGAATAATGCTTTGTGATCAGACACTTCTTTTTGGATACATTCAAAACTTGAAAATGAATATCTCTTTGGAATGAATATATAATCATAACTGCAATTATCTTCGGGAAAAGATATATAATCATAATCTAAACTGGAAACATAATTATTTTTTGTGGCTAATCTTTTTATTTCCGAGGGATATTTGATGTTAAAATCGCCCAAGATTATTGGTTGGATAGACTTTGCATGGATTAGTGTTTCTTCAGCGTGTAAACGAGCAAACAAATCGTTATTAGAAAAATGTACAACCCACACCGGGATTATTTGGCCACCTTGCTTAACATTTGCAACCAGGATTTTCCTAAGATATTTGTCATCTTTATGTTTTTTAAGCGCAATTTCATCGCTAGAAAAAGGAAATTTGGAAAGAATGGCAAGGCCTTCATAACAAGGAGGAGTATTAACCAGCCCTTTAACCTTGTTTCTGTTATTTACGCGCAGGAATTTAAAATACTTAAAATTTAATTCATCATTCAATTGTTTTGCTTGATCCATCCCCCTCTTATTTTTTGCTCTATCATCCCTTATCTCCTGTAATGCAACAATGTCAGGTTTATATTTTTTTATGAGGGCAATTATTCTTGGTTTTCTCCGGCTGAAATGATGGTAGTTGTGTATATTCAAAGTGATTATTTTTAATTTGGTTGTATCCATATCTTTGTGTAAGTTTTCCACATTTATAAAACGTACCAAAATATTATAAATAAGGCTGTTTAAGTTTAATTATGGAAGAAGACGTGGATATTGTAGACGAAAATGACAACGTAGTTGACCGGGAGCTTAAATCTAAATGCCATAGGGATATGCTTCTTCATAGAGGAGCAGCAATTCTTGTTTTCAAGGACAATTCATACACAGAAACCATTATTCAAAAAAGAAGTATGAAAATATCAAATCCTGGAAAACTTTGCATTCCCGGAGGGCACCTCTCTTCTGGAGAGGATTATATTACCGGTGCAAAAAGGGAACTACAAGAGGAACTGTTTCACTGGCAAGAATTGCCTAAAGAGATTGAATTTGAAGAATTATTTAAAATAAAAAAGTCAACTGATCATGATTATGAATTTAATGTAGTTTATCGTGTGGTCCATCTTGGCCCATTTTCTAAGGATCCTGATGAAGTTGAAGACTACTTCTTTGAGGATATTAAAGAAACATTAAAGAAGATAAAAACTGAGCCAAAAAACTATACTGAAACAACTGCCTTGTTACTTAAAGAATACCAGAAAAGATTCATGTAATATGTAACCCCACTCATTGCCCAAATACTTCTGCTTTATTCAAACTTTCTTCCAATAATTTCTGAAGCGGCACGCTTTCTAACTCTTCACCAATCTTCCTAGAATCAGATTTGGTCGATGGCCTTTTAGGCCCTAACAAGCAGCACATCTCTGGCCCTTTGGAAATTTCATAAGTGCCGATCTTCTTAGCTATTTCAATGGTTTCTTGTTTGTCGAAAGTCAGCAAAGGACGTAATACTTCCAATGAAAGATTCTTGGTGATAGAAGTCATATTACTTAGGGTCTGGCTAGAGACTTGTCCTAGATTCTCTCCGGTAATAAGATAATCTGCCTTTTCTTTTGCGGCAATTATTTCTGCGGTCTTGAACATAGCAATTTTGGACAGGACAAAATAATCGCGATGATTACAATTTGTTACTAATACTTTTAATACCGGAGTAAAAGGAACCAAGTATAATTTTCTGATCTTCAAGACTGCTGCTAAGGCTTTGACTTTTTCTATTTCTTTTTCATCCGTTAAAGGCTGCTGATGAAAATGAACCGCGATAATATCTAGCTGGGACTGTAACAGATGGATAGCTACCGGGCTATCAATTCCTCCCGAGAGTAAGGCGATTGCTTTAGGCATAGTAAATACAATTTAGGAATTATTTTATAAGACTTGCGGGAGTTAATTATACTTGGTCTTGCCCGTGTTTACTATCAGGATTTTAGCATCTTTTGGTATTTTACCTTTCATCTGGAGAAGCATTCCTAATCCTGCGACTCCCGAGGGCTCAAAAGTTAATCCCAGCTTTTCGCCTAATTGGATAGCTTGCTCCAAGTAAGTGTCTTTTAATACAAATACATTTGATTGGTTGCCACAATATGCAGCGTAACGATAGAACTTGATCCATTGTTCCCCAAAATGAACAAATGGAAGATGCGGTGAATAGAGCTTATCAGCTTTACTTTTAGAATTATCGGTAGTTGCTCCGATAAAATGGCATTGGCGTAATTTAGTTACATTTCCGCTGAAGCGCGGATCATGTTTTATAGAGCTGATCTCCCTTTTACAGACATTGAGGATATTCTCGTAAAGATTACCGGTTCCAAAGGGGATGAAGCAGTAATCTGGAGAACTGTTGATGATCTCATAACTTAACCAATCATAATATCTGGTGGTCGGATCTAATGCTTCTGAAGAAGTAATGTCTATACCGTTAGGATTATCGGTTAGCCTCAAAATCTCTTGCCAGGAAAAAGGTTTTTTAGATAAGTCAGTTTGATATATTTCGCAGCCAACTGCTCCAAGGTTTTTCTTTATTTGCAAATTTAAGTTAGAATCTACTAAGCATTTTAAATTTGGCAACCCATACTCCCGTAATCTTTTCTGGATAGTATACCCTGCAGCTCCTGAAGTAATTATTGACATCTGAGGCAGTTTCGGGATGTGCCCTAACTTTTTTGAAATAAGAAAATCGCGGTAGGTAACAACCATTTCCCAAGCCATTCTATCCTTGTGTGTTCCTGTTGGATTTTGACTTTCGTCTTTCAAATACACATTAGGAAACCCCGGCACTTTTATTTTGTATGTTGGTGTGGCCGGAAATTTTGGATTCTCTGGAGGAAATTCCGGATTATGGGGATCGTTATCGGATCTTACTGTGATCAAGCGAAGCATTTCTTGTTCTTTTTTCGTCAGCATAATATGGTTCAATTATATCACATTGACTTATAAATTTAACTTTCTATTTCTAAAAAATAAAAACATTTATATTAATCATAAGAATCGAAAATCTATGAAGAAATGCCTTATTCTCCTGTTGTTATTGATCCAATTTTCCTTAGCAGAAAATGATCTTTATTCCATGGATTCTTTAGAACTGCAACTGAATGTTGATGGTTCTTTTGAGCTAGTGCCGACAAAAAGTGGCGCCAGTGTGAAAGAAGCAAGCGCCGATATTCTCCTTTACCCGCAAGAGAGCCAGCGGCAAAAGATTATCCAATGGAATAGCCAGGGAGCGGTCAAGGATAATATGGTCTCTTTTCTCTGGAACGGCGGAAAAATTGAAAAAAAAGAATTTGGTTATACTGCCAACATAGAAACACAAAATAAACGCCTGACCGTGAAAGAGAAAGTTTCTTTCCCCATCTCTCAACAAGATATACAAGGATTAGAACAATACTTAGAAGCTACAGAAACTATTGATTCGGATCATCCGGCAGTAATCGCGAAAGCAGCAGAGTTAGCAGAAGGAGAGGATGATTTGTTCAAAGTGGCATTCAATTTAGCCAGCTGGGTAGAAGAAAATATTGATTACGATCTCAATACTGTTACCAGCGCCGCTTCACAAAAAGGAAGCTGGGTTCTCGAGAACCGGCAAGGAGTTTGTGATGAAATGACTTCCTTGTTTGTAGCTATGGCTCGATCATTAGGGATTCCAGCAAGATTTGTTTCAGGAATTTCGTATACCAACAGCCAGGAAGTAATTAGTTCAGTTGGATCAAATTGGGCTGGGCACGGCTGGGCTGAGGTATATTTTCCAGATATCGGCTGGGTAAGTTTTGATGTCACTTTCAATCAATATGGCTATATTGACGTAACCCATATCAAATTACGGGATAGTTTTGATCCTACTGAACCGGCCGTTAAATACAAATGGTTAGCCGACGGAGTAGAATTGCAGAAAGGAAAACTCAACCTTGAAGTCGATATTGAGAAAGAAGGAATACCCGTTGCGGAAGAGATCCTCCTTGAGCAGGAAATCCTAAGTCACCAAGTTGGCTTTGGAAGTTATAATCTTATTAAGGGAATTGTGAAAAATACTGCGGATTATTATACGGCGACGGCATTAAACTTAGCCGCCCCAAAAGAGGTAGAAGTTATTGGAAGGAACCGGCGTAATATCCTATTGCATCCAAAAGAAGTGCGAGAAACCTTCTGGATAGTTAAACTCTCAGATGAATTACGACCGCAATACCGTTATACGTTTCCTATCAAAATTTACTCAGAGAAAAATAGGTCTGTTGAAGACTCTTTTACCGCTGAGGAAGGTAAAAATACCTATTCTAAACAGGAGATAGAAGAATTAACCGTACAAGATGAAGAAAAGAGCTATTCCCGGAAAATCACCTTAGAATGCCAGTACCAAAAAAAGATAGCGGTCGGAGATAGCAATACCATCAGCTGCTCTCTTAAAAATAGTGGGAATACCAACTTACAGAACATTGCATTTTGTGTAGGCGGTGTTTGCGAAACTATTGACTTACCTATCAATCAAAAAAGCAGTTCCGAGATTACCCTACCGGGAGAAGAAGCAGGTTGGGAGAAGATTATTGTCAGTGCTCAGAATGAATTAGTAGAGAAGAAGATTTCATTGGAGTATGCAGTTTTAGATAATCCCCAGGTAAAAATAGAGACAATTGCGCCGGACCCAGTAGATTTTGGACAGCAATTTGATCTACAGATTACGGTAGAAAAAAGTTCCTTTGCTCCGCCACAGAAAGTACAAGTTACCGTAAATGGGCCAAGGTTCAGCAACGAATGGAAAATTGAAAACCTGCAAAATAGGGAGGATTTACTGTTGCAGGTGGATGGCGAGATATTAAGTTTCTTCAATACTTTCACGATCACGACTTCTTGGGAGGATGAAGAAGGTAAAAGTTATTCTGAAAGAAAAGAGGTGATTATTGCTGCGGTAAGTGATTCTTTTGGAGAAAAACTAAAGATGGCCTCAAACTGGATTTTAAATTTATTCTCATAAAAACACTCATAAAAAAGATAACCCCCACAAAAATGAGGGTTATGGTAAGATTTGAAAAAACAAGAAATTTATTGTCTTTTCTTTTTCTTTGAAGCTGCTTTTTTCTTTGCCATCTATCATTACACCTCTTTTTAATAATTTTAAGAACAAGAAAGCATTTTTCCTTTTTAAACATTTCTTTTTTAGGAAAAAAAATCAAGAAAAAGAACCGCGCATTGGGAAGATAATCATTTTTCGCTAGAATTATAAAAAATTAAATTTATTTTTTATCGACGCAAAGGTGAGACAAAATAAGTAAAGATTTAAAAATACCCTAAATATCTGGAAAGTATGGCGAAGGCAAACGCAAGTGAAAATCAAAATAATAGGGTTGTGTATTCTCAGGCTAACGATGTTGGCCAAGAAGAGGAAAGCAAATCTCTTTCCTACTCCATTGGCCGCTTAGAAGAAGAAAATAAGAATATTGCTGCTGCTTTAGCACGATTAGAACAGGAAAGCGCTATCCTCCGGGAATTGTTCAACAATGCCAATAACGAGTTAAACAATCTCAAAAAGCCTTCCTTGTTAGTTGCGGACGTAGTAAGCATTCATGGTGACAAAGCGACTATCAAATTACCTAATGGAAACAAGTTCTACTGTTATATCGCTCAGCACGTTAAAGACCTTAAACCCGGAGATGCTGCCTTAGTTGATCAGAAATCGCTTAATATTGTCGAGAGATTTGAATCTAATGATAATTTTGAAGTAGAAAAATTTGTTATTGTTGATAAGCCCAAGGAAAGTTGGGATTCTATTGGTGGATTGAGTAATGCCATCATCGAAGTTAAGGAAGTCATTGAACTCCCACTTAAGAAGCCCCACCTTTTTGAGGAAGTAGGAATCAAACCGCCGAAGGGAATTTTGTTATATGGTCCGCCAGGAACAGGGAAAACACTGCTGGCAAAAGCAGTAGCACAAAGTACCGGTGCTACATTTATTGAGGTAGTTGGCTCAGAACTAGTGCAGAAATTTATTGGTGAAGGAGCAAAACTGGTAAAGGATATTTTTAACTTAGCCAGAAGAAAAGCGCCGTCTATTATATTTATTGACGAAATTGATGCCTTGGCAGCAAGAAGAATTGAAACTGGAACTTCCGGAGAACGGGAAGTAAGCAGGACTTTTATGCAGCTTTTGGCAGAAATTGACGGCTTTAAACATCTTGATAATGTGAAAATTGTCGGGGCGACTAATAGGTTAGACATCCTTGATAGTGCCATTATACGCCCAGGAAGACTAGATCGGCTGGTTGAGGTAGGTTTACCTGATGAGGATGGTCGTTTAGAAATTTTGAAGGTGCATACGTCAAATATGAACTTAAAACGGGTCAAGCTGAAAGAAGTTGCAGCCGGCATGGGAGATTTCAGTGGCGCAGAAATTCAAGCTGTCTGTACAGAAGCAGGATATTTTGCTATTCGGCAGGAACGTAGTTTCGTCACCCAGGAAGATTTCGTCAAAGCCGTTGAGAAAGTAGCTATGGGCGTTTATGAGGACGATTCTGCTGAAGAAGGGCTGTTTGGGTAGATTTACTTATTCTTTTATTATTGATTGTTCTCAAAAAGTAAATCACAATACGACATGGGTGAAGTTAGGGGAGAGCGTATTGGCACCATGAGGTCTTTTTCTACGTCAACATAATTCTCACTTACCCGGCACGAGTAAGGATACATTAACTCGCCCCCTTCTTTTCGAGGATACCACTTCCTGGTTTGATAGACGCCATAAAATTCGCTTTCTGGACCAACCCGATAACATTCGGATTGTTCTGGATATTCTTCATTTTCAAAACATTTAACCCCCAGTAATTCATCTACTCGGCAATAGGGGTCTTCTCTACATTCTTCCACATAATCTTCGGCTGAAGGTCCGCAAGCAAGAGTTTGAGAAATAGATAACAATAATGCTCCTAGCCCATTTTTTGAGATGGTGGTTATTCCCATTATAGACCTGTGAACGCTCATCAGTTACATCCGTATCCCATCAGGGAATGGTGTTCACATAATCATCGCGTTTTTCACTCTTGAAGTTTTCTTCTTTTTCTATTAAATAGTTATTTTTTATAAACTTTTACTCCATAATCATTATAAAGCAATTCTTGGAGATTAAACTATGAAGGTTCTTTTCATATCCGAGTATTATCCCCCAAAAATCATGGGTGGTGGAGAGATAAATTTAGAGTTATTAGCTACAGCCTTGGCTAAGAAGAAAGTCGAGGTTTTTGTTCTGACCTCGCATCATGCCGGATTAGAGAAAAGAGAACAGAGAAATGGAATTACTATTTACCGCAGGCTAAAAACTGGAGAGACACCTTCCGGAGTAGTTGAGAATGTGAAAAGATCATTCGTTTTTCCGAGATCTATCGTAGAAAAAGCTGGCATAATCATAAAAGAACAAAATATAGACCTGATCCATTTCATCGGCACCAGTATTATTGCTGCAAAGGAATTTAAACAGTTTCAAATTCCGTTATTTGCAACTATCGAAAGTTATCCCGCTCTTTGCCCAAAAGGTGACCGTATTTTTCATGGAAAAAAAGAATGTACTGTAAAATGTTCCTTCACCACATTCCTATCATGCCAGTCCGACTCGCCGGAAATAGGCAAAATGAAAAATGAATGGTATTTGAAGTACAATGCTCCAGCCTTGAGTTACATCTACAATTATTACAGTAAATTAAATGAAGCTTTGAAGTATTGTAATCTCATCGCTATCAGCGGCTATGTGCAAGGATTGCTTAAACAACAAGGATATGAGAGCGCGGTCATCCCTAACGCTCTTTATGTGGAAAAATTCTCCACCACCATAAAGAACGAACCCAGAAAAAATGAAAGGATAAAAATTCTGTATCTTGGATCATTAATCCGGTCTAAAGGTGCCCAAGTTCTGGCTGAAGCAGTGCAGGGCGTAGATTGTCAGGTTGATATGTATGGTGAAGGAGTATTGAAAGAAGAACTACAACAAAAAATTGAACGGGGAAATTTACCAATTACCATTCATCCACCGGTTCCTTACTCTGAAATCCCTTCTCTCTATGCGCAAGCAGATATCGTTGTATTCTCTTCACTGTGGCCGGAACCGTTTGGCAGGATTGCTATTGAAGCCATGGCGGCAGGAAAACCGGTGATTGGTTCAGCTATCGGCGGGATTAAAGAGACTATTGCTGAAGGAACTGGCATTTTAGTTGAGCCGGGAAATGTGCAGCAGTTGCGGGAAGCTATAATTATGTTAATGCACAATCCAGCTCTACGGAAGGAAATGGGCAAGAAAGGAAGAAAAGTTGTTGAGGAATTGTATGCTGAGGAAATAGTGGTGGAGAGATTGATTGCAGTGTACAGAGAGAAAATTAAAGCACTTTCAGATCCAAGCAAACCCTAAATACTCCCGGGGAAAACTGACCGCATTTGACTTTGCGTAATACTTTGATCGAATAGCCGAGCTTCTTGCAGATCTCATGAATCTTTTTAGCGTAAGGATTAATCTCTTTTTCATCGAGGAAGGCATAAAGGTGGATAAAACCACCTTTCTTAACTTTTAACAAGGCTAAATCCAAAAATTGTTCTCCGGTTTTGGGCAAAGGCATAGCAATGCGGTCAAATTTCTTTTTCAACGGAGGAATCTTATGTTTCACATCTCCATGCATGATGGTGATCCGATCCTGGAGGTTATTGAGTTGTACATTCTCAAGAGCATAGTTGTGTGCGAAAGGATTTAGTTCAATGCCATACACATGCCTAGCTTCTGAATTCTTCGCAATAACTAAGGGAAAAGGAGCTGCTCCAGAAAACATCACTAACACCTCCTCTCCCGGTTTTACGAGTTTGGCAATACGTAAGCGCTCACTGCCGGTCCTGGCCGAAAAATAAGTCTTTTCCAGATGTAATTTTAATTCTATTCCATTTTCATGATGAATGGTTTCTTTGGTTTTCTTGCCGGCTAAAACAGTAACTTTCCGGGTGCGGAACTGTCCGCTATGAGAATCACTCTTCTTGACTACGGTAGAAACTTGTTTATTTACCTTGAGATAGGCTTCTGCAATGGCTTTTTCTTTCTTTCTTAATTCGCTAGGAATTTCTAAGATGAGAATTTCTCCGACTAGTTCCTGAGTTCTCGGGAGTAATTCCATCTCCTTGGCAGTTAGTTTTCCTTTGAGCAAGCTGTCAACGGTAGCGGGCTTCTGCCGCTCCGGGAAAGAGAATTTAGTATTGACCACTTTGGCATTGGGAACAGTCACTTTCTTGTGCATGGCGAAGATGATATGATCCAGTTCTTTGACCGGAAGATAATCTTGATGTAATAAACCTCTTTTGAGCAGAAATTGTTTCACTTTTTGAGCATGTTTGAGATCGGTGTAGGCGGCAAGCATGGGTTGAGGGATGATACGGTAATTTATAAAATCTGCTCTTTCGTAAAGCATTATAAAGAGTAAAGTTTTCTTTAAACTATGGGTAAAGTTTTGTTTGATACTAGCTTGAACAAAAAGAACATCGCTCAAAGAGATTTCTTCCTAAATAAAATTAAGAGATATAAACAACCAGCCACCTCAACCGTTTTGGAAGTAGGAATAGGTAATGGAAGATTTGTAATTCTTTTAGCAGATCATTTTAGAGAGTATTGGGGGATTGATAACGACTCAGAATATATTAATGCTGCTAAAGCAAATACAAAAGAAATCCGAAATCTTCATTTGCAGTTAGGAAAGGCAGAATCTATTCCGTTTAAACAAAGATTCGACATTATTCTATTCATTAATTCTTGGCATTTCACTGATAATGAAAAAGCTTTAGGAGAAGTTAAAAAGGCAATAAAAAAGGATGGAATTGTTTTTATCTCTGAGCCAACCAAAGACTCGAAATTTGCCGCTTCAGTTTTACAAAAAGAACATCCTGACTTTGATGAAAAGAAGTTTAATCTTAAATTGAAACGATTGGAGAAAGCAGCAAGCTTTTTAGAAGAACAAAATTATTTCGAAATTGTTGAAGAAGGGATGCAGAACGATACTAATAGCCGATATTGGATCTTAAAACAGAAATGATTCATTCCTTTACCAACCTCTGCCAATTCTCCTTATAATATTTATACTTGGCATCAAATTCTTCTTTGGAAGTCAGAGGTATGTTCAACCTTCGCAGTTTCTCTTTCAACAAGCTTAATGCCTGTTCTTTTTCTTCTTCACTGGACATTTTCTCCAATTCAATGATATAACCATAACATTTGGTGTAGTCCAACATTACCGTAATCCCTTGCCATTCAAAGGTATGCCGTTTTCTAAACCATTTGATGTTAGTATTGTACCCCAAAGTAAGAAATAATTTTTCTAAAGTTTCAAAATTATCTTTGTCAAATTTGATCTCTATCTCTTCACGATGCTCATCGTGTAATTTTCCTTTCTTGAGCCAGATTTTGGCATGAGTATTGTTGCGTTGGATACGCAAATCCTGCTCAGCGTCAAAGTAATGCGTTTCCTGATGGTCCTCATGCAGAAATTGTCCTTCTGTATGGAAAAATGCTAATAGCTTCTGATATTTCTCAGGAGAGATAAAGCTGCGGATTTCTACTTCGATATTAGCTTGCTCTATCTTTCTGACAATTCCTTTTTCCGCATCTACTTCCACGAAATCCCCATCAGATAAAGTGCTGGTTGCCTGACTAGTAGCAGTAACACAAGGGATACCTAATTCACGGCTTACTATGGCAGCGTGGGAAAGAATACCTCCTCGGTCCGTAACAATAGCTGCAGCTCGCTGCATGAGTGGGACAAAATCAGCGGTAGTAATGTCACAGACGAGAATTTCATTTTGCTTAAACTGAGCTGTTTCTAAGTCAGAGCTTTTAATTATTCTGACAATTCCTTGAGCTTTTCCCGGGCTGGCTGACATACCAGTGAGAGTTGCTTTCTGCAAAGTTGGAGCTGCTACCCTAAAATCTTTATACATCTCTCCTAATATTCTGTTGTAATCGCAAAAATGCAATCCGTGGGTCTCAGTAAAGACGGTTTCAAAATATCCACACAGGTAATCATGAGCAAAGGTTGCATTAAGAAGCTCCTGTAATGTTTTCTTGTTATCAGAATCAGGAACAAAAATACGGGCAATGACATCTTGCAAGTGTTTTTTTGCATCTTCAAGTTCAATATTTAATCTTCTGGTTTGAAAGTCGTAGGAAAAAGGTGTTGGCTTATAGTGGTCATAGAAACCTTGAGTTAACTGGTAATGGTCTCCCTTAATTATTTCCCCAAAAATCCCTTGACTATTAACAATAAATATTGTTGACCAAATGGTTTGTGCTGCATGAGGAAGAAAATCAGCTTTGTAATTATGAGGATTGATATCTTGCTGCATAAACCACTCCAACGCACCTCTTACCGTATGACCTCGCATCCTCAATTTGGGCTGGTCTGGGGTTATTGGGATTAAGCGTAAGGCACATAATTCATTCCCATGATTCTTGAGGAAATCTTCAAATCTTGCTGATTTCTCAACTACTTCTTTTGCTAGGAATTGTGTTGGCTTATCGAAGGGAAGTTGTATGATACTGTTCAAAATCTTCAATCGCTCTCTCTTCTCGTTGTCCTCTTCACGCATAGATTTCGTTCTGGTATGTTGAATTTTCTCAAACCATTCCGTAAAGGAGATCTGGGTTTGATATAGTTTTGTTTGATCCATTTTATCAAAAGAAACTCTTCAAGCCTTTCTGAGCCATCTCTTTCTGCGCTTCCCGTAACTTTTCTATTTTGGTTCTAACACGCTCTTCACCAAAACCATGTTCTTCTACCAGCAGATGCAATAATCTCTTCTCATCAATTTTCTTCCATTCCAGTTTATAATTATCAGTCACCGGCATATTTTTGATGGTATCGAAGACTTCCTGCCAGGTTAGGTCTGGATACTGTTTCTGCCACTCTACTTTTTCAAAAAGAGCTTTGAAATCAGTGCCATATTCCTTCAACAATTTTAAACCTGTTTTTGGGCCGATTCCCTTTACCCCGCCGGGATTGTAATCTGTTCCCACCAAAATAGCAAGGACAATTAATTGATCTAAATTTAGCTTCAAATTATCGAGCACTTCTTGTAAAGAAATTTGTTCAGGATTAACCTTTTGGAAGGCTAAGGTTCCAGCTTTCTTGCGCCTGCCTTCGATAGACAAATTACGCACTAACAATGGACAGTTGAAAATCAGGTTATCATAATCCTGGCTCACAGAAGCATAGGCATCACCATTTTTGACCATATGGGCAGTCTGCGCTTCTCCTTCCGAAGGAGCTTGTACGATTGGTAATCCCAGAGCAGTAATCACGGCTTTCGCATCTTCACGCATGTCTTTGGTTAAGATAGCTGTCCTCGCTGCGAACTTGCGCATCGATTCGAGATCTTGTTCTTTCGTTGCTTCTTTCAATTTGAGAGAGGCTTCTGCTTTTACTGCCGTTCTTTTCTCCCAAGTCTTCTGTTTGATTTCTGGCGGTCGGCCGTCAAATACAAAGACTAATTTCAAACCTTGTTCCATCAAAGAAGTAGTTCTGCTGAATAGGCCAATTAAATGAGAAGTAACACGGCCTTTGCTATCTGTTAGGACCGAACCGTCTGGGGAACGGATGGTGGTGAGAAACTGATAAAGCATATTCATAGCATCTACTGCAAGAATTTTTCCTTTCAAATCGCTAATAGTTATTTCTTTCTTTATAACTAATTCTTTGAATTGTAGGCCCATTTCTAATTCTCCTTCTCTAGTTTTTTCACGATAGCATTTTGGAAAGCATCTGTCGCTAACATCTCTTGCGCTTTTTTGTTCAGTTCATGGGTATACAAAAATAGTAAGGGCAACTTTTTAATCTGCGCTTCCATGTAAGCGGCAGAAAGGTCGCCTTCATCACACTTTGCTTTCTTCTTAGCCTTACAAAAATAGGTTAATTTTCCTACTACGGAAGGAACTCTAATCAATAAGTTAATTTCTGTATTGCGGCGAAGGGTTTCTTGTTCTTGAATCTGGATGCTTCGGCCATTAAAATATTCTTCTAATAGAGGAATGAATTGGTCGTCAGCAGAAACTTTCTTACGCTGGGAACGTGCTTTAACTCTAGGTGTTACAACTTCTTCTGCTGAGGCCGGCTTTTGCTCAATGTTTTTTTGCTGTTCCGTTTTTTCCGGGATTAACGTTTGCTGTGCTTCCAGTTTTTTTATTTCTGCGGCAAGATTTGATGTTGCCTGCTGTTGTTCCAAGCCCGGCTCTAGAGTTGATTCTGCGGGCAGCTTTTGTTCTTGTGCCGGCGGATAAAGAATTGCTCGAATAGAATCGTTCATTTCTTGATCTGAAAGAAGATGCCATTTCCAGAATAATTCTTTATTTCCAGCAATAGTTACGTGTAAAGGTACGGCAAAATCATGCAAAGAGCGAAGAGCTACTTTCGAAAGCAAATCTAATGAACTTTCGCGTAATATTCTTTTTTCCTTTAACTTCTCTAAAACCTGAAAATCTTTGGGGTTTAGATTTCCCGCTGCAAAATGATACAGTTTTTCTTCCTGCCCGGCAAGGTAGTATAAAGGTGAACCGCCAATTTTTAAGTGAGAAACTTTGACTTTTCCTTGCGCCACTAAATCTGAAAGGTGTGCAGAGGCGAGTAAAATTTCAGTATTGATGTGCTTCGCTACTTTAGAAGGGATAGTTGGCCCGATAGTCCGCAGAAAGAAGAGAATTTTATCTTGATCTTGCATAAAGTGATGGAAGAAATCGGCTTTAAATAATTTTCGAGCTCTTAGTATGATGGTCAGCCCTTTATGGTCTAGTCCAATTGACCTGATAATAGGTTACGTCATTCTCATCATCGACAATAGCGAGTAGAAGACGTTTCTTGGTACTATGGGCGACCCTATTTTTGGCGCTAAATTCATGCCAGGTAAAAACGCTGGCTTCATGCACCGGGAAAACAATCCATTTGGCGTGGTCTTCTCCAGGTTTTACGCCGCGATCATAGACACGAAAATCTGCCCCAAATTTGAGCGCAGTCTTGATGATGTAGCCGCGATTTCTCATATCTCTGAAAACCACATAACGGATCCAGAAGTTAGGTTCAACTTTACGGGCTTTCTTGACATACAATTCAAGGGAAAGAGGTTTGCCTGATTCGCTTTTTATCTTTAGGCGTTCACGTTCTAACAAATATAGTGCCTCTAATAGCGATAATTCGACTTTTCCGCTTTCGTTTAAAGTTCCGAATCGAGATTGATTGAAGAATTCTCGGGCATCATCAGAAGATTCAGTGATAACCCTTTCCCCAGCAAGAATACCTAATACTGGATTCTTTGATTTTTTTAGTTCTACTTTTTCTTCTACTTTTTTGTCGTCAGAAGTTTCAGGCTCTGCTGCTTCGACGGCTTTTTTCTTAGCCATTTGTTTTAGGTAAAAAGGAAGAGCCTTTTAAAAAGCTTTGCTGGATTCAACCCAGCTCCACCAGCTATCTTTTCCAAGAATGATATGATCCAATAAATGAATTCCCATCAGCTTTCCGGTCTTTTCCAAAACTTTCGTTATGTGCAAATCTTCCTGCGAAGGTTCTGGGTCCCCAGAGGGGTGATTGTGCAGGACAATAAGGGCGTGGGCCAAATGCTTAATTGCGCCATGAAAGACTTCCCGGGGATGAATGAGAGAAGAGTTGAGAATTCCCATAGTGATAGTCTCGTCAGCAATGATGTTGTTTTTAGTATCTAGATAAATGGCTATAAAATGTTCCTTTTGAAGAGCTTGAAGCCTTGGCAGATATAATGAAGCCACATCCTTGGCGCAGGAAATTTTCTTTCGTTCATTTTTACAATTCACTCGCTTATATAACTCAAACAAAGCTACCAGTTGAGAAGCCCGTGCTGGACCGATGCCATAGTGCTGCTGAAGTTGTTGTAAGGAACAATGAGGGAGATTTTGTAAACCATGTTTTGAAATAAGGCGATTGGAAATTTCTAAAACATTTTCCTTTTTTGTTCCTGATTTGAGGATAATAGCGAGAAGTTCTGCTGGTGAGAGAGCTTGCGCACCTTCTTTCTGTAATCGTTCTCTAGGACGATTTTCCGGGGCTAGGTCAGTTATTTTCATAGGAAAGATTTATTAATTTCTTGAAGTTTAAATCGCCCAAGGTGGGATTCGAACCCACAAAGTCTTGGCAGACAAAAAGGTTGTCTTACCTTCCCTTGAGTTCAGGTCAAGGGATTTTAAGACCTTCGCTATACCAGGTTAAGCGACCTGGGCTTATTTCTTTTTGTTTTAGAACTTGTTTATATAGATGAGCCGAGGTTGTCCACTGCGGGAGTGGAGGTGTTTGAATAGCCGAATTCTGAAAATTTTCAAGAATTAGACCTTCTTGCCTTTGTCCAGTGGTGTGAGGAGTGGTTCATTTTTTACTACAAATCTAGTTTATAGTCTACCTCTATTGATCTTTGGAAAAAGAAAAAGTTCTCTAAAATGCTACTTTAAACAGATGCCAGGTATAACCCA
>Ga0209542_10011269_pt1 | contig 15891 bp, 14 predicted proteins | sample RifCSPhighO2_01_FD_184028 | JGI IMG/M metagenome (GOLD analysis project Ga0209542, IMG submission 184028) | Soil microbial communities from Rifle, Colorado - Rifle CSP2_plank highO2_0.1 (SPAdes) (version 2) | ecosystem: Environmental > Terrestrial > Deep subsurface > Rock core/Sediment ... | reverse complement strand
TTCAGGAGGCAGTTCTCGGCGGCAAACGTCCGGACCTTGTCCATGGTTTCCTTGAGTTTGGCATCCTTGGCGAACTTGACCGCCTCGGCCGGCGTATAGAACAGAGCCGTCGTTTTGAGCTGCGCGTTGAACTCCTCGACGCTGTTGCCCGCGAAGCCGGCCATCCACTTGATGGCATCGGCGCTCTTGGGCGAGCCTTTATCAGCCATGACAGCGAGGGTTTCGAACCACGCGCCAACGATAGCCTTCTTGACAGCATCGGAGACGCCGGTCTTAACCACGATCCCGTCGATGATTTCGCCGGGGATCTGGCTGGAGTCGAGCAGCATGTGCGCGCCCTTCTCCTGCCGCGCGGCCATAAGGATCGGGTTCCAGGTCACGATGATGGACCCGGTGGCATTGAACGCGTTCTTGACGTCGGTCTCCGACGCCGCGTTCTCGATCTTGACCTTGTTGTAGTCAAACTTGTTGATCTGAGCACCGCGCCACAGCAGATACTGCGAGACGGTACCTTCGACCAGCACGACCTTTTTGCCGACGATATCCGTGAGCGACGGCTTCTTTGCCGCCTTCCACAGAAGACCGTCGTTGCCGTTGGAGTAGTCGCCGACAACGATAAACGTCGTGTCGACACCGCCGGCACTGGGACCATTGAGCGCATCCATGTTGGTCACCGCGAGGCCACAGAATTGGCCGGCAGCGAACTGATTGATACTCTCGCCGTAGTCCATCGGATCGGTGACGTCGACTTCGACGTTATTGCGATCGCTGTGCTTCTTGAGAATGCCGGACTCCTTGGCATACCAGATAGGTTCCCAGCCGGTGTAGTGGCTGTTGGCGATCACGCACTTTTCCTTGGCGGCCTGTGCGTGCGCCGGCGCCGAGGGGGCCAGGGCGACGAGCGCCGCAGCCGTTGCGGCGACGAGCGCCGCGCTGTGAAAGAACTTCATTGCGAACTCCTGTGTTGACTTTGAATTTTCAGATTACAAACTCGGGTAGTGTGCGGAAGCGGCGAGTGCCGCCGCTTCCGCTTGCCGCCGTTAGGCGGTTTTGTCGAAATCGAGCTCGAGGAACTGGGCACCCTTGCGGACGCGCTGTCCCTTCTCGATCCGACTGATCGTCGCTTCGCCCTGTTCGGCCAATTCGTTGAATTCCAAGATCGTTTGCGCCATCTGGGGCAGAGCGTTCTTTCGGAAGTCTTCGATGTCCTTGAGGGTTGCGCTCAGATCGACCCACGCGCCTTTCAGCTGAGAGAGGTCGATCATGGAACTGGCCGCCTGCTTATGGATGGCCGCACCTTGATTGCGCAACTGCTTGGCGTTCGAAGCGATGATGTTGCCGGCGGCTTCGTTGGCCGCCCTCACCCCTTCGTACACCTTCTTCTGGTTGGAGAGGCCGACAGCGATAGTGATGCCGATATCCAGCGCCCGCATCGTAACGGTACGAGCCCGTCCGACTGAGGAAACCAGTTCGCGGTTGTTGCTGCGAACCATGTCAATGGACACCACGCCCTGCTGTTCGACGGCCGTGCTGGTCAGGAGGTCAATGAGCCGCTGATTGAGCGGGAACATCAGTTCCTGTTCCACAAACGTCCGTTCGTCGCTGCCCTGTTCGAGCGTTTCCAGATATCCCTGGAGCTTCTCGCGCAGGACGATGGCGACGCCGGCCTGGTAGGCAAGACGTTTACCGCGTTCGCGGGCAACCTTGCGGTCACCATCGAGCGTGATGTTGTCCTGCTCAAGCACCTTGGCGCCGGAGCCCAGATTGGAGTCGATCTGCTTGAGATGAACATCGGCGTTTTGAAACCGGTTCATGTAACGCTTCAGGTTGGGACCGAAGAACGGCAACCCTCCCAAAAGATACTCGAGAATGCCCGGAAGGTCCCAGGTGCGGATCTTTCCGGGGTCGAGATCGTCGGTAATACTGCGCAGATTGATGAGCTGGTTGGCGATGTCGCTTCCCTGCTCGCTGCGTTTCGCCAAGTCGCCAATTTTAACTTTGAGCATCCCGCTCGAGTTGACCGCTTCCATCTGGACGCGGGACCCGATGTTGCGGACGCCCTCGGCGAGGACTTCGCGGCTTTCCGGATCATCGATTGCCGTCCGGATCTTGTCGAAGGCCGTGTCGGCCACCTTGACGACTTGCTTGTCCTTGGTGCCCGCGACAACAAGCGCCTTGCTTTCGGTGCTAAGTGCGTCGAAGACAGGAAGGTCGAGCGAGAGGCTCGCCGGCCGCTCAGCCACGGTAACTTGTGCTTCGGCACCAGAGCCGTTAACTTGCGTTTGCATCGTCTTTTCTCCTTTTCACTTGTTGTCGTAGCTGTGAGCCTGCCGCGCAAGTTGCACGAGCTGGCCGATGACGGCATCTACCGGGGGAGCGCTGACCGAATCGGTATCGATCCGGGCTAACTCAACCCCCAGCTGTGACAGCTCCGTTAAAACCTGCTCGTTTTGCGCGAGCAAATCCTTAACAGCTGCCATCTGCTCGTCGCGCATGGTGCACTCGGCTTCGGAAACTTCCGAGCCGTCGCGGCCGCGCGCGCGAGGATTACACGACTTGCCTTCTATATGCTCTACACTCTGGAGCCGGGAGACGATGCCGCGGAGCTGCTTTAGCACCGTCAACTTCGCCTGCTCGGTTGCGCCGGCATAGCGCATATAGGTGTACCCAGAAGGCGGAAATTTACTGTTAAGAACTTTTTCCACCGACTGGACACGTTTCGGGAGCGCCTCAAGTTGTTTAAGACCCTCCCGGCATTCGAGTCGCCCAAGTTCGTCACGCAGTTGCGCGGTCCCGGCGTCAGTTGCCTGACGCAAAGCCTCGAGCTGCCGCGTGACGTAGTTGTTGATGAAATCATCCTGGTCCATATAGAACTTCTTGCAAAAGTACCCGCCGCCCAAAAGCGCTACCAGTGGCGTAAACCACGGAGCCCCCGCGACGAACACAGCCAAGCCGCCGACCAGGCCTACGGCGACCGGAGTAGTAAACTTCCAGTCGCGTAGAATGTTCCAGAGCATCTCCCTCTCCAACGCCGACCTCGAAAAATCGACAGGAGTAACGGAGGCGCTCTCAGATGTTTTTTTCGTCATCAGTACGCCTCCGTCATTAGTTTGACAACGACGCGCGCGAGACGCCCCTGGTGGGAGCGGTCGGACTCGTCGAAGTTTTTCTTAAGCGGCTTTTGGCCGCCGTAGCCCGCGGCGCGCAAGCGGTTTTGCTTGACGTCGTAGGTAACCATGAGGTAGCGAGCCACCGCCTCGGCCCGGTCTTGCGAGAGCTGCAGGTTTTCCGCGGCGTCGCCGCGGGTCCCCGTGTGGCCCTCGATCAGAATCCGGAAGTTGGGATAGCTTTTGATGGTTTCGACGATGCGGTCGATGTTTTCCTTGGCGTCGACCGACAACGAGTCGGCTCCGCTTTGGAATATCACCGGCCGCACCTTGAGCGTCCCGACCTCGCGCAGTCGCGCCCAGCCTTCGTCTTGAAGTTCGGAGAACTCCCGGCCGAGACTGTCGCCCGCCTTGAGGTCGACATGGTCTTTGGCGACCATGCCGCTCTGATACAGCTCCGTGACGAAATCGGATTGGACAATTGAGGTCCAATCCCCGTTGGGGAACGGATTCTTTTGCAAGTCTCCGTTCTCAATGAGGATCCGGGTCGTCGACTGGATAGTTTCGATGAGGCCGAACTGCCGCTGCTGACCCGGTTCGGCAACGCCGAACCACAACAGCGCGTTCTCCCCGAGGTTTGTCCACGCCACGCCCTTCATCGCTATCTTTGCTTCTTCCGCTGTAATCCGCGCATCCGCGCTGGGCGCATTTGCGTTGACGTAGTCGGCCGCATGAGCGGCCGCCGTGTCGGGATTGTTGCGGTAGTAGAGCAAAGTCTCGAAGTAACGGCGCATGAGCAGTTTGAGCACCTCGGGATTGTTTTTTGCGAAATCGCGCCGCGCGACAAGCACATCGACGATAAATCGCGACGTGTTTTCGGTGCCCATCAGTTTCTTCGTCGTCTGCGGATTGCTCCGCAGCAACTTGGTTACATCAGGCTCCCACAGCACGGCGACATCGATGGTGCCCGAGGCGCATTTTTGTCTTGCATCGGGCGAACTTTTAGCCTCGACGCGCCACGAGGCATCCTTGGCGTTCCGCAGCTGCGGAATGTCAAAGTTCGTGGCGTTGCCCTTGAGCAAGTACTCGCTCGGGCTGCCGGACACGAAGCCGAACTTGAGCCCGCCCTTTTTGAGGTCCTCGACATTTTTGATCTCGGCCTTGCAGGAGACGATTGCGTCGGCTCCTTGCGAGACGTCGATGACCATGGCGATGGATCCCGGATATGATACCGGGAGCGCGTTGAGTTCGTAGGAGTCGACCGTCGCAACCGCGAGGTCGAGCTCCCTGTTGGCGAGCTTTTGCATGCGCTTGGGATAATCCGCCCCGTCGTCGTTGCAGACGAGGTTATACCCTTCAGCAAGCATGAGCGAACGGAGGTACGGACCGCACAGCGGTCCGTAGCCGATGAAGTTGTCGGTACCGATTTTGATGGTGCCCTTCATCTTGGCCGCGTCGCTAGTGCTTACCTGTTGCCTGGTAGTCCACCACCTGAGCGATGGGTTGAACAACAACACCGCCGGTATCCCCAATAGGAGGATGAGCGCGGCGGCAATGATTCCAGCTTTCGACGATGACATCTGTCACCTCCTGTTGTCTGTTGAACATGCTCCTAATATAAGGAGCGGTTTGAACAAGAATCTAACGAATTAACTGTTGAGTGAAATACAAGAAGAAGGAGTGCGCCGCCTCTCAACTTGTTTGCACAGGCATCGGGGCGGCGCACGGGGTCATTTGCCGCCGACGAATTGCGAGTCCGCGTAGGTCTCGCTTTCCGACGCGAGCACCGCGAGCAGAGCCTTGTTGATCTGCTCGGCGTTGTCCGCGGTGGCGTAAGTGGCGTATCCCGGCAAGTTGAGCCGGTGGCCTGCGCCGGTGCAAAAGCCCACAGTGTGGACCTGTACCGGCGACTTCTTGACGACCTCCTTGACCAGAGGCTCGGGATCACGGCCGCGATTCGCTTCGCCATCAGTAACGACAACGATGTGATACGTGCCGTATCCGCCTTGCCGTTGGTACTGCTTCATCAGCTCGTAGTAAGCGAGCTCAATAGCAGGGCCAAGCGGCGTGGCGTAGTCAGGGCTGGCCTTGGTGACCTCGGTCTCGAACAGCTTTCGGTCACGCCCGAGTGGTGCTGCCACCAGAGCTGTTGCGCCGCTCGAAAAGAGCACTAAACCGAAGTTGTCGTTGGCTGGCCGTTGGCGGGCAAAGTTGATAACAGCTTTGCCGCCCGCGACCATCCTCGTTTCTTTACCCGAACAGCTGGTCGTATTCATGCTGCCGGAGTTGTCGAGGACAAGCACCCAGTTTGCAGCCAGCATATCTTGCGCTGTGAACGCAATCTGTGGCGGCTGAACCGGCGCTGCCGCCGGCGTCGATGCTTGCGTCTGCTCCTGTTGTGCGGGGGCAGATGTCATTGGTTGAATCGGCTGCGAGTCATCGCAGCCGACGAGGGTTCCAATCAAGAGAACCCCGGCGAGCAGTTTGAGAAACGATTTTTCATGTTCGCTCCCCCTACTTCTTCGCCACGGGCAGCTCAAGCGGCTGAAAGACATCCGCCTCGGCTTCCACCGAGGTGATGCTGATTTCAGCGCGCTTCATTTTGTCGAACTGGTCTTGGTTCTGCGGATAGCAGTTGAAGTCGATATCGCCGTCCTTGTCATATTTGCAGCCGGTGACATTGGGTTTCATAAACCCGTTGCCGACGCTGGCAAACTGATTGGGGTCGAGCGAGATGCTCTTCGTCTTGGCGTACGCGATGACCGAGTCGCGCAAGGCATTGGCACGCGTGAGCGTGAGGTTCTTGGCGCCTTGTTTCATGCGCGCGAGAACTTCCGGCGTAGCGCCGGCCTTTGCCAAGCATTGGTCGATCGCGGGGCCCGAGAACTGCTGGCATTTTGCTGCGGCTGATTTGCGCTGCAGATACAGCATCGTGTCGGCGTTCCCCTCGATAGTGAGGAGCGCGCCGCCGTAGGTCGAGACCAGGTCGATGGTCTTGTCGAACTCCGCGCGGTAGAGGTCCACGGGGAACGTGTTCTCATTCGCCTTGAAGTAGACCGGAAAGCTGAACAGCCGCCCTTCGTCCACCGTATTGCGCTGCTGGCGCTCGCGCACCAACTGCTCAACCGCCTGCTTGTTGAAGCGCGACGCTTCGACGCCCTCTTTGTCGGTAATGCCGACGGAGAGCTTGGCGTAGTCGAGCGCGGCCGGTACGAACGAAACCGGCTTGCTGACCAGCTTGAGTCCTGCGGGACCGAACGCCACCCCCACCTCCGCGGTAAGTTTGGCGAAGTTGCGCGGGTAGTTATCGTCAGCGAAAAAGGCCACGTTGCCCTTCCAGCCCACAAACCGCGCGTCGCCCCACATGCCTTCCGCATCAGCGGTCGAATCGGCGCTATCGAGCAGCATCTTGGCCGAAGCCTTGATCCACTCGCCGTACGCCTGCTTGACCTTGTCCTTTTCGGTCATCACCTTGGCGGCGGCTTCCTGCCCGAGCATCAGCCCGTGCACGAAGTTGGCCACCGTCTGTTGGTTGGCGTCGTAGAAGTCCTTGCGGACGACATAGACGTCGGCGATGACGCGGTTGGCGGTCTTGGTCGACATGAGCGCTCGCGCGCCCTTGACCGAGTCTTCGGCGCCCGTGCCCACTTTGCCGCCGCTGGTGAGAGCGTTGGCGTCGGGGGAAATCACGAACGCGGCGGAGACGGTCTTGTCTTCGCGGAGCGCTTTCGCCGGGAACACGGAGGACTTGTCCTTCGGGTTGTCGGTGATGTCGCGCACCCACTTGATTTCGACGTTCGAAGTCGGAACGCCGGCGCTTTTGAGCACCGTGGTCAAGTAGTCGACATGCGGGCCGTAGGCCTGCAGGGCGATTTTCTTGCCCGCGAGATCTTGAGGACTTTTGACCGAGTCGCCCACAATGAGGACGTCGCCGCCTTCCGACCACGTCAGCTGGTAGATGACCACCGGCTGTGTGGCAGGGTTGGCGTTGATGATGTCGCTGGCCATGGCGATCATGCCGAGCGTACCGCGCAGAAACGGCGTCTTGCAGGCGAGGTAGTCCTCGACCTGATCGACGAACCGGTCTTTGCGGTAGATACGCGCGGAGATACCCTCCTTGGCGAAGATGCTTCCCTGCGCGGTCTTTTCGGTATTGCCGTTGGCGTAGATGGTGGCCATGTCGCCGCCCCACGCAATCATCGGCACCGGCAGTTCGCGGAACTGGCCGCAAGCCTGCACGGGCGTTTTGATCACTTGGGAAAGCGGCGGTGCCTGGACGTAATCCACGGCGGTTGCCTGCGCGGCGCCAAGCAACAGCAAGGCGACGGCAAGCAGCACGATTCTCTTGTATTTCACTGTTTAATCTCCTTTTCAGTTGTCAAACAGCGGTTGCGGTAGGCCTGGAGGATCCGAAACCCATCCTGCACCGCCACGCACACTACACTATAGTATTTAACCTGTCAAGGTCTTTACTTGGTAAAAAACCCTTATTTTACAAGCCTTTTTTCCGATTATTTTTAGATAAAAAAAGCCCGCCGCAAGGCGGGCTGCATTCATTAGGCGGCTTGAGCTCTTGTTGCAGGCCAGTCCCAGGTCGCGTCAAGGCCTTTGCGGACTTCGGCGACAAAGTTATTCGCCATACCCTTGAGGGCTTTATAGCCTTCGGTCGCGAGCGGTGCCGCACTGCGCCGCACGATACGTTCGGCCGATTCGAAGTCGTAAAAGGGATGCCAGCCCTGCTTGGCTGTGCGACGTAGTCTCTTAATGTCCCGCAAAGCGATAGCATCGAGACTCGCCTCAACGCTCCCTGACTTGGCGGTACGGCTTTCGATTGCCGCTTCTGCGCGGCGAAGAAAGGCTCGTCGCGTACCCTCGCAGGCTGGTGCCATAGCGACCACGCCCGCCCCGACCAGTGCAACTCCTTCGAGTGCCGCAGCGCCGTACACGACACCGTACAGCAACTTGGTAAACATAGATTCCTCCTTACATTTTTACCGGCGGCAAACCGGCAGGTACTGCCTGTCCCCAGTATACCATTTTCACAATAATGCGGCTTTTATTCTCCGAATGCCTTGTGCAACCGCTTCTTCTTTCAAAATTTTAAAGACACCCAGCTCGCCGGTATGCTGCACATGCGGGCCGCCGCAGAATTCTATCGAGTATGCGGAGTCAAGTGGGCCGACCGAGTACACCGAGACGCGCTCCGGATATTTGGCGCCAAACTCGCGCTCGGCCCCCAGCTTCTCCGCCTCCGCAAGCGGCATTTCGGTGCGCACGACGGGTAAATCTTCTTTTATTTTTTCGTTTACGATTCTTTCGACTTCGGCTTTTTGTTCTGCAGTCATCTTTTCGCCATGGACAAAGTCGATACGCAGGCGCTCTTGGGTAATGTTGGAGCCGCGCTGATGCACGTGGGCCCCTAGCACTTGCTGAAGCGCTTTGAGCAAAAGATGGTGTGCGGTGTGCAAGCGTGTCGTCGCTTCGGAAGTATCCGCAAGCCCGCCCTTAAACTTCTGCTCACTCCCCGCGCGGCTCAAGTTTTGGTGCTCTTTGAGCAGCTCCTTAAAGCCCTCAAAATCTATTTGTTTAATACCCTTCAATCCCGCCTCCTCGGCAATAAGTTCTATCGGGAATCCGTAGGTGGTAAAGAGTTGGAATGCGTCTTGTGCCGAAAGCGACCCGCCGGCGGTAAACCGCGCGAGTTCCTTCATCCCGCGCTCCAAGGTCTTGCGGAAGCGCGTTTCTTCCGCCCCGATTTCCGCGACGCCGGTCAAGTCGCCGAGTTGTCCGTGCGGGACGCCCAATATGTCGGCATAGCGCACCGCTCTGCGTATGAGCCGCCTCACGACATATCCGCGCTCGACATTGCCGGGGAGCACGCCGTCGGCTATCAAATACCCCGCCGCGCGCAAATGGTCGGCAACTATCCTAAAAGCCCGCACATACTCATATACTTGAGTTTGTAAGGATGTTGTATTTGTGGGATATTTTTTGCCGCTCGCTTCCTCAAGTTTTTTAATAAGCGGCGTAAAGGCTTCGGTAGCAAACACATCCGGATTACTTATAGATGCCGCAGCGATGCGCTCCAGCCCTCCGCCAAAGTCCACGTTCTTTTTTGGCAAAAGACCGAAGGTTCCGTCAGCGTTCTTTATATATTGCATAAAGACGCTGTTTCCTATTTCAAGAAACCGCCCGCAATCGCAGTTGGGATGGCACTCGGCGCCGAACTTTGTGTCGTGTTTTATACTCTCAAATTCATAAAAAACTTCCGAGTCCGGTCCGCCCGGCTCGCCTGTTGGCATGTTCTCCGGCGCGCCGGCGCGGCTCCACCAGTTTTTCTTTCCGTAAAACTTGATGCGTTCTTCCGCTATGCCGAACTCTTTCCATATCTGCGCCGACTCTTTATCCCGAGGCAGATCGAGGGAGGTGTCCCCTTCAAAACAAGTAATCCAAAGTTTTTCTTTCGGGATGCCTATTTCTTTTGTGAGAAACTCAAAAAAATATCCTAACTGCTCTTTTTTAAAATAGTCGCCCAACGACCAGTTGCCGAGCATTTCAAAAAAGGTGGTGTGGCGGTTATCCCCCACCTCCTCGATATCCATCGACCTAAAACATTTTTGGGAGTTGGCAAGGCGTGTTCCTGCAGGATGCGGCGCACCCAAAAGATACGGCACCAGCGGCTGCATCCCGCTCCCGGTAAACAAAGTAGTAGGGTCGTTCTCCGGCACCAGAGGAGCCGACGGGAGTATCGCGTGTCCCCGCGCCCTAAAAAACTCCAAATATTTCGCCCGCACTTCGTTGGGGGTCATCGCGCTTAAAAGTACCGCATTTTGAACAATAAAAAAAGCCCTCAACTTGCGCTAGAGGGCTTAAAGGGTCGCTCGCGGTTGACTCTGTTGAGTACCGTTTGCATTTCTTGCATTAATTGCCATGCCCTGCCGACTTTGCGGCGGGCGGCGATAACATTCTTCTTCCCGATGCTCGCGAGCATGCGGGAGCTCTTCGGTCTCCATCCCATGGAATCCTCCTAAAAGAAAAGGCGAGCTGGTACAACTGTACCATCCCGCCCCACTGATGTCACGTTAGGACTTGGCCTTTACGGATCCCTTCAAAGCCTCGAAACGCTCGATCCAGGAGTTAACCCGCTTGCCGGCCTCCGTGTTGATGCGCTGGACGTGCAACAGCACATCGAGCACGCTCTTCGCGGAGGTCTCGCCGTCTTCGAACTTGTCGAGAAGGTCACGGAACACCGCAATGTTCCTCTGCGAGTTGCCCTTATGACGGTTGGAAATTTCTCGCTTGATTTCCGAGATATCAAGCGAGCGCCTGCGCCGCTTCACCCCGGTAATTTCGTCCCGAAGCGTATCGACATTGACTCGATGCTGCTTTGCAGCAACTTCCGGCGTTACTCCCGCATGCGCAACGGCGTTCTTTGCCTTATTCATGCGAGAGGACGAAACAAGCGCGGTTGCCGCCTTCATGAGTTTGCGTACATGCGAAGGCTGATAGAACTTGGCGAACCGCTTATTGACTTCGGCATGCGACACATCATTCTCCAAAAGCTGGCGCATCACGAAGATAACGTCAGCCCGAGTCGGCGGAAACGGCGAGTCAGAGACGTTCTTGCCGAACGCGTCCATGAGCTGGTCGACGAATTCCATCGGTTCGACCAGCACGCACTCCGCGTGCTTGCGCCCGAGACGATCGAGTGCCGCCTTGCGGTGCCGGCCTTCGTGGATGACCATGGTGCCGCGCACAACTTCGATCGGCGGAACGCTCTCGCCTGACTCGTACAACTCCATGAAGAATATTACGCGGTCTTCGTTGAGCTGTTTGCGGACGTCATATTTCATTACAAGGTCCGCGACCGGCAGAAGAACGACGTTCTTCTTGCCGGCAACTGCGACGTTGGCCTTACTCATTGCTGTTTGCTCCTTGCTGAGTTGGTTGGCGTTAGTCGTTCTGGGTCAAGATCTTCGCCAGAGCGACACTCGGGCCGCTCTTTTCCTTCATCTTCTCGTCGGCTTCTGCAGCGAGCATGATGATGGCACCGCCGCGGGCAGGACGAGAAACGAGAAATCCTTCCGTTATCATCTGGTCGATGATTGGGCGCGGCTCTTCGTCGTAATACTGCCGAAAGGCGTTGTTGAAGTTGGAGTACACTACGTGAATGCCCTTGTAAGGGGGATTCCGCAGTGCCTTGATTGAGCGTTCGACGAACTCTTTGTAACTCATCTTGGAGTTACTGGGGTTTGACTTCGTCTTCTGCACCGAAGACCGAGTTGGCTTCTTACTCATTGCTGTTTGCTCCTTGCTGACCGCTGGATACACCGTTCCGACTTTTGTCAGACGGTTTTGCGTACCGAGCTTGCATTGCTCTCCATCCGGCACGCTTTTCGCGTAGCTTGGACAGAACGACAATTTCGCCCGGCTCGGGCGCATCTTCCTCATCCCATACGCTTTTTTCGAGAGAAAAGGTGACTGAACCTAGTCCCTGTACTGTCGCAATGGCATAAGGACCGTGCTTCCCGGAGTCTACCTTTTGGATGACCCCTCGGACCGTGTCCTTTTCGGGCATCTACGCCTCCTTTCGGACCATTAGTTTTGATAGACCTGATCCAGTAGGCAATATACATATATATTCAGAAATTTGTCAAGATCTGCTATAATGCAAACCTTATGTTTAAAAAAGGAAAAAAGTACTGGGGATTTGATACAAAAAACATCGACAAAAAGGTCCGGGCGCAGGATGATTTTTATCATTACGCCAACGGCGGGTGGCTCAAAAAAACCAAAATTCCGCCCGAGGAGTCGCGGTGGGGCTCCTTTACCATCCTGCGCTACCGGACAGAGCAGCAGCTCAAAAAAATAGTCACCGCTACCAGGCATCCGCTGGTAAGGGGTATTTACCGCTCCGCTATCGACATGAAGACGCGCAACAAGCTTGATGCTGGGCCGATGGCGCCCCTGCGCCTCTTGGTGCGCGCTATTAAAAACAAAAACGATTTGCTCAAAGTAATTGCCCGCTTGCATGTGCTCGGAGTATCGGCAGGCTGGGGCGCCATGGTCGACCAGGACTCCAAAGACTCGTCAAAATATCTGCTCCATCTGTGGCAAGGGGGTTTGGGGCTGCCCGAGCGCGACTACTACTTGCTCGACAAACCGGAGCAAAAACGCGTCCGCGCGGCGTATAAACAACATATTAAAAATATGTTGAAACTTACAAATCACAAATCACAAACTATCCAAAAAATAGTAGATACTATCATGCGCATAGAGACAGCGCTTGCACAGGCATCGATGAAAAAGGAGGACACCCGCGATTCCGAAAAGGTGTACCACAAGCTGACGCTCGCGCAACTGCAAAAACTTTGCCCTGCAGTTGATTGGAAATTGTATTTTGCTAGCACCCTAGTCCCTAGCATCCAGTCCCTCATTGTGGGTCAGCCTGAATTTTTTAAAGCGCTTTCCAAAATCATAGAAACGACGCTCCTAGAAGATTTGAAGACGTATCTGGAGTGGCGTGTCGTAAGCGACCTGTCGCCTTTGCTTTCTGACCGCTTTGTCAAAGAAAACTTTACGTACGCCTCGGTGCTTACCGGGCAAAAAAAGATGCGTGCGCTCTGGCGCCGCGCACTTGGTGCCACCGGCATTGTGGGCGAAGCGCTCGGGCGGTTGTACGTCAAACGGCACTTCCCCGCCGCCTCCAAACGCACTATGGATGCACTGGTAAGCGACCTGTTTGATGTGTACGAAAGCCGGATTAAAAAGCTCGACTGGATGAGCGCCGCCACCAAGCGCAAAGCGGTGGTTAAGCTGCGCGCCATGAAGCGCAAAATCGGCTACCCTGACAAATGGGAAAAGTATAAAGGGCTGTTGATAGAACCCAATGATTATTTTGGCAATATGCTGCGCGCCGCACAGTGGCACCACCGCAAACAAATGCGCAAACTGCGCAAGCCGGTCGACCGCGCCGAGTGGTTTATGTACCCGCAGACCGTCAACGCCTACCATCATTCGAACCTCAATGAAATTGTTTTTCCCGCCGCGATTTTGCAGTGGCCGTTCTTTGACGCCAAAGCCGATGCGGCGGTCAACTACGCGGGCATCGGCTCGGTCATCGGGCACGAGATAACGCACGGCTTTGACGACCAAGGCTCAAAGTTTGACGCCAAGGGCAATATGAAAAGCTGGTGGACATCCGCAGACCGCAAGCGGTTTATGCAAAAGAGTAAACCGTTTGTATCGCAGGCTAACGAGGTTGAGGTGGAGCCCGGCGTGCATATCAACGGCCAACTGACGCTCGGGGAAAATATGGCCGACGTGGGCGGGCTGGTGATAGCCTACGAGGCGTACCAACACCACCTTAAAAAATCCGGCCGCAAAATTATCGCCGGCCTTTCGCCCGAAGAGCGCTTCTTTTTGGGCTTTGCCCAAATGGAGCAGGAAGCTGTGCGGCCTGAATTTAGAAAACTTATGACGCTTACAGACTCCCATGCCGACAATCCCTGGCGCGTCAACGGTCCGCTCTCGAACTTTGAACCCTTCTACCAAACCTTCAAACTAAAAAAAGGCGACAAACTCTACCGCCCTCCAACCTCCCGCGCCCAGGTTTGGTAGATTGACGGAAGTGCTGTTTGCTTGTAACCTCTTTCTCAGAACTTAACGAAATGGAAGGATATAGTGATGGAAAGCATCGGCAAAGGCATTGGTACTGCCGGTATCTGGGGAGGCCTTGCGGCAGCAATAGCTTTTAGCGGGGATGCTAATGTTGCAGTGGCTATACTCGGAAGCATCTGTGCGACTATAGCGACGGGCGTTATTTGGAGTTCTCGTTAGTCCCGCCCCTCAAGCGGGATTTTTTATAACCAACCAACATTTACCTTAACCGTTCTTATTCCTCAATTCGGGCGAATTAGAGAATAGTAAGAACTGTTTTTAATAAGGCGGAGCTGGGCCGGGCAATCCGGTACAAGACGGTTGTGCTAGTCTGTTCCCTATCCAATAACCCGCAAGTCGAAAGAATGAGCAGGTGTGCAGAGGTTGATTTGAACGAAAGTTTAATTTCTGCGGCAATGGAACCAACAGAAGCCTGACCTTTCTGTTCCAGATATTTGAGTATTGCGAGCCGCCGCCTATTTGCCAAAGCTTTTAGTTGCGCTTCCGTTTCACGTATATCTTTCATCGTTTCTATTCGCTTATTCGGCAGAATTAAAGAATAACATAGGATATTTAAGTTCAAGATATCTTTTGTGGTGGGTACAGGTGCTTGACTTGGTTTCCTTTTTTTGTTTGACTAATGGTAGATAGTTTCTCAAACTGAAAGAGGCGGCCATGCGTGTTCTTGAATACGGTCGGCGGTATCTACCGCCAGCACTTGCATTCCTGATTGGAGCTTACCTTCTTGCGATTACCGCATCAATATTCGAAGGTACTCAGCGAATGCTCAACAATCCGCCCCCGGTACTTTCGGAGAAGATTTGGCGTACACCGCAGGCCACATTCATCTCGCAGAGCGACCTGCCATTCATCATATCGATGCAAACTGTCTCGATGGATGAGTTCAAGCGAGAGTTCGCGAATAAACCCCACAAAATACTCATATGGGAGGGGTTGACCGGCACGAGCTTGACTTATCTGGCAGAAGTCCAATACCAGAATAAGCCTGTGTATCGCGTCACGTGGAGATCCTTGCCGTTTTGCACCCGGGGCGGTGAAAATGGATGGCGGACGGAGACCTCGTTTGATGGAAAAGACGAATTCGTATCGAGGCCCACAAATTTTGTGGGCGACCAAGATTTTTTCGGTTACATGGCATTTGCTGTCGGTCTTGTTCTTGTTTTTTGGTCCATCGGCAAAGTGATATTGGAGACTCGCCGCAGAAAGACAACCGATACCCTCCCCGCCTGATCGCGGTGAGGGATTTTTTATAGAAATTACGAAATTACCTTATCGCCAGTCAATGGAAGTCTTTCCGCGCGACTCCAAGTACGCATTAGTTTTGCTGAAGGGCTTACTGCCGAAGAAGCCGGAACGTGCGGAGAAGGGAGAGGGATGTGGGGATTCTATTACACAGTGTTTGGTGCGGTCGATATGCGCGCCTTTTTGCTTGGCGTAGTTGCCCCACAAAATAAATACAACGTGCTCGCGTTGCTCCGACAGCGCTTTAATCGCCGCGTCGGTAAATTGCTCCCACCCCTTGTTTTGATGCGAACCGGCAGTGTTGGCGCGCACCGTAAGCGTCGCGTTTAAAAGCAGTACGCCCTGCTTGGCCCACCGCTCTAAATCTCCCGTTTTATTTTTAACCGGCTGGCCCAAGTCACTCTCCAATTCTTTATAAATGTTCTGCAGCGACGGCGGAAGGGCAACACCCTCCCCCACTGCAAAACATAGGCCGTTGGCTTGGCCTGGCCCGTGATACGGGTCTTGGCCGAGTATCACGACTTTAACTTTATCAAACGGCGTTAAGTCAAAAGCCCGAAAAATATGCTTCGGCGGCGGATACACCGCGCCTTTTTTGTACTCGTCTTTAACAAAAGCGGCCAGAGCGGCAAAATACTCTTTGCCGAACTCGCTCTCCAAAACTTTTTTCCAACTGGACTCAATCTTTACTTCCATAACCTAACGTCGATAAGCTTCTTCGAGCAAAAGTTCTACTTTGCGGCTTGGGCCGCCGCGGTTGTAGTCGCCTATTTTGCCGTCGCTGCGCACCACGCGGTGGCACGGAATTGTTTCGTCATAATTATGCGCCATCAGGGTCCCCACCGCTCGCGCGGCGCGCGGG
>Ga0209542_10011268_pt1 | contig 15891 bp, 19 predicted proteins | sample RifCSPhighO2_01_FD_184028 | JGI IMG/M metagenome (GOLD analysis project Ga0209542, IMG submission 184028) | Soil microbial communities from Rifle, Colorado - Rifle CSP2_plank highO2_0.1 (SPAdes) (version 2) | ecosystem: Environmental > Terrestrial > Deep subsurface > Rock core/Sediment ... | reverse complement strand
AATTGTATTTATTGTTATTGTGCCAGAACACAAAGCATCACTACATGTTGCTATTTTTACAGAGTTTGATTGATAAAAAACTATAACAGGATTTTCAAAAGCATTTAATCTTACTTCTGGGAAATCCCCACTTGCAGAAATAATATTGCTAATACTTGATGTACAACTAATATTTGTACATGCAATTAATTTAAGCTCACCTGTTATAGTATCTTTATATACGATACGTGGTAAATCAGAACTACCAACAGCAACAGATGTTAATTGACCATTATTTGCAACTGTAGTTACTATCGCTTCTGCACTCTTGTGCGCAAGCAAAAAAGATCCTACTCCTATTATAATTATAGCTAAAATAACTATGTGGGTTTTATTTATCATCATATGCAAATTACTATATCATATATTACAAAAAAAGCAATACCTCATGATATTAGTAATAAAAAAACTTTTTTCATCTATACTTTATAACTTTCAATTTCCTACTGCAACACAACCCCATTATCCAAAACTGTTGTAATGTTAGTACAACCTACTTGTTTGTTAGCAACATGACGTGATGATTGATAGAAATAACCAGTTGGTTGTAAAAATGCCCTCCACACCGATAGAACATCATTAGTAAATACACCTTGCCAGCTCTTTAAAGCTTTTTCTGTTTTAGGACCAAAGATACCTCGTGATGTGCTGTTTATAATATGGCCTCTTTCATTTAAGAAGTTCTGCAATTTAGCAACATCTTGCTTCCCTCTTACTCCATCTCTATCACCTCTTCGTAAAAAATCAATGAAGTAAGGGCAGATTAATGGAATACGATTATTGCCTTTATCTAGAAATAGACGACGCAGAACATTGCCTCCTCTTGTATCATTAGAAACAATCACAGAAATTGAATCATTGTCAGTAATGTTAACTGTAATTTCATCATTAATGAACATCCCATCATAATTTGTATCGGCGGATGATAATATATAATCAATATAATCATAGTGTGTTCCTTCAACATCAGTATCGTCAATCGCTTCCACTGTAACTGTTTGGGGAGTATCAAAATTAAGAGATGTAAATGTTAAATCTAGCGACACGCTTTGCCCATTTAATGTTACTTCCCCATTATCTGTATCAAGCGTTACTGTAACATCAGCACTTGGGGCGTCAGATAACTCAACTGTGAATGTATCCGTAGCGCCACCTTCTATAACATCAGTTGATCCACCAGCTTGTATAATAATTGAGACATAATATGAACCCAACGTGACATCTCCACCATCTGAAAATGCTATAAATGGAATATATGTTGGACTAAAAACAAAACTTATCGCACCACTTGGATTAACACCAGTATCAAGTGTTATATAAGTAGCGGATGCCGGCGTACATATAGCATCTCCACATTGCATTAATTTAATGTCTGTACCATCATTATAAACAATTACTGGATATACGTTGAAATTAATACTGGGCCATATTATAGAACCGATAGCTCTATTATAATATTCTGTATTTCCTGAACATGTTGTATCAGAGCATACAGAAATTGCTAGGTCAGTAGAATCTGCATAAGCAACTGTAGGAATGTTAGAAGCATTAAACGAAAAAGAATTATTCGCAACTGTTATACCAGCACTTGTATCTAAAGTTACGATAGTATTCCCAGAAGAACACGCTGTGTTACCGCAGTATGCTAATTTAAGTATTGTATTTGATGCATCAATATAACTTACAAAAGGAATATCTGTTGATGGTTGGATATCTATATAAACACCAGCATTAGTAGAAATTGGACCAGCATCTAGAATTTGTGTTGTGTTGCCAGACGAGCATGTCGTATTTCCACATACTGCTACTTTAATTTCATTTGTAATATCCTGATATGCAACAATTGGGATTCCAGAAGAGTTAACACTTATAGACACGTTTGTGTCTGTATTAATTGAAGAATCAAGAGTAACTGGAGATGATATAGACGAACACAAACTATCCTGACAAAAAACTAGCTTCAATGTGCTAACACCAGATGTTGAAGTAACATACGCTACAACAGGATAGCCATTTTGGTCTAATAATAAGTCAAAATAACCTGTACTATTATTATTACCATCAAGTGTAACAGTTGTAACACCACTGGATGTACATAATGAATCATCACAAATATCAATCATTAAGTTGCCTGTAACCATATTATCTTGATATACAATGATTGGCTTATTACTTGACGACAGCACCATGCTTACTGTCGCGCCAGCCCCTGTTTCAACAACAGTACTATACGCCACAACATATTTTGTTGTTATATAAGCAACACCAAAAATCACTATAACAATTAAAGTAGAAATAATAGCGGTTAGATATTTTTTTATCATACAAAACATAGTATACCAGAGATACAACAAAAGAAAAGATATGCACATTTGCCTAATCCTTTCTGGTGGGGCACCTCATCCTTTGGAGGGGGATAGGGGGAGACCAACTAGTTCAACACAACTCCATTATCCAAAACTGTTGTAATGTTAGTACAACCAACTTGTTTGTTAGCAACATGACGCGATGATTGATAGAAAACACCTGTTGGATTAAATATACCCCATACTGTGAGTATCTGTTCACGGAAAGCTGTTTGCCAACGTTTCAGACCTCCTTCTGTGTTAATACCAAATGAACCATCTGTATATCCAGCTTTGTATCCTCTTTCATTTAAAAATGTTTGAAGTTTTGATACATCAGTTATATTGTCTTCCCCATCTCTATTGCCTCGTACTAAGAAGTTTGTGAAGTAAGGGCAGAATGATTGTTGAGAATTAGAAGAAAGTGACGTATGTTTAGGAAGAAAAAGACGACGGAGGACATTGCCACCGCTTGAATTTGATGTGGCTATAACTGGAGAAGATGAATCATCGTCAATTATTGTTACTGTAGATGTTGATTGTGAACCGATTGTTGTATCAACATCAGCATTTGTAAGTTCTAGAAGTATGGTTTCACTATTTTCAATATCACTGTCATTAATTATTGTGATTGTTGAAGTGATAGTTTGTGGTGTTGTATAATCACCAGCTAGAATAGTTAATGTTGTAGGATCAGTATATGTATAATCTACACCAAGCCCACTTGCAGTACCACCTGTTATATCAATATCAACTGTATTCGGACCTGTTGTCGTTGTATCTTCTCCAGACACTTCAAATGTTAGATTCAATATAGCTACATTTTCATTTTCACTATATGTTGCTGAATCAAATTCTATTGTTAAACCAGAACAATTTGGGTCATCGCAGTGGAGAACCTTTAAGTCCCCATTAGTTATATCTCTATAACCAATAACTGGGTTTCCATTTGATCCTAATTGCAAGGACGTATATAATCCAACATCACCAGTAGTGTCAGGTGATGTTATTGTATTTCCACTTGAACAATCTTCATCACCACAATGAAGAACTTTTAAATCACCATTTGTAGCGTCATAATAACTAATCACGGGGAAGCCATCTGAGTCTAACTGTAATGATGGGTACCAACCAACATTACCAATAGTATCCGGTGATACTACTGAACTCACAATTGAGCAACTAACATTCCCACAATGTAGAACCTTTAAATTACCATTTGTATTATCGTAGTAACTTACAATCGGGAAGCCATCTGAGTCTAACTGTAATGATGGGTACCACCCAACAGAGCCAGTGGTGTCTGGTGATTCTGTTGAACTTACAATTGAACAATCATCATCACCACAATTTAAAATTTTTAAATTACCATTAGTTGAATCAAAATAACTTACAATCGGAAAACCACTTGAATCTAATTGCATAGAAGTAAATGCGCCAACAAAGCCGGTTGTATCAGGAGAATTTATAGAATTTACGCCCAAACAATCAACACTATCACAATGTAAAATTTTTAGATTTCCGTTAGTGGTATCATAATAACTTACAACTGGATTTCCACCCGAGTCTAACTGCAAACTGCTACTCTGCCCAACATTACCGATAGTATCTGGGGATGTGATTGTATCAATAATTGAGCACGTTGAATCGCCACATAAAAGAATCTTTAAATTAGCATTGGTATAATCAAGATAACTTATAACTGGATTACCACTTGAATCTAATTGAAGAGAGGTTGTAAATCCCACAGATAAAGTATCAGGTGATGTTATTGTATTACTACTTGAACATGTTGCATCTCCACAGTGAAGAATTTTTAATTCTCCATTAGTAAGATCGTGATAGCTTATTACTGGATACCCACTTGAATCTAGTTGCATTGAAATGTAATACCCAATATCGCCAACAGTACTATCTGGTGTAGATATTACGTCAGTCGCATATGCTTTAAGTGAAAAAATGAGTAAGAAAAAACAGCACATCACAACAAAAGTGACATATCGTATTAGATGACGGTATTTATAAATTGCCAAATTCAACATATATTTTGTACAGATACCATAGTATACCAAATATACATATTATTGACTCAAAACTACGTAATACGTGGTTTTGATTTGATTATATAATACAGCAATATTAAGCTTATAGTGATTCGCCTGAAAATGCGCTTAGTGATGCACTCGCTGACTCTAACTTTGTAGAAAATACTGATTCTCTTGATATATCTGAATCAGTACTATCGGAGTCCGAGTTATAATCTGAAGGAGAAGTGCTTGTTCCAGAGACACTCGCGCTTGTGCTACGGTACTTATCAGTAATTGATTTACTTACTATAAAATCTGAATTTCTCTGTAATGAAGCGTGTGGTTTAAAGCTATCCACAGAATCTGATGACATATTACTACCCCGAGAACAAACTGCGTTATTACAACGTAAAACTTTTAAATCACCATTAGTATAATTATAATAACCAATAACTGGATTCCCGTTTGAATCCAATTGCATTGAAACATGCCATCCAATATTTCCAAGTGCGTCAGGCGACACCACAGTATTACCACTTGAACATGTTGTATTACCACAATGTAGAACCTTTAGATTACCATTTGTATAATCTAAATAACTAACAACTGGTATACCATTAGCATCCAATCGCAATGATGTATCAACTCCAACATCCCCAGTAGTATCAGGTGATGTGATTGTATTACCACTTGAGCATGTTGTGTCACCACAGTGAATAATTTTTAGATCACCATTTGTAATATCATAATAACTTACAACCGGGTTTCCATTTGAATCAAGCTGTAAACCTGTGCCCTGTCCTACATTCCCAATAGTATCAGGTGATGTGATTGTATTACCACTTGAGCATGTTGTGTCACCACAGTGAATAATTTTTAGATCAAAATTGGTATAGTCAAGATAACTAATTACAGGATATCCATTTGAATCCAATTTAAGAGATGTTGAATGCCCAACATTATTTGCTGTGTCAGGAGATATTATGACATTCCCACCAGAGCACATAACATTACCACAATGTAGAACTTTTAGATCACCATTAGTATAGTCAAGATAACTAATTACAGGATATCCATTTGAATCCAATTGCAAAGATGCATATCCACCAACATTACCTACAGTATCAGGTGATGTGATTGTATTACCACTTGAGCATGTAGTATCACCACAACGTAGTAACTTGATATCTCCATTTGTTACATCATAATAACTAACTATTGGATGTCCATTTGAATCTAATTGCATTGAAGTATAATATCCTACATCTCCAAATGTATCAGGAGAAGTTACTATATTGCCACTTAAACATATTGAATCTCCACAATGTAATATTCTTAAATCTCCGTTTGTAGAATCATAATAACTAATTATAGGATATCCATTTGAATCTAGTTGTAGTGATGCATAGTTCCCTACATCTCCAATTGTATCTGGTGAAGTAATTATGTAGGTAGCTTCTGTAAACTTGGAGAATAGTAGAAAAACTGCCAAAACAAATACAGAAAAAGCAACTTTTCTAGAAATTATAGATAACACCAGGATTCTGTTATTAATCATAATATTTATAAAATACCGAATTCATTAATATGTAAGCACTATACCACTATTTATAAAAAATGCAAAAAACAAGTACATTTATATACTTAACGTAAATTGAGATAAAATATCTCATTTTATTATAAACGAAACCACCCCCTTACGGAGATGGTCCATACCGCGCTCGGCGTGGTTGTGCTCGTATGAGTATTTAATTCTAGGCACCGATGGTGAAAATTATGATCTTATTGAAGATCCGAGTTTCTCAAGAGCCCTGCTAGCAACATCACGACCTCCCATACCAAATGCTATGGCTCCTGCTAGTGCAATCATGAAGACGATTGCTTGATAAAGCGTCTGCAAATAAAAGCTTGCAATACCAATCTGTCCAAGAGCAATAATGACTGCAAATACCCAAACACAGATACGAGTAATCATACCAAGCATTTGACCTGACTTATTGTGAGCAAGCATGTCAGCTCCGCCAGCAATAATCTTAGCCAAAACATCAGCAAAGATAGAACCAGCGAATAGAACCAACATTGCTACTATAAGATTAGGGATAAATGAGTTTACGATATTACCCAAGAACATATTAATCTGTGTCAAATGAAGGATATCAAATGAGAAAATCAAGAATACGACGATGAAGAACCATCGAACGATTTCTCCTATAAATAGGCCAGAGTTAAGCTTATAACCAGCACGCTCAACTGCTTCATCTAGACCAGTATGCTTTAATAAATCGTCAATTCTAAGAACTTTAAAAAGTTCTACTACGGCATGCTTAGCAAGCCAACCAATAAGCAAACCTATGAGTACGAAAATAATCGCAAAAACAATCTTAGGAAGTGTCTGCGCGACACCGAACCACACACCCTGAAGTGATCCAAGAAGTGAAGTTGCTGAAATGGAATATTGCATATGTATAAAAACGGTGCTCTAAAAAATTAATAATACTCGAACACACGGATATAATTATTATATCACGTCTCCAGAGGTAAACCCAACTTATCAACAACGCGCTCATGTGGAGAACTAAAGACATCAAGGAGATGCTGGTCATACATTTGAAGACGATATTGAAATTCTGCTGGCGTGAAAACAGAATAGCGTAATTCTTTACCAACTTCAGCTTCAAGATTGCTCATAACACGTGAAAGTTTTTTCGCATTTAATTTATCGCCAACTATAATAACATCAACGCCTTGTTCATAATTCTTCATGAAAATACCAGAAAGAACAAGCATTTTAATAGATCCTGCAACAGAAAAACGGTTTTGTAGCTCTTGTGTATGGATAAGTTCGGAATCAATAAGAAGAGATCGCAACGGCTCAACGAGTGGAAAATCTTTATTCAAAATCCAACCAGTCACTTTTTTAGAAACTGATTTACGTTTTGCTGAAATTCTACGAGATTTAAGCAATATGAATTTTGTGTAACTCTTTGGCTTTAAGAAACCAACATGCAAAAGAGTGCTAACTTCTTTGCGAGCGATCGGTCTATTAACTTTACTACGTTCAGTAATACTAGGCGCATCAAATGGCGTATCTGGACTAAAAAGAAAAAGACGCATTATTTTTACTCGCGCTGAACTATCAAAAATTGTTGCTAGTTTTTCCATAAATGCTATTGCGATTTATTAAGTATAGCATATTGCTTTTATCTTTTCCCCCTCCTTCGGAGGGGGTAAGGGGGAGGCACTTAGTATTCCCGCATAGCTATTTGCGCATCAAGCTTATTTATAAGGTCTGATATAACCCCAACAACGATGAGAATGCTGGTTCCTCCTAACGCGAATGATGTAATTCCTGTTGCTGACTGAACTATAGTAGGAATAATAGCAAGTACAGCAAGAAATAGCGCGCTTACAAGCGTAATACGATTCACTACCATACCAATATACTCGCGAGTTGCCATACCCGGACGAACGCCTGGTATAAACGCCCCACCCTTTTGCAAATTATCTGCCATACTTTCTGGGTCAAATGTAATTGCGGTATAAAAATATGTAAATAGAAATACAAGAATAAAGTATGTGATACCATAGAACCAGCCATTATTAAAAATGTCATTCACAATATTGCCAATACGCTGTAGTGTCGCATTACTAGCAACCATGAAGAAGTTTGCTATCATGCGTGGGAAAAGAAGGATAGAAATACCGAAAATAATCGGCATAACTCCGGCCATATTTATACGCAATGGAATGTATGATGCGGTGCCACCATATGTTTGCCCGCCACGAGAGTGTTTAGCATATATAACAGGAAGAGGGCGTTCTGCTTCTGCAATATATATAATTCCTGCAACCAAAACTATAATAGCTACAAGAAGACCTATATATGTTGGTAGCTGAGATGGCGTATATGTAAAAATAAGTTGTGAAATATTTGAAGGAATACTCGCAACGATGCCAGCAAAGATAATAAGCGACACCCCATTTCCAAAACCATATTCCGAAATAAGCTCGCCAAGCCACATAGTAAGCATCGCGCCAGATATAACAATAATTAGATTAGTTATTGTCCCGACAATACCTAAATTTTGTATAATTCCCTGTTGCGTTAATAAAGCTAAAAGACCAAATCCTTGTAGGGCCGCAATTGGTATAGTAATTAAACGAGAAACTTGATTAAATTTCTTACGTCCAATTTCACCCTGATGATGATACATATCCTTCAGCTTTGGAGAAAGTATCGTTAGAAGCTGAATTATAATAGAACCAGTGATAAATGGACCTGTACCTAACATGACAATTGATAGTTGGGATAATGCTCCTCCAGAAAAAATATTCAAAAGTCCGAAAAACTGATTTCCTTGTAAAAAATTCTGCAAAGCGGCCACATCAACACCAGGAATTGGAATTGTTGAAAGTAAACGAAAGATTGCAAAAATCCCAAGTATGAAAAGTACGCGAGTACGAAGAAATCTGTCGCGTACAAGAATTTCAAGTTTTTTCAGAAATACATTCATATTGTATATACTATCACATTCTTTCTATGCTAAGAGCATGAGCCACCAGCGGCTATAATCTTTGCGCGAGCGCTGCCAGATACAGTAAAGCCAGTGACAGTTAACTTTTTAGTCAGCGTTCCAGAACCAAGAATTTTAACTGAACGACTAAGAATCTGGCGATTTGTTGCAATCCCCTTTTCTATGATTGTTTCTGGTGAAACTGTATTACCAGAAGCAAATACAGATTCAAGAGTAGAGACATTTAATGCTATTACTTTTGGGCTATACACATTTGTTTGTCCCCTATTCTTTCCAAAACCACGCAACTTTGGAAAACGTTTCATCATGTCGCGTATTTCAGGACGAATTTTATGTCCAGCACGCGCCTTTTGTCCTTTGATACCATGTCCGGATGTTTTACCACGCTTACCACCACGTCCAATACGCACATAAACCTTCCTTTTTGTATTACGTTGTAGATTATTGAGTTGCATAAAATAATACTAGATAATTACTATTTGATTATAGAAGCATCATTAGAAACATCTACACCTACATGAGCAACTGGACGCTCTGGTGCTACAGATGAACCCCTTGCTATAACAAATGGTTCTAACGCGACCAATGTTGCGCGAGCAATGTTAACTTTGTTACGAGTACGTGACAATACTCTAGCAGTAACATTGCGAATACCAGCCAGATCTAAAACTGTACGAACTGCGCTTCCTGCTACTAACCCACGGCCTCCATTTGGGCGGAGATTCACAATTCCAGAACTTGATTTAGCATCAGTTTCAAATGGAATAGAATTTGTATCATCTAGACGAAGTTTGATAAGTGATCGTTTTGCATCATTAAAAGCTTTTTGAATTGCTAATGACGTATCATTTGCTTTACCCATGCCAACGCCAACACGACCACGATGATCTCCGATTGCTAAGGCAACACTAAAAGAAAAACGTCGTCCTCCTGCCATAACACGAGTTACACGACGAAGTGAAATTATTTTCTGGTCAAAATCTGACTTAACTTTTTCACGACGTGGAGCTTTTGAGCGGAAATTACGTTTAGATGTACGACGGCCAGTATCATTACTACGAGATTCTTGCACAACAATAGGATCGACTATTTTATCTGTAGATGGTGCATCATCAATAACCTGTTCATCAGTAACAGGAATTTGTGTATCATCTTGAATTGTCTGTGTTTCATCTTTCATACGAATGCTATAGTACGTGTATTAGAAAATAAGTCCAGCGCCACGAGCCGCGTCTGCAAGGGCCTTAACACGACCTGTATAATTAAACCCTCCTCTATCAAAAACAACTTGCATAACATTAGCTTTCGTAGCGAGACCTGCGATAGTTGCTCCAACTATATTTGCACGCTCAACTTTTGTTCCTTTCTTAATTTTAATATCGCTAGCAGAAACAATAGTTGACCCAGTAGCATCATTAATGATTTGTGCGTATATATAGCGATTTGATCTAAACACAGCCAAGCGTGGACGTTCTGCGGCACCCACAACCTGTGACCTGATGCGTTTATGACGACGTTCTCGTTTTATAGATTTGTGTGATGAAGTAATTTTCATAATATTAATATAAAACTATACTGTGCGCTTTCCTTGTTTACGGCGGATAACTTCACCTTTGTAATGAATACCCTTTCCTTTATATGGCTCTGGCTTCTTCATTGCGCGAATTTTTGCTGTAAACTCTCCAACTAATTCTTTATTCGTACCACGAATTGTCATTGTTCCAACATCTGTTGTAACATCAAGCCCTTCTGGTATAGGAACAATAACTGGATGAGAAAAACCGATTTGCATTTGTATGTTTTTTCCTTTAACTTCCCAACGATATCCAACACCTTCTATCTCTAGAACCTTTTCATATCCTTCTACAACTCCATTTATCATATTTCTCAAGTGCGATGCATATGTTCCCCATAGACTGAGAGACCCAACATCATTATTTGAACATGTTAAAGTTATAGAATTTTCATTGATATCAATTCCAATTATATCTTTAAATTTTCTTTCAAGTGTTCCCTTTGGACCTTTAACTATAATACAGCCACCATCACGAGTTACTGTGACGCCTGAAGGAATATTAAGTGGTTGTTTTGCAAGGCGGCTCATAATAAAAATTACCAAATTTCAAATAGAATTTCGCCCCCAACATGCTCTTTCTCTGCTTGTATTCCTGTCATAACACCTTTTGGTGTTGAAAGAAATATGTTACCACGACCATGTTTAACTTGATATACATTTCTTGATCCAGCATATAAACGACGAGACGGCTTAGATACGCGACGAACTTGTGTAATGCATGAACCGCCAGCATCTACATAACGTAATGTTACTTCAAGCAATGCTCCGCCCTTCTTACGATCTTTTTTCTTATATCCAGAAATATATCCCGCGTCAAGTAAAGATTTAGCAATATCACACTTAAAATTTGAACAAGGAATAAGAACTGTCTCTTTGCGAGCAATTCCTCCATTTTTTATTGTTATAAGCATGTTTGCAATCTGATCCATATATAAATATTACTGTTATAAATTACCAAGATGATTTACGTACACCTGGAATCTTTCCTTCATTTGCAAGTTCTCGGAAACATATACGACATAGTCCAAAATCACGCATAAATCCACGACCCCTACCACAGCGAAAACAACGGTTTTTTGCCCGTGTACTAAATTTTGGTTTCTTTTGTGACCGCGCAATTACTGATGTTTTCGCCATATTTACTATATGAGATAGCGATATCGCATGTACAAAGATAAAAGAATCTCTTATTCTTATACACGGATCAAACTACCTATTTAATATACATATCCTAATTGTAAGACGTGTATACGGCATACTAACAAAGTATTTTTGTAAGTCAAGGCATTATGCTATAATTCAATCCATGGAATCACAAAATAACGGAAAAACTGGCATAAATACACCTACAGCAATTATAATAGGCGCTGTTATTATTGCTCTTGGACTTGCATTTGGATTAAAGGGTAACCAAAATCAAAAAGCGCTAAATATGGCGCCTGATAAAAAAACCGACCAAGTCCAAGATTTTTCTAATCAAAGAGAAAAAATCATTAACAATCTTTCTGCAAAAGCTGAACAAATTACTGGTATACCACAAAATGAATTTATTGCGTGCATGCAAAACCCAATACATGCAGAAAAAGTAAAAAATGATTCACGTTTTGTAAGTGATGAGGGGACTCCTTATAATATTATAAAAAGTGAAAAATATACTCTTAACATCGTCGGCGCGTTGCCATACAAAATGATATCTGGGATTGTTAATGACATGTTGAATAATCCAGATTTCGTTGTTCCTGATGACTTCAAAAATACACTACCAAATGAAGAATTGATTATACGTTCTACTGATCATGTTCGTGGGTCTTTAACAGCGCCCATTACTATATTTGAGTACTCCGATATTAGTTGTCCATTCTGCAAAGAATTTCATCCTACATTGAAAAAACTTATAGAGGAATATCCAAATGATGTTGCATGGGTTTATCGCCACCACCCTCTTCTTGATAAACATCCTATAGCTGACTTACAAGCAATTGCTACAGAATGCGCTGGTGCTCTTAGAGGAAGCGACGCGTTTTGGGAGTTGCTTGATGATTTGATTAGTGGATAAGGCCTCCCCCTAGCCCCCTCCGAAGGAGGGGGAATATAAATTACTTCTTCCCTTTCGTATCTATCTTTGCAAACGGAACTCCTAAATGTTCAAGAAATGCTGTTGCTTCATCACGACTTTTTGCAGTAGTAACAATAGTAATTGCCATACCAAATACATTCTTTAGTTCTTCATCTGAGGTCTCTGGGAAAATTGTGTGTTCTTTGATGCCAATAGAAAGATTACCCATTGTATCAACGGCTGTTCGTTTTATACCACGAAAATCTTTTGTGCGAGGAAGAGCAATATGAAGCAACTTTTCAATGAATGCCTGCATGCGTTTTCCACGCAATGTAACTACTTGCCCGATGACATCACCTTCTCGTGTTTTAAAATTAGCAATTGATTGCTTTGCTCCGGTTGAAGATGGTTTTTGCCCTGTAATTTTAGATAGACGATCAGCAACAAGCTTATTCCATTCTTTGTCATTACGTGACCTCTTCCCTGTTCCAACATTAATAACAATTTTAACTAGTCGTGGCGCAGCCATTGGACCTTTATAAGCAAATTTATCCTTTAACGTTTTATATACTGTTTTAAGTTTATCTGTGGTAATCATATATTGTTTATTATTTAATTTCATTACCGGACTTTGTAGAAACACGAATTTTTTTATCACCTACCATACGATACCCAACACGTGTTGGTTTATTTGTCGCAGGATCCAAGAGCGCAACTTTTGAAATAGAAATTGGCGTTGCTCTATTTAAAATTTGACCCGGGATGTTAGATTTAGCTTTTATATGCTTCTTTACCATATTTGCGCCCTCAACAAGTACTGTCCCATCTTTTGGAAATGCTTTTAGAACAGCACCCTCCGCGCCTTTGCTTTTCCCAATCATAACTCTTACTTTGTCGCCTTTCTTAATTTTCATAAAATAATATTTACTATATTAAATAACCTCTGGTGCTAGTGATGCAATTTTCTGGAAACCACGTTCCTGCACTTCACGAGGGATAGGACCGAATATGCGACCTCCAAGTGGTTCTTTCTTTTTATCAATAAGCACAACAGCATTATCATCAAATCTTATATATGACCCGTCCTTACGACGGTATGCTGAACGCTGTCGTACAATTACACCGTCAACAACAGCTTTTTTCTTAACTTGCTTGCGTGGCTCTGCTACTTTAATAGATAAAATAACAATATCGCCTAACGACGCATAACGACGATTTGACGCACCTGGAATCTTGAAAACTCGCCCTGTGCGAGCTCCTGAATTATCTGTAATTGTTACATTTGTTCCAACTTGTATCATAAATTATTCATTATTAGATTCAATGCGTCGCGCTAATATGAATGACTTGTCCTTCGACATTGGACGGCATGATTCTATTTCTACATTATCACCTACTTGGCAAATATTTTCTGCATCGTGTACTTTATATTTTTTACTCTTAGTATAAAATTTATGGTACTTAGGGTGCTGTACGAAACGATCAACTTTAACGACAACTGTTTTATCAGTAGCATTAGATACGACAATACCGCGTAATATTTTACGCTTGGATGTTATTGGTTGTTGAATATTTGTTGTCATATTTAAGATACTTCACCTCTAGCAATAATTTTAGTTTTTATTGGAAGCTTGCTTCCTGCTTTACGTAATACTTCTCGAGCTTGCGCTTCAGGGATATTATCAACTTCAAATATTATGCGACCTGGCAGAACTTCTAAACAAAAACCTTCTGGATTACCCTTACCCTTACCCATGCCCACTTCGGCAGCTTTAGCAGTATACGGACGATCAGGAAAAATGCGAGTCCAATACTTACCTAGCTTACCAACTTCACGTGTAACAACTTTACGAGCTGATTCAATATGACGTGATGTTACGCGAGCCCCAGTTGTCGCCTTTAGACCAAATGCACCAAATTGAAGCTTCGTCCCACGACTATCACGGCCTCGTCTATCAGGATGAATACGGTCGGTCTGCCAACGACGAAATTTTACTTTTTTAGGATAGAGTAACATAAGCCATTATTAAGAAGCTGTCTCCTTATTATTTGCAAGCGAATCTCCTTTATGTATCCAAACTTTAATACCAATGCCGTGACCCTTCATTGGTAGATATGCATAATCAATATCAGCGCGAATAAATTGCAGTGGTATAGACCCTTTCTTCAATTGTTCACGACGTTTCATTGTTGCTGACCCACCTATAAGACCGGAAACAACGATACGGCATCCTTTTACTCCACGAGCTCCCATTGTCTTTTCAAGAGCTTGTTTTATAACGCGACGAAATGGCAAACGACGACGTAAACTTTCAGCAATAGATTGCGCTATATGGACAGCATCTGCGTCAGGATTAGCAACCTCAACCACATCAATCTTAAGATCCGTAGGGGTTTCAATATTATGACGACGCATAAAACTCATAACATCGGATTTAATTTTCTGCACACCTTCCCCACTACGACCAATTAGAACCCCTGGGCGCGAGGTTGTTAATATAAGACGAGTTGCTTTACGATCACGTTCAAACTCTATATTAGAAACATATGAACTTTGGAGTTTATCTTCAAGATACTCACGCAATAAAGTATCAGCTCGTAAAAGAGATCTAAATTTCCTGCGGTCAGATGTAAACCAACGTGACTTCCAATCACGAAGAGTAACTAATCTATATCCATATGGGTGTGATATTTGAGACATATATTATTTCTGACCGAGAATTATTTCTATTCTACTCGTACGCTTATGAATAGGAAAAGCTCTACCGCGCGACATAGGCATTGAACGACGTAATGTAATTCCCTTATTTACTGATATTTCTTTTACATACAAATTTTCCTTCGTAACTTTAAAGTTATGTTCAGCATTTTGTACTGCAGAATCAAGAAGTTTTTTTATAGCGCTTGCAGCATGCTTTGGCAAAAAAGGAAGTTCAGAAAGCGCGCGGGTAACGCTCTTACCACGAATAGTATCTGCGACAAGACGCACCTTACGAGGTTGTTGTCTATAATTTTTTAGAAATGCTTTCATATATTTAAAAATATTTATTTTGCTACAGGTGTTGTAGTTGTCGCGGCTTTCGCAGCAGAAATCTCAGATTCTCGCGCTTTTTGTTCAATATCTTTCATAAGTCTACCTCCATGTCTATGAAATGTTTTCGTTGGCGCAAATTCACCAAGACGTTGTCCAATCATATCTTCATTTACAAGCACATTGATATGCTTACGACCATTATGCACAGCAAAAGTAAACCCGACCATTTCAGGACTAATCATTGATGCCCTATCCCATGTCTTAACAACCCCTGCTTCT
>Ga0209542_10011267_pt1 | contig 15891 bp, 11 predicted proteins | sample RifCSPhighO2_01_FD_184028 | JGI IMG/M metagenome (GOLD analysis project Ga0209542, IMG submission 184028) | Soil microbial communities from Rifle, Colorado - Rifle CSP2_plank highO2_0.1 (SPAdes) (version 2) | ecosystem: Environmental > Terrestrial > Deep subsurface > Rock core/Sediment ... | reverse complement strand
GAAAAATCGGAAATGGCGGAATGAGTATGTCTTCAAAAAAATATGTTGGAAAAAAAGTGTATGTGTTAGTAAGGAGAGATTAATTAACCGACAGAGCAAAAAATACGAAAACCTTTAAAATTGGTTTGTATTCTTGGAAATAATGGTTAAGAGAAAAAGTGTTGCCATTGTTGGTGCACAATGGGGCGATGAAGGAAAGGGAAAGATTGTGGACTATCTCTGCACTGAAGCGTCAAAATTATCAAGAGCCAGTCTATCCCCCTCTTCTTTAGGCAAACCAGTTTTAGTACGGCGGTATCAAGGGGGAGGCAATGCAGGACACACCGTTATTGTCGGAGATCAGAAATACCAGCTCCACCTTGTACCAAGCGGGATATTGATCTCAGAAGCATACAATCTTCTTGGCTGTCAAGTTTTCGTTAATCCCCGCCTCTTAATGACAGAAATTAAGGGATTACAACAGCGAGGAGTGCGTATTTCTTCTGATAATTTTGGCATTGCTGCCAATGCCCACGTCACTTTAGATTATCATGTTGCAGAAGATCAAGAAGCCTTTAAACAAGCACGCCATACTTCAACGGGGAATGGTATTAAACAAACAGCAGTGGATAAACAGGCACGGCAAGGAATACGGTTTGTTGAATTTCTTGATCGTACTACCCTTAAAGAGGTGTTAATAGCGCGAGCAGGGTATTTGCCTCTAAAGACAGCAACAGCAGAAAAAATGATTGCAAGTTACGCTGAAGCGATTGATTTTTTATCCCAATTCCTCACGCAGGAACATGATGTCATGCGCAAACACGATGCAAATTTTGAAATTTGGGAAGGTGCACAAGGCATTATGCTTGATGTTGACGTCGGGGAATATCCCGGCACGACGTCATCCAATCCCGCATTTATACCAGGAAAAACGGATTTACGATTGGGTGTTTTCAAGTTATACACGAGTAGTGCGGGTACCGGCGATCGACCATTTGTTAGTCAAATGGATCAAACATTAGAACAAGCGGTAAGAACACCATGGGATGAATTTGGCACAACGACAGGAAAGCCGCGTGATATTGGGTGGTTTGATTGCGTTGCTGCACGATATGCAGTCGAAGCAGCAAATCTTGATTATGCTATCGGCACCTGCGGTGATAAGTTAAGTATTCTAGCAGAGATGAGACAGCCATTAAAATTAGTTGTTGGCTACAAAGTTGGATCGCAAGAATATTCTTCCTGGGATACATCCTTCCACAAGCGCGGACAATTAAAAAATGCAGAACCAGTTGTTGAAGAATTTAAGCCATGGGAAGGATTCGCAGACGACAATGGTAAACTGACAGCAGAAGCACAAGCGTACACGGAAAGAATCGAGCAACTTCTCGGCATTGATTTTATCATGTATGGGACTGGACCAAAACAGGATGATATAATGGTACTCCGAGAACCGTGGGATCTTTAAGAAAAAAATAGAGAAAAAAACCTAAATGATGAAAACTTACATTATATCTTCTTCTGCAACCACAATATAATCGCCAGTGGCTATTACTGCAGAAAAAGGAATTAGAATATTGCCTTCCTTAGTTTTTTCCAATTCCATTCTATCGGTATATGAAGTTGGGTTGCGCAACAGCAAGTGAATAAGTTCGCCCGAACCAACTTCAAAGATTAAATCCCCTACTTCACCAAATTTTTTACCAGATTTAGAAACGATGGTCTTACCTAAGAGCTCTTTTGAATATACTTTTTCTTTTTCAGTCATGCTGTGTCACCCTCACTTTGATTATTCCCTATTCATAAGGAAGAATGTATATAAAGTTTGCGGTGGCGATAGAGCGATATTCCGAAATATACCCAAGGAATAATTTGCAAACTGATTTCATCCCCCCTTGGAAGACCTTAAGGGGTGAACAGAAGGGTTGAATACTTCGCACAGAGAGTATATTCTGAAAAATATATAAGATTTAATAGTTCCCAGAACTATTAATAAATCTGATGTTTATAAATAATCTAAATCCGACTTTAATTCATCTTGGACCACTAGAGATCAGATGGTATGGGTTAGTGTATGTTTTCGGCTTCTTTCTAGCTATTTATTGGCTTAATTTTCTTAGGAAGAAAGGCAAATTGAGCTTATCATCCGAAGAGATAACTGAATTAGTGTTCTATCTAATGCTGGGGGTGCTAATTGGAGCCAGATTATTCCTGCTCTTTTGGATGCCGGAAGTATATTTGCTTAAACCCTGGAATCTGCTATTAATCTGGCAGGGAGGGATGAGCTTCCACGGAGGATTGGCAGGGGTAATAATTGCCGGTTGGATTTATTGCCGAAAGAAAAAGATTAAGTTTTGGGCTCTAGCTGATATTTTAAGCGTTCCAGCCATGTTAGCCCTAGCTCTAGGAAGAGCAGCCAATTTTGTAAATGGTGAACTGGTTGGGCGTCAATGGAGCGGAAGCTGGTGTGTGGTTACTCCAAGATATGATCAAATATGCCGGCACCCTAACATGATTTATTCCTTCTTTCAACGGATAGTGGTTTTCAGCTGGCTGGTATTCTTAAGTTTAAAGAATAAGTCTAAAACGCAAGCCGCTACGGTTCAGGACTTTACCTTCACTTCATTCAAGGAAGGTTTTATTTTCTGGAATTTTGTATTTTGGGAAGGAATTGGAAGAATTATGGTTGATTTTTACCGAGAAGATACACTCTATGGGGGATTTAGTTTAGGGCAGTGGTTCAGTTTAGTGATGGTAGCAGGGGCATTAATCATGTTTATTAAAAAGTATAAAGAGGATTGGAAGAAAATATTGTCAAAGAAACTAAAGAGAAGTTTGCATAATTAAATTATTTATCCGCAAACTTCTAAAGAGAATTTGAAATAAACGTAATTTTGGCATTAAACAAACGATATATTTGCCAAAATTACTATTTTTCAAACTTCTCTAAATAGCAATATAATTTAAAGTAATGAAAGATATACCTATCCCCGGAGAAGTTACGTCTTTTGAACTTTAGTTTTAAAACATATTCGGAAGTTCTTCAAAAAATTCTAACTGGAAAACATAAAGATAGCCTTGCTCTGGGCCGTTTTATACCATAACACAAACCATTATTAATAATCTCTAACCAGTTATAGTACGCTTTAATTATAATACAACTTATTTTCGGCCCTCTGCTCCCTATCCTTAACACTCCCAGGCTTATTAATTCTAGGCCGATGAGAATTCAAATCCCGGCGTAAAGTAATACCTAATTCATTAAGGAACAAATTCATCCCTTCTACCATAGAAAATGGCCCGGCCATTAGACCTTTTCGAGCCGGTATTCCTGTAAACACAATTAACCGATCCGCAATGTAATCCATGAACATCAAGTCGTGATCAACTACCAAGATAGTTATGTCCCTTTCTTGAGCAAGGGAACGAATTAACTTAGATACTAACATCCTCTGCTCCACATCCAGATAGGCTGAAGGTTCGTCTAATAAAAATAATTCGGCCTCCTGAGCCAGGCAATGGGCAATGCAGACCCGCTGTAATTGCCCCCCCGACAAGTCGCTTAATCGCTGGGTAAATAATTTTTCCAAATCCAGCGGTTTTACCAGCTGGTTATGGTACCTTAAAGCCGGCTGGAGAAAATCCCCCACCAATTGATCTGAATCTGTATCCAAATACTGAGATTTGTAAGCAACCTTAATTTGAGAATCTATCTCCCCCACATCGGGTTTTATTAATCCGGCCAGCATCTTTACAAAGGACGTCTTACCTATTCCGTTTTCACCCAGTATGCCAATAATCTCCTTCTTATTCAAACTCCCTGGTTCGATAGTTAATTCGAATTGACCTAATCGTTTGTTCAATTTTTCCCAAGCAATTAATTTTTGAGGTTTGGTAAAAGTAGTTATTTGAGCTCGGTCAAAACTTAATTTATGGTCCCTAAAGCGGATGTTCTCTTCTTTAAGGAACCCTTCTAAAAAGGCATTTATACCTTCCCGAGTAGATTTAACTCCCGACACAATCCCAAATACGGATTCGTGCCCATACATTATATTCACTAAATCAGTTAAATAATCCAAGATAATCAAATCGTGTTCTATAACTAAAGGGGCGGTATCTTCCTGGGCTAAGGAGCTGATAAAATTAGAGATCCTAATCCGCTGTTTTATGTCTAAGTAAGAAGTAGGCTCGTCAAAGAAAAATAAATTCGCCTTTTTTAATACCGCTGCGGCAATGGCCACTCGCTGCAATTCTCCGCCGGAAATATCCTGGACATTATTATCCAAAAAATTAGTTAACTGCAGCTGTTCCGTAATTTCAGTTAATTTATTTTTCTCATCCACTTTAGAAAGCAAATCCCTAACCTTGCCCTTAAATTGCTTAGGAATTAAATCCACCTGTTGAGGTTTATAAGATAAAGTAATCTTGTTCTGGTATAATTTTTCTAAAAATTTTTGAGTTTCCGTACCTTTAAAATAATTAATTATCTCTTTGGCTTCAACTGGTTTCTCCAAATTGCCCAGATTGGGCTTTAAAAGGTTGGACATTATTTTGAAAGCAGTGGATTTACCTATCCCGTTCTTGCCGACAATTCCGGTAACCTTACCAAAAATTGGCGTGGGCAGGGAATACAGCTCAAACATGTTTTCCCCATAGCGGTGGATAGGGGAACCGGTTAATGTTTCAGGGAGATTGATTATTTCTATGGCTCCGAACGGACAGCGCTTGGGACAAATTCCACAGCCAGTACACAACATTTCATCAATTCGAGCTTTTTTATCCGGCTCACCAGGAGTAATGCAGTCCTGCCCAATTCTATTTACGGGACACAATTTAGCACAAAGATAGTTTCCACATTCGTCAGGGTGGCATTTCTCCCGATCGATTACTGCTATTCGCTTACGCATTTTATTCTAAAATAGGGGGCCTAATTATATTACTTTTGGTGTTTACACCAAGTTGATTAGTGAAAATAAACCCTTCCATTCAGCTGGTCTGTCCAAAATAACACCATTTTGTATACTGGCGCCAAAAGAGGCGCATAAATTTACGAAGGAAATTTATAATCGCGCCGTGCTCCAGTATACAAATACATTCCATTCTGGACAGACCACATTCAGCAGCATAATTGATAGAATTAGTTAAATACTCTTCTAAACCCAGTCCACCGCAAATATTCATCGAAGCCAAGTGCGCCTCCCGCTCAGGTTTGAGGCCATCATAGCTCGGAAGGGGTTAGTAACTAAGGGTTTCATATTAGCCCATTTTGTATTAAAAATAGCTAAATTTTTAAAAACATTACCCTCTTTTTTAAGCAAATGGCTAAATGTGACATTTGCGGCAACAAGCTGGCAGAACTTTTCCTGGGCAAAATCAAAGGAGCAATCATCCGCAAGGAAGGCTCAAGCAAGCACTACTCGGTCTGCTTTGAGTGCCAAAAGAAGTTTAAGAGTAAACAAGAGATGTTAAAGAATCTATAGAGGTTCATATTGCCCCAGTGGCTTAGTGGCTAGAGCGGCGCTCTCGTAGGTAATAAAGTTAATTTATCTGAGTCAAGCGCAGGTCGGGAGTTCAAATAGTTTTCGACTTGGAATGAAACTACCAAAAAGCGGAACTTTGAAAGTCTCCCCTGGGGCTTTTTAATATTTATTTAATATTTATTTTTCCCAAATTTTATAAAGAAGATTAAACCGTTTTAGTCTTGGTATTTTATGAAAACTATCTTGATAGGATCTTTGCATCCAGAAGCGGAGAGAGTTTTGGAAAATAACACTACCTTAACTAAGCTAACAACCGAACAATTTTACGAGATTAACAGTTCGGAGGCCCAAGCCCTAGTCCTACGTACTTTCACCCATTGCCATAAAAAAGATTTAGACAAGTTCCACCATCTTAAATACATTGTCAGCTGCAGTGTAGGATTAGATAACCTAGACCTGGAAGAAATAAAGCGCCGACAGATTGAATTAATTCATTGCCCAGGCTCAAATGCCAACAGCGTAGCAGAACATACCCTCAACTTAATTCTTTCAATCTTAAGAAAAAATACTCCGTTTGCAGAACTAAAAAACAAGACCATTGGAATAATTGGTTTTGGCCATATAGGCAGGCAGGTAGCACGTAAATTGCAAGGGTTTGAAACTAGGATAATCGCTTTTGATGTTATTCAACCTGAAGCTAATATCTTGAACGAATTAAAAGTTGAAATGAAGCCTTTCGAAGCGGTGATTGAGGAATCGGATATTGTTTCAGTTCACGTACCATTAAACAAACATACTGCCGGATTGATCTCTTCGTCCGCCTTTAGTTTGATGAAAAAAAATTCTTTTTTTATTAATACTTCCCGAGCTGAAGTTGTTGATGAGCCCGCCCTGATAGCTCAGTTGGAAGCTAAAAAATTTAGAGGAGTGGCTTTAGATGTTTATTCTGAAAACTTAAAACTTGCTGCCGTAAAGTATAACCATTTAATTTTAACTGACCACGCGGCAGCTCAGGGAGAAGATTCATTTAGAGAACAATGTTTGCAGCCAGTTAATAAACTTATAGAGAAATTAGATAATAAATATTAAATAAAGCAATTCTTGGCCGAAGCTATCCAACCGCTCCCTGCGGTCGCTCCGCAGCAAGCTGCGGGGTATAAACTATAAATCAATCACTCCTTTTAATTATAGAGAAGTTTGAAAAATAGTAATTTTGGCAAATATATCGTTTGTTTAATGCTAAAATTACGTTTATTTCAAATTCTCTTTAGAAGTTTGCGGATAAATAATTTAATTATGCAAACTTCTCTATAGTAATTACCTCAATAATAATTAAAACAATAACTATTATACCAATAATTATATACCACTAACCGGAAAATAAGATTATCACTAGATTACAACACCATAATCTTCATAAAGCCTAAATTCGCCCGGAAGGTTATGAAAAAGACTAGCCCTAAAAAATCAACTCCTGAATTAAGGCCGGCAGATTATTTTTTTGATCTTAATAATAATGATAATAATAAAGAAGGAAAAAATAAAGAATTGAAAGTTAAATCCGGTGTTCGTTCAGTTAGTTCAGTTCATTTGGTTGATTCTGTCCAAGATAATTTAGAAGATATATTCATAGGTTCAGCAGTAGAAAAATCGGAAACAGAATCTTCCGAAAACAAAGAGGATGGAAATAAAGGAAGTTATGGCGGGAAATCCGATGCTAAAAGTATAATAATATTAATATCAGTAGTAGTAGGACTATTTGCGATATCATTGGCTGGATTTTCAGCCTACAATCATTTTACGGGATCAGCAGTGGTAAGCATTGATGACCTTCATTCAAAAAATATTGAAGGTGAATTAAAAACGGAAGAGGGGATAATGTATAATGGTTATAGCTTTATCAAAGCCGATGGATTGTGGTGGACTGAATTTGTTCTTAGAAACACACTCATAAAAACTCCGCTGCATTTTAATCCTTTAGAAGTAGAACACATCCAGTTTAGCGGAAAGTTAGATCCAGGATTTGACGCGGGAAATGAAATTTATGTTACAATAGACCCAAATATTGCGGATAAGTATTATTCCTTAAGCCTGACGGAGTTAAGTTTTAACATTGCTAAAGGCATTAACCGTTACCCCATTGGGGCCTGCACCCAAGAACATCCCGTCTGTGAAAATAGGACCATTATAAGCTGTGCAGACACCCAAGGTCTTCCTGTAATTGAGATAGTTCCACAAGGAGAACCAGGAATCAATTTTGAAGGAACGTGCATGAAAATAACCGGAACTGGCTACGACTTAGTTAAGGCGGTGGATAGGCTGCTGTATAGATGGTACGAGTTAATGGATTAGTTGCTTAGCCTAAATTATAAATATTTATTTTATAAATTAATAATCTGAAATGTTTGAAATAAATCTTCTTAAAAGCATTAAACAGTAATTAAAATACCTTGCTGCCAACTAAATACTTTAAAAAATACAAAAATCTGGGTTCTCTAAGCAAAGTGTTAGCGACTAAAGGAATGGGGTTGTCTCGGGTGTATTTTTCAAATAGTTCTTGGATCTCTGGCTGACGAACATAACTAATTAATTTATCCCAATCCTTATCTGAGAACTGGGAGATTATTTTTTGAATCTGTAAATGGATCCACATCTTTTTTCTCACCGGAGCTATCTCCTGGGTATAATCCTTGCCACCATTAATACAATCAACTAATATCTGAACCTGCTTCATCGCCGGTACAATCCCGCCTAAAGTTGTAGCCTTAACATAACCCGAAGCGTCGCCTACTAGGTAACAATTATCTTGGCTTAGTTTCTGTTTAGGGTTATAAACAGGGATTGTTCCTGCCTGCATTTCCTTAACCGTAAAATTATTCTGCTGCAAAAATTTATTAAAATATTCCCGAGAATTATTTTTCATCGCCAACCCAACTCTAGCCAAGGTAGATGATTCAGGAGTTACCCAAGCAAAAAAACCCGGACAGACCTGGCTGCCAAAAAAAGTTTTGATAGTATGCGGATCAAATTTCCCCTCTACCGTAGCTTGAACGCCAAAAAAGTTTTCCCGTTCCGGGTGATAGAAACCATAAGCTTTAGCTACCGGTGATAATGGACCATCAGCTCCGATAACGATATCTGGTTTGAGTTTTAATTCCCGACCAGATTTAGAATCGGTAATGATTATAAAATAACCTTCCTTCCGCTGGAAGGAATGATTGACTAATATTTTAGCTCCTTCGCCCTTAGCTAAATTAGCAACATAATTATCAAATCTAGTTCGGCAGACAATATAATCTTTCTGTTTAATGGAAATACTTTCCTGAGGGGTGAATACTTCTATCTTATTGATCGTATTGACCAGAAATTCTTCCACCGGCAGGTTGAATTCATCAAAATCAGAAGTAAGTATACCCGTACACTGAACCGGCAAGCCTACCTGAGGATGATTCTCATAAATGGAAACTGTATGTCCGCTTTTAGCCAGCAAATAACCAGCATAAGAACCAATCGGGCCGGCCCCGATTATGGCGATATCCATCTTTAAATAGTTTAAAATAGGGTATAAATAGGTTGTTAAACTGTGCTTTAGTTACAGTTTAATAATAGAGCTATTGGAGAAAATATATAGGGGGTTAAATTTATCAAAACGAACTCAAATTAAGTTCCAACAGACCATAATCAAAAGAGAAGTTACTCCCCTGCATAGTACACCCTTCTTGTTTAAGCAAATCGGTTAATCTTTGTTTATGTTTCGTTTCAATTCCGGGGTAAATTAAAGTTATGCCGCTAATCAATCCCAGTAAGCCGCCGCCAGCAATAGCTTCACCAATTAAATCAGCATTAGGATAAATTGCACTCGCTACCGCCCCAATAACTGCTCCTGCGGCAGCCAGGTAAATTCCAGCCAGAGTAAAAGTTTTAGTGGATTTAATACGGCTTAAGGAATAATCCATTTGGGAGGCGATTTGCTCAGGAACAGTTAAAAAATAGGTTCCTGCAGTTTCTATATGGGGCAAGCCGTTGAGAAAGACATACTCCGAATATTTCTTTTTATCCCAAACTACATTAGTTCTTCTATAACCAGAATAATTGTCAGATAATTTCTCGAATCCATTATAGGCTAACAATAGTCCACATAGCTGGGCTAGGGCTAAAGAAAAAGAAGGACTATTATGAGCATTATCAATCTCAAAAAAACTGTTCTCACAACGGTATTGCGGCGGATTCATATTAGAGGTATTTTTGGTATTTTTATAGAGTTTACAACATTTTACCTAAAAAATTCTTAAACCTGGATCTTATTTCAAATTACAAAAAATAAAAACTTCTTCCAAAAAGAAAAAAAGAAAAAAAATTGGAAGAAGATAAAAGAGCATACTACTTATTTAGTAGTATGTTTGTTCTTCGTCTTCTTCGTCTTTTCTTAGTCTACTGAAACCAACTATTAGTCCGATTATTACCAGTAATACAACTAGTACAATCAAGGCAACTTCTAGTCCGTTTCTTAGGCTGAAGTCAGATCCACTTACTGCCGAACCAGCTACGTTAGCTTTTAACATTACAGTTTCAAGCACGTCTTCTCCGGATTTAACTGCTACAGAGAAGGAATGTTCTCCGGCAACAGCGTTAGCAGCAGCAGTTACGTCAACTCTAACGATTTTAGATTGACCTGGACTTAGCACAACTAAGTTGTCACTTAAAGACACGGTTGCCCAATCGCCGCTTAAAACTTCCAAAGTGTAAGCCTTAGAGGTTTTACCGTCGTTGATCAAACCAATACCATAAGCAACAGTTTGGCCTGGAGCCACAGTCTGCATTTCAGGAGAAGATTCTAGCACCAACTTATCAGATGGAGCTTGGAAGTTCTCATTAGCTACAACTTTCAAAGGGAAAGTTTCAGTAACAGTTTCATATTTGTCATATTTAACGGTAACTTTAACTTGGTAGTCTCCTTCTTGAGCGTTAGCAGGAATGCTTAAGAACATTTCAGGAACGTCCTCACTGTCGCCAGCTTCCAATTCTTCCACTACTTCAGTAGCTTTAACTCCCAAAGCTGGAACTTCTACGGTTACAGTAACATCGTCTTCGTCGTTTTCACCGAAATTTTCAACAACAACAGTAGTCAATAGAGTTTTGCCTGCTTTCACAGTGTTACCTGGTGAAAAGTAAACATCTTCAATGTCAACTGAGTGTCTAGGTGATTCAACGAAAAACTGGAATGTTTTAACAATTTCAGCGGAATTTCGGTCAAGAACGAATACTCTTAAAGTATTGTCTTCATTTTCCAAGTCCCGAGGAACGGTTAATTCCAAGCTAACTTTTTTCTTGGTACCTGCTTTAACATCGAATAGAGAGGTTGAATCTTCCAATTCTACGTAATCAGAGTACTCGTATCCGCTTAATCTAGCCACTACTTCGATACCTTCAGCATCAACAGTGCCGGCGTTTTTTAATTCTACTTCAATATCTAGAGCTTCACCTTCTTCTACAATTAAAAGGGTGTTCTCATCAACTTCTTCATCATTCACTTCTACAGTTATCTCACTGTCTACGTGAGTTAAGCCGCCCAAGGTGCTTGGGGTAGAGGCAGCACTAACTAGAGAAGCCAACAATACACTAATGACAAAAAATGCCATTAAACTCAAAGTTTTTCTCATTTTATCTTCCTCCAAACGTTATAGATTTTTGAGTATTATTTAATACTTTTAAGCATTAAAAATGATATTCCTATATAAATGTTTCGCAATATTGAGTATTGTAAAGTAACTACACTACTTAACTATCCTAAAATGGTTAATTGCCTGTAGCCAACTTCAGCCCAGTCCCGGGAACTATCCATTACCCTAACCTTAACCAGACAGTCTAAATAATTAGTCCCTAGTGGCAAATCGGAGATCGGCAAGTAGATTAATTTAGTCACAGTTTCCTCTTCCCCTAAGTCAAATTGGCCGCTAAAGGAGATATCACCCAGTTCTTCTACCCAAACGGTGATTCTTAGATCTTCCAAGTTTACCGACCCCTGGTTAGCCAATTTTACCTTAATTACAGTTATATCCCCAGCATAAGCAATATCAGGCACGCTAATTGAAGCTATTTTTAAGGAACTGGAAGTTGAGGAATCGTCAGAGCCTGAATCCCCAGAATCAGAATCCTCATCTGAATCGTTATCTTGGCCTGAGTCTTGATCATCGTTATTGCCATCATCATCGCTTCCATTATCTTCACCATCGTCATCCTGGTCGTCATCGTCATCTCGGCTGCCATCACCATCATTTTTTATAGGGCAGCCTTTAATTAGGTTATTAAATAGAGGTACTTGACATAAGAAATGAGGTCCAGTATCTTCACCTCCATCTCCACCATTGCCATTGCCCCCGTTTCCTTCTGAAGAGCTGCTTCCTTCTCCTGCGAGAGGAGGGGTGCTAGCTTCAGTTATTGAAAATAAGACTAATTGGTTAGTTATTTCATAGCCATCATACAAGGTCAGGTAAGTACCATATGATCCCCCGGCAGTAGGAGTTCCGATAAGGAATGCCAAGTGACTGGAGCTGCCAAGCATCAAGCTTAAACCGGGCGGGGCAGAGTACCCGGAAGCAGATTGGGTACCAATTATGACTTTATCCCCATCCTTATCCTTAGCCGTTAAATCTACTCCAAAAGGTTGTCCGACCACCGCTTCAAAAATCATTACATCACCGGAAACTAAAGGTTTAGGATCGGTTTCCATGTAAGATTTTTGGTTAACGTCTTCCACCACTAAATCGGTATAAACCCAGGCGGAATAATTTACTAAGTCATAAGCTCTAAATCTAACTTTAATAGTTTTTTTCTGATCTGGATGCTGCACATAGTCATAATTAGGCTTAAATAACAATTGACCTGTTTCTTCATTGAAAGAAATTTCTTCCGGTTGAAGATCAGCCGACCAGTTTTGGAAGAAGCAGATTAAGCCCTGGATACAGGTCTTGTATTGAACTTCATAATCCAAGTCGATGGAGTCAGCATCAGTTCCGGATACTGCTAAGTTCAAAGTTTTTCCTTCCTTAACTAAATAACTGCCTAAAAGGGAATTCATTACCGGAACTTGATTTTCGATCAGATCAATTTCTTCCTCATCCCCGGGTAAAAAATTATCAGGGTTAATATTATCTTTAATTGTGTCGGGAATTTCTGAAGCAATAAAATGAGGTAAATCGCCATTGTTACCATTGTCTTCCCCGGGATCATAACTGCCGGTTGCACTTTGCGGTTCACTTACGGTTAAGATTAACAGTTGGCTAACTTTCTGCAAGCCGTCATCTAAAGAGATGACGATTGTAAATTCACCCGGAGTTTGATAATGTCCAGGGTTAATTTTTACGGTTTCATAGCCTAGGTTGGTTACATCAATATATTGGGGCCCGATCTTACTTACAGTTAGCCCAGCGTGGTTAACAAAAATCTCCATTTCCACAGTTTGACTATAACTTGATCCGAAGTAACCAGTGTTAAGCACGGCAGTTTCTCCAAAATTAATTACCTTGGAAGAAGTTCCATCCATCCAAGCTGGGGAATTAAACCAATTAATTTGAGCTAAAGCTGCTCCGGAAAATAATACTAGCAATACTAAAGAGGCTGCGGCCAAAAAAAAAGGTTTTAGTTTCATGTGTAGTTTTTTAGATTTTATTATTTTTTTTATTTTTGATTGTTTAAGGATTGTAAATTTTTTAGGGTGAAGGAATAGTTAAATTGCTTATTCCTGCTCCTACCTAGGACAGTAACCTAAAGTTATTCCGCCAATAGGATAAACGGTTGAATCCTGAACTATTCCCCCTGCAGACAAGTTAGCACAAAAGCCTCCAGCTTGGAAGGGCAAAATTACTTTTAAATACGGTCTAAGGGTGGTTTTGTTTAATAACAAGGCCTTATTAGTTTGTTCACTGCCCGGCTGTTCCACTCCATCTAAAATGTAGCGTGAATCTTCCCGCAATTCTCTTCGAGCGTGTTCAAACATTAATCCCAATTCCCCGGCTAGGCCTAATTTTAGGATGTCGGCAGTCCAAAGCAAGGATTTATGTCCCAATCCTAATCCTACCCCATAACCGTTTAGGGAAGTGTTAGTTTCAGTTGCGGAGAGCAAAGTTAAGCGGTCTTTCAATGGACCATCTACAGCGGTGGAAGTTGAACTCCCAGACTTATTGTCCCGAGCTCCATACATACTCAAGTTAAGTGTGAATAGCAATTCGCTGCCAGCTAGAGAGTAGCCTATTTGCAGGTCTCCGCCGATTAAAGTTCCAGCATAATTTCTTGAACCTAAGAATACTGGTCCGGCAGAAATTCTAAATTGGCCGCTTAGTTCTTCTGGAGCTAAACATTTTTCCAAACCACCAACGCATTCAGTTTCTTTTAATATAGTTAGTTTATTTGACTTAGCATAAGTAGGAGTAGTGCTGGTTGATTTACTGGATTCAGCTAAAGCGGTTTTGTCTTTAGCTGTTTCTAAAACTACAGTACTTTTAACAATAGTAGGAACAACATAAGGCAGCAAAGATTCTAATTTTTTAATACAAGCGGAATCGTTTGTTTTACAGCTGATTTTTTCTTGGTAAGCAATATCTACAAAACTGAAATGATCTGTGGTAGGTGTTTCATTTAGACCTAGAGATAATTTTTGGCTTAATTTGGATACGGCTTCTGCATTTTCGCAGAAGCCATCAATCAAATAGGGCCGGTCGTCTTTACCGGATAAATCTTTACTTACGGCTCCTTCAACACATAGAACAACCGCTTGGGTAATATCCTTATTTTTAGGATCTTTATAATCAACCCAACCAATAGAAAATGGTTTACCTAAGGTCTCAAGCAGTCTGCGGTGACCAAACCATTCCACCAAGTGGCTTTTTTGCAGACTGTCAGGCATTTCGGCTAAATCTCCTTCCAGGGTGCTTCCTAATATGGACTCCATAACCCGGTTGCTGGAGTCGACAACTCGTTTTTTAACTCGGTTCTTAAAAGATGAAGATTCCAATTCTTCAGGAGTAAGATATCTTTTGTTTCCAGTGCTATCTATTTCCACCGCTACCGTGATGGACACTTCATCAGCCTGTTCAGGAGCAGGTTTAGGTTGTTCGGCTGCCGCAACGGAGCTAAATGTTGAAAACAAGAGAGCTGTTCCGGCGATGAATGATCGCTTAATATTTTTTAGGATCATCTCAGTGTGTTCTCCTTATATCAGTGGGGGAAATGGTTTTTTTAATTTTCGGTGAGGGTTTAGAATTTATACATGGGGTGTGGTTATGTTTCTTACAGTCGTTAAGTTTTTTATTTAGATTATGAGCATATCCCCGATTGGCTTGGTTCTCAGCCCTACACTTATCTAATTTAGACTGCAAAGATTTGGATTCTGAACAAGTATCATCTGATTCCGCTGAATACTGGCTGTTACATTCATTCAGCTCATCCTGCAAAGAAGTGTTATTGTTTTTTAAGCCCGTTATTTGAGTATTTAATTGATCTATTTTTTGGTCCAAACCGGAAGCAACTCCAGAGATATGGCCGGCTGCGACTAAACTGTTATGCACTTCAGGATTTACTCCAACTAATTTTTCTAATTGTTTAGCGCTGATGCGTTCGGATTCGGGCATTTTGGCCGCTTCATAAGTTGTGATAGCAGTTCCACTAATAATTAACGCAGCTGCCGCGTATTTTACTCCATCGGCAGCTGTATCAAATAAAAACCAATCGATTAAGGGATGCTTGCCCATTTCCTCGAAATCCCTTTTTCCCAACCGGCTTCTTCTCATTAAATAATCTGCTTGATAAGTTGGGAGAGTTTTAGTTATTGTTTCTTTAAGTTCTGTTTTCAGAGCAGATGATACTTTTTTACCTTCTCTTTTGGCTTTTTTCTCAGCTTGTTCTAATTCAAACTTAATAAAGTAATCAACATCAGAACTGTTTTTTAACCATCGGGCTAGATCATCGCGATGAATTGATCTCAATAGTCTAGAAGATAATCCATTTACTTTGGAAGCAATAAGCGGTAAATCGGGGAATAGTTCAAAGGCCAGAGTTGAATTTTGTTTAGCTAAACTTTCATAAAAAGGAAGTACGGTTTGTTCGGTAAATTTTATGTGGCCATAAGTGGACCATCTTAAGCTGTCTTCTAAATATTCAGCTACTACTTCTTGACGGCTTTCAGTTTTAATAAGTAAATTGTATTTAGACATTATCTTAAGCAACCCATCATTGAAAATATCAGCAGCTGCTTCTTTCTTGCCTTTCTTAGGTTTATACCCATTAGTACCATTAGTTTTGGATTTAGGATGAATTACCGCAGTAGGATCATATTTTGGTTCGGAGGTGGCATTTACTATTGGGTGTGAGCCGCATATATCATTTGCAGGATTAGAATAGACTGCAGAATCTGAGATTGGTTGTTCATCAATTATCT
>Ga0209542_10011266_pt1 | contig 15892 bp, 20 predicted proteins | sample RifCSPhighO2_01_FD_184028 | JGI IMG/M metagenome (GOLD analysis project Ga0209542, IMG submission 184028) | Soil microbial communities from Rifle, Colorado - Rifle CSP2_plank highO2_0.1 (SPAdes) (version 2) | ecosystem: Environmental > Terrestrial > Deep subsurface > Rock core/Sediment ... | reverse complement strand
GGGAGATGGTGGAGGTACTGGCACAATAGCCAGAACAACACTCATACGTCCAGTAACTCTCATCTGATAGGGGGATATCAAACATAGAACAGGCACTACCAATCGCCTTGCAACTTGAGGCGCTAATTAATTTAGCGCTTGCTATTATCATCTGTTTGTCCTGCTGACTCTTTGCCAGATTATAATCTTCCAAGTCACTTGGGAAAATGGATAAAAGCGATGAGAGGAATAAATCGCTAATGTTTTCAGCTTTTATAATTATGATCTTATTATGACTACCCCATGCGGCATTTGTAGCATCCTTTATAATTATTGAATCTTGGAAATCTTTGATTTTTTTCAGATCTTCATCACTAACCTCTTTTCGTAAGTATGCTTGGAAATACGTGGAGTTGTAAAACTCGAGAATATAAACCTCTATTTCAATGCCCTTAACTGAGTACATTGAGGTCAATAGCCATTGATCTTTAGTGCTCTCTTCTTTAACAAATGTCCATGAATCATCCGAAAAATCTTCTAGATTAATTGAAGATTCAAAATCGAATGATGCCGCTTCTATCGTTTCCAACGAATCTGCGCCAGTATCCTCTTGGGCACCAGCAAAATTAGAAACGAGTAATATAAAGAATAAAGCAGAGGTAATGTTCAAAATTCCTCTTATATTCATTTTAATCATATCATTCTTAAAAGAACGCTCCTCCAAAGAATTAAGACTAATGCTATAATCAGAATAATCATCCAGAGATATTTGAGATATCTTACTTTTTTACCGATCAAGTATGCAATTAACACAAAACCCGCAATTACTGCCAATAATATCACAAAACCTAAAAGTGCAGCTCCAAGGTTAATTATCATTAAACCGCCTCCCACTTTACTGTTGACTTACATTCTATATAAACATATCGCGATCACAGCACTAATATTCATTGGGTTTTTACTGTTACCAAACAGAATTTCACCGGAGTATATCAATGTTACGCTAATGTTACACTGATATTTATTTAGATAATACGCTGAAATAGCCATGCCAGCATATAACATCAAGCAGGAGATCTTCTTAAAGAAGGGCAAACTGAGAAATACCATCCTTACAAATCTGGACAAGCCCAAGACTGCTACGGATTTGAGCAGGGAGCTTAACAAGCATCGCTCTTCTATCAGCCGGGTGCTGTTGGAATTAGAAATTAAGGGATTCATTAAATGCGTGAACCCCAGAGATGACCGGTTTAGGCATTACGTCAGAAAGTAAACCCCTCCGAATATTTAATCCATTTCAAGCCTCACATCATCCGGATTGATACCCGCTTCATTCAGTTTCTGCTCAAATTGACTGCGTGCTTTCATTATCCTTACTGACGCTCTACAAGTCTCTTTGTAGTCATATTTCAATTTCTTGAGCTTCCAGATTGCAAATTGAGGATTTTCAGCTAAATCACAGATTATTAGATTTCTGATATACTCAGACAATTCCCCTACACCATGAACTTTGATCCATTGTTCAATCAAAATACGTGCGAGGCTATTTCTTCCACCAAGATTGACGGTCAGCCTTAACAATTTTTTTGTTTGTCCCATATTCATAACCTGATTTCATAAATATTTTTATATGCTGGCGCTTCTTTAGTCTTGAATAGCTCATTATTTTCTATCTAAATTTTATCTATCGTGTTTACACTTTTGTCTATTGTTGAAATCATTTCCTTTGTTTTTTTGATACCCTACCTCATTTGGACAGGATATCCATTTTACTCTCTAGTTTTTATGAACTGGATTTATGAAACTTGTTTGCCTTCTGTCTCTTGAGCTCCTGATTGCACTGGGTCTTTTGAGTTTACGATACTAATGATCTTATTTAATTTTTGATGAATTGAATACTCCTCAAATAGCTTAGATCGGCAATAATCTGACAATGATCGATATCCACCCAATTCTGCGAGAGTTTGAAGGTTTTTCTTTTGCTCGGACGAGGCTCGAATTCTTATGTCCCCAATAGTATTCCCTTGCATTTCAATCTCCCTCATTACGAATAATGGCTAATGCACCTTGCCTGAATACCTGGGATATCTTTATGTCGTTCTTCTTGCAATATTCTCTTATTTTCCTAAGGTCACAGCCAGACAATGTAATGCTTGTTTTTGCCATAAGGTCTACAAATCAATACTATTATATACTATTTAAGTTACCTTTGTGATAACTTACCTTTGAAAATGAAGCAATTCAAATGTTTGCGATGCAATCATGTATGGGCGCCATACTCTTCTGATCCCAAAATATGCCCAAAATGCAAGTCAAAGCTGTGGAATGTTCTCAAATCCAAAGATAATTCGAGCGTTAATTTGAGGGATTTCTTAAAACGGAATACCAAAGCCCCCTTGGTTTTTGCGATTCTCGTAGCCCAGATAAACAAATATCAGATAACTCCCAAGCAAAAGCTTCTCGCGAAGATTTTGGGAACAACGCAAAGTAATGTGAGCAGACAATGGAAACTGTTGGAAAGCGCGGGTTTGATTTCTGGAGATCTTGTTCGCATTGACAAATTATTTGACTATTTTACCATGTATCTTAGTGAGATTAAATTGAATGAGGTTTCCAGGAAAAATCTTAGAAGAAAGAGTGTTGCACGGTTATACCATAAATATTTACAAGAACAGAAGTTAAAACCGTTATATAAAGATCCAAACAAAACATATTCACCATTGAAAAGTTCACGTTCATTAATTGAAAATGATTTTTCTATTCTCTGTGCTGATTATTTCTATTGTTATGTGAGAACCTCAAAGGTGTATACATTTAATCAACTCTTCGAAATATACTCTTTAAAATTTGTAATGAGGTTTGAATTCCTTGTAGCTGATTTAGAAAGATATCGCTCTCAATTTCCAGACGATTACAATATTGTGAAACGTTATATTGACGGGTTCATGGCTGAAGGAGAGGCACTGCATAATTTTATATACGCTACGTTCCCATCTATTCTGACTAATTCCAGCGTCGATCTTGAACATGCTATTTCGACTCTTCTGGGGGTGGCAGAGCAGAAATAAGAAATTTGAATACTCCTTATACCCTTTATCAAAGATTAGACAGAAACATTTATACATGAGAAGCGAATTGTTTAACATATGATCTCTTTGGACGGAATTGTGGAAAATATTATCGCCGAATTAGTCGTATCCGTTCTTTCTTTGATAATATCTATCTTGGTTCCACGTTTGATGAGAAAAAAAGGTGGCGAAAAGCGATTTGATCCATTGAGTGTTGCTTTATTCCTTGAACTGGTCTCCTTATCAAATCTAATATTAAACTTAAGTTTCTGGAATATCCCAAGCTTAAATGTCTTTTTAGTCTTAGTATCTCTGGCTTTTGGCTATTTAATTTACTACATCTACGTTAATCAATGTCCCTCATGTAAGAGATTTATTAGAGCTAAAAAAAGGATAGACGATAAGACAATTAAAGAGTTTGTCAGAGAATGGAGATATCAGCCCATGAAGGTTTGGCTGTATTCTAATGGCAGAGTTTGGAAAGAAAAACCAGTTGGTGAAGAAAAGACCCGCCCGGAGAGATGGATAACTAAGCAGGAGTTTTACGAATGTAATTTCTGTGGCTTTAGATGGGATTCTGGACACTTTGATGTCAATTTGGATGCAAATACAAGACCCCAACCAGAAACGGTTCAAACGGATAAAAAGGATCCAAACGAATATTCCTTCTCTCTCAATTAGCCTTATTTATGATGTACTCCTCCTCTTTGGAATCATTCTTTCCATTTGTTTTCTATGTTCTATTAGCACCTCCCAATTCCTAACCCCTGGACTATTTTCTGCATTAGGATTCACAGTTAAAAATGATAATTTTGTTAAATCGTAGATTGCATTGTCTTTGGTAGTGTGAATTAACTCTGCATAATTTTCTCCATATGGTCTGATTCCCATTGACTCAATGAGTGTTTTTTCATCTCTTCTCTTTCTAAGGTCAGTGAACTGTTGATGTAAATCCGGTTTACGGTATTCTCTAAAATAGAGATTGTCAAACCCAAAAATAACCTGCAACCCATTTAGTCTACGCACGTCTTTATTTTTTTTTACAGCGTATGTTAAGTCTTCTTTGAAGGGGATTGTGTAATAATTAGGATCGTATAAAATAATCATTAGCTTTGGAGTTAGTGGAAAGAATATCTGAAGACCTTTTGATGCATATCCCGTCTGCAACCCTTTAGTCTTGCCATTAAAATAGGTATTGAAAAGTACTACTGGAGAGTCTGATGTAATAAACTCCACATCCGATGCGTTTATTATAATGGTGGGTTGCATATCAAAAAGGAGCGGAGCACTCATTAACGCCCTCAATGAAGTTTCCACAGCGGGGCTCCTATGTGACAATCTTACTTTATTGAATAGATCTAATGTTAATCCTAATTTCTTAGCTTCCTCCATATTAGCCAGGTCTGGTTTTAAGTGAGAGAAAAGATCATTGATTCTCTTTAGCATTTCTTCACCGGCTTTATTTGTCCTTCCTGATTGAAAGAGAATATACGAAAGCAGTGCTGCGTACTCTTCGCCATCAATAGATAAACCTTGTTTATCTATAATCTTTTTAACTATTGAAGCTATTTTACTTTCAAGCTGGGAGAAGGCGGACTCAACCTCTTGATTTCTACTGTAAAAATTTGGTTTAGCACACTGTTTCGAAATTGGCCCACGATAAATCTCCAGTCTACCGAAATTAAATATGCTTATATTTATGTGATCTGTAGAAAAACTCCTTAAATAAAATTGCGGAACGTAGTGTTGGTTCTGACCCATTCCCTTCAATAAACTTCGGTTAGTTAAATAATTTGTTACAGTTTTGAGCATATACCCCCCACACGTCAATCTCATCCCTATTTCATCCGGGCATCCATCTTAATACAACAATCTTTAAATATTACCGACGACAAAAATTAGAAAAAGACACCCAATCGGAATAAACGCAGAATCCAATTGGGTTGCTAAGAAAGAAACGGGGTATCCAAAACAAAACCCCTGAATTGGCAGAATAAGCTGAACCGCAAGGCTACCGGAATCTTTCAAGAAAAACCGGAAGGATTTCCAGTACGGACGCAAAATCTCCGACGATAACGCCAGAGCACATATAAAGCATGGTTGGTCAAATATTTACCCATGCTCTTGGAAATCTTGCTCGCAACATTCGTCGGGATGACCGCCGGGATTATTACAGGCCTCACTCCAGGCATACACGTGAATCTTGTGTCTGCGCTTATTGTTGCATTATCCGCCACATTTTTGCTGTATGTTGATCCTCTATTCCTCATCGTTACGATTATCTCACTCGCGCTCACGCACACATTCCTTGACGCGCTGCCCTCGATCTTCTTAGGCGCTCCAGACGAATCTCAGGCGCTCGGAGTCCTTCCCGGACATCGCATGCTCATCAAAGGCAAAGGATATGACGCTGTAAAGCTCACGCTCATTGGAAGCTTGTTCTCCTTAATACTCAGCGTGATTGTCTTTCCGTTCGCGCTCATCATCATCCCCTTCATATATGAGCCGTTCACACCATTCATCGGATGGACGCTCGTTGTTATCGTTATATACATGATGGCAACCGAAAACACATGGAGAAAACGCTATTGGGCGTTCAACATATTCATGCTCAGCGGTTTTCTCGGGCTGCTCACGCTCAATCTTCACATGCTCGATCAGCCATTATTCCCCTTGTTATCCGGGCTTTTTGGCGTGAGCACGCTCTTATTGAGCCTCAAAGATTCGCAAAAAATTCCAAAACAGAAATTCAGCAGCGACACCCCCGTGGAATCGCGCATATGCGCGAAGGCAACCGCGGGAGCGGTCGTGTCCGGGGGGTTGGCGGGATTACTCCCGGGCCTCGGGAGCTCACAAGCAGCAGTACTCGCCATGAACGTCCTGGGAAAACTCGGCAACGAGGGATTCCTGCTGCTTGTTGGCGGAATAAATACCGTGAACTTTGTTTTTTCCCTTGCGACGTTCTACACTATTGAGAAAGCGCGGAACGGAGCTATCGCCGGAGTTATGGAATTTATTTCTGAGATTACGCTTGCTCAGCTTGCGCTGTTTGTTGCCGTGTGTTTGATCGCTGGAGGGATTGCCACGATACTCGGGTTGTTTTTGGCGCGAAAGTTTGCTCGCTGGATGACGAGGATTCCTTATCGGGGATTGTGCATTGGAATTGTTGTGTTTATTGTCGGGCTGACGTTTCTGTTTGACGGCGTATTCGGACTTGCAGTGCTTATGACGTCCACTGCTGTTGGAATCCTGCCCGCGATATTCTCGATCAAAAGGAGTCTAGCGATGGGATGCTTATTGCTTCCAGTGATTGTGTATTTTTTATAGGCCCTGCCATAAACTTCCCCTGCATCGAAAAGTATATATATCTGATACAGGGGGTATGACGTATGTTCGGATTACCTCATCCAAACCTTAAGGGAGAATGGGACATTGTAAAAGCTGCATTTAGAGAAGCGGGTCGTAAGTTCAAAGATGCGCATAATCTGATTGTGAGAGAAAGCAAATCCGGATATACGGCGCGTACGCCTTCCGGCGCAGTACTCTCGTATGTATCTGATCGAGCTGCAAAAGATGCAAGCCAAATAGAGGAAAGCGCAAGAAAACAGCTCGGAACTCGCCTCATGGAAATTGCTCAGAAATTGCAGAACCCCAAAAAGCCCTTTCGCAGGAATCCATAATTTCTCAATAAGAAGTTGTTGCTGCCGATAATTGTGTATTTTCTTTGATTATTCCTGTAATCTCTTCCACACAAGATAGCGCTGATATGCTTCTTCAAGCTTTTTAGAATACATCTCCTGCCCAAACGTGTGCACCGTGGCTAAAGAAACAGCAAATTCCATCTCTTCCGGCTGGTTTGCCATGATGTCCTGCTGCGTTCTTCCCGTTTCACGCTCCCGAATATAATAGTACACCCCCTGAAAGAAGTCATCCGTTTGCAGCTGCTCCGCGAATTTGGTTATGGACGCGGCTGGAAATCCAATAAAATATTCATACAACGAATCCTTGACGGCGGATATTCCTTTCTCACTCGCTACCTCTAGAATTTCCTTGTCCTCAATATCGCCCAGGAATTCCTCCCAGGAGTCCGGCTGTTCAAGTGCCCACACGAACCATTCCGCAAACTGTTCCTCGTAGCTTGCAGGATCCGCGGATTCTTCCTTGAATTCCTCAAGGACTTTTTCGGCAATTTCCCATTTCACCTGCTTGTTTTGACCTGGAGCGTCGTCTTTCCATTTTGTGCCGAACCAATTGACAGGATTAAGATTTTCAGTCCATTCCCAGGCATCAGACAGTGCGCCTGTCACGCCGGGATTTGTGATCTTTTTTAAGTCCGTTTCCCACTCAATGCCATCCTCTGAGTACACGGGAGCTCCGTTTGGCTTTTTCTGGATTGCTATCTTTTTTGTTTTACCACCCAACAGATTAAGGTCCATAACCTCTGCCTGCATAAACGTCATGGATTGGAACTTTTCCTCGAGATCAACCGCTGATTCAGTTGTTAGCCTCGTGTTTTTGAATACGTCAAGCGTGCATTCGCTGCCCAGTAGTTCATAGCCTTTCTTGCACTTGCACTGCCCTGTGAAAAAGCTGTAATACTCGGAAAGCCCATTGCATGTTTTTTCCGCGAGCTGAGGATTTGTGTTCCTGCCCGTGACGGTATTCCGTTTAGAAATTCTTTCCGTGTATGACTTAAAATATGATTCCGCGCAGGCCTGCTCATTGTCAGCGCCCATACACTGGCCAGAGGTTTTTGCATACGCTATCCCTTTCTGCTTATGCTCCTCTTTGTTGGTTGCCACATACGCAGTCATATATGATTCCGCTGTGCCGCCCGTGCGAATCTCGACTTTTGGAATGTGAAGCTTGTTAAGCATCGAAACCCAGCCCATCCGCTGGCCTGCGGACTTGAGCGCGTATTCCTCCGCGGCCTCATCATCGCGATTTACAAGAGCGCAATGTGCGGTGACTAAGGAAGCGTCCGCTTTGCTTCTTGTCCCTTTGTAACAATTGTATGTTGAAAGATAATCATTCTCAGCGCAAAGCGTGTTGCAGTCTGTTTCTGAGGATTGGGCATCCGCAGTTGCAGTAGTAATTGTCGCTAACAGGATTAGCACGGCAATAATCATCGCTTTCATGCAGCGAGTTTTCTGATAGGGACTATTTAAATGTTTAGCTCAATTGGTTCTCTTGCTAAAAACAAAAGAATAAATAGCATCGGCGCTCATGTTGCTTAATGCACTTTAGAACTAAGGGGTATATTGCATATATTTTATTAGTGATTGCTTCCTTAGCAGTGCTTGCGGTCGCATTTCATCTGTTATATCGACTTTTATTCTTCGGAGTGATATGACTAACATGGGTATCAATTAACACCACAACTGGCTTCGACGGTTTTGTCCGCAAAACCTCCTCGCCACCCCGAAGGGGCCGTCCCCCGGCTCGGCTCGCCAGTGGTGTTGCAGACGTCTTAGAGTTTGATCAAAGCCCGTTCTTCCCTTTTCATTCTCACGACTGGTTCTTTGCTGTACGTTGTTCCTAATCCTGCTGCGATTTCGCGCATACTCTTGTCTTTGATCCATTGGACTATCAGATGTAAGTCGTCGATGATTTCCTCTTCAAACTGCTCTTTTCTCGACATGGGAACATAGCTGCTCATGTCGTCACCGGAGTGAGGAATTCTGGTTGACGAAACGGATGTTCAATGACAATGAAGTAGTGCAATCCTCCCAAATCCGGTATGCCGGCGCCTAACACATCTTCGTAGCGGTTTCCATCGATCTTGCTCATAATCTCAATTTCGATACTTTTATCCTTAATGCCAAGGAGTTGTATAAATTCTCTAGTTGCGACGCAAAGAATGCTTAGAATGCTTTTTTTGATGAGAATTTTATTATCCTCTTTGACTACCTGCTCCGCATCATAGAAAGATATGATTACAGCATTACCTTTCCTATCCAAGTCTGTGATATGCACATCCTTGAGCTCTGCATATTTTGCTTTCAGCTTTGTATCAACTTCCTCTTTAGGGAACAGATATCCCTTCCGGTTTCCACAGATGTACTCTTGCATATTTACCCCTCCTTCTTTAATATGGAATTTTTCCAGAGCTTTGGCTCCCCTCCAATGAACTGCCTATAGCTGATAATGGATTTCTTCATGATCTTTGTCTTCTGCAGGCCTTTGGGAGACACACTTGTTATGAGGATGATGTGCTGTTTGTTTTCTGAATATACTTTTCCCCAGCAGATGCCCTTCTTGCTGTTCTGATAGTATTCAAGTTCCACAAGATCCGCTTTTCTTGGAGTTGGGATTGTATGTATTTGTACATCCACGCTTATGGGAGTGTTGCAGCCGGGGCAGTACACATGCATGGAAATAGGAGAGCATACTTGTATATATACTTTTCTATCATTAAGTAGAATTGTATCTCTTATCATGGAAAAGTATTTAAATGGCGAGAATCTACTAATGACTGTGGAAAGTTTTATTAACCCCCCTACTCTGAAAGGCTTGGGGGATAGCATTAAAGTATTAATAAGCACATTGTATAATCCAGAGCCTACGTTATTAGCTGCTAATAGGCTTGGTCCGGATAGATTGATTCTTCTTATAGACAAAGCGCCGGATAAGACGCAGGAGAAGGCTGTGCGCGTTATATTGGATTCCTTAGGGAAGGTTATAGATGTTAAAACGGTTAAGACGGATGTGTATGATATTGTGGATATTGCGCAGAAGGTTGTGGATACGATAGATATGCAGCCTTCGAATGATCTTGTTTTTGTGAATATTACTTCTGGGCGTAAAACAAAGGCTCTTGGGGTTCTTTTTGCAGCATACGCTCGCGTTGATCGGGTTGCGAAGATAGCGTATAATCCTGAGGAAGATAAGAGCTCTGTTGTGTATTTGCCTAAGCTGGGGTTTAAGCTTACTGAAAGCCAGAAGAAGGTTTTAGAGCAATTGGACAAGCACAAAGAGGATAATTATGTTAAACTCGCTGAGAAGATAGGGATATCTAAAGCGATGCTGTACCGTAATATAGATGAGTTGCGCTCTATGGATTTGATTATAACTGAGGATGGACTGGAGTTAACGGACGCTGGGAAGATTGCGAGGATGTGATCTGGTGACCTATTTGTTATTAAACGGAGAGACAAAGAAGTCGGGGAGTCTCTGGTGTAAGGCGTGAAGATGGACAACCGGGAGTTTGATTTTTTATTGAAACAAGGTGAAGGATTGAAATTAGAATTCAAAGAGAATTTTGATTCCAAAAGTATAGCTAAGGAGCTCGTTGCGTTTGCCAATACGGAAGGGGGAAGGATACTTCTCGGAGTTGATGATACGGGAGGTATCAAAGGCATAAAAATAACAAACACTCTTACATCCGAAATCCAGGATATAGCGAGAAACTGCGATCCACCGGTATCTCTTGAGCTTGAAACAAATGGTACGGTTCTGATTGTGAAGGTTGATGAAGGAGCAAACAAGCCGCACAGATGTTCTGCAGGATTCTTTCTCAGGCAGGGAAGCAATTCCCAGAAGTTATCAACAGACGAGATTAGGGACTTCTTCAATAAGGAAGGAAAAATACTGTTCGATGAGCAGGTACATTCAGATTTTGATTTTAATCGGGGCTTTGTCAGGTCAACGTTTGAAGCCTTTTTGCAAAAAGCCGGGATTAGCCGGGTTATTCCAGACAAGGATATTTTGAGAAATCTGGGCGTTTTAACTGAAACTGAAAAATTCAGAAATGCGGGCGTCTTGTTTTTTTGCGACAATGTGGAGAAGTTCCTCAGGCAGGCGATCATTACATGCGTCTTGTACAAGGGAATTGATAAATATAAAATTATTGACAGAAAGGATTTTACAGGAGATGCGCTGTCAAATTATGACAATACCCTGGCATTTCTGATCAGGAATCTGAGGCTGGAATACAAGATTGAGACCGCCGGTCCAAGAGAAGAAATTTTAGAGATCCCGGAAGAGGCCTTAAGGGAAGCCGTTGTGAACGCGCTGGCCCACAGGGATTACAATGAAAAAGGTGCCAATATTCAGGTTGATATCTTTGATGACCGGGTTGAAATAAGCAATCCTGGCGGATTGGTCTCCGCGATTAAAAAGGAAGATTTCGGGAAGAAAAGCCTCTCAAGAAACCCCCTGTTGTTCAGCCTGCTCAAAAGTGCTGACTTAGTTGAGAAGGTGGGCTCGGGAGTTGGGAGGATGAGGAAGGCCATGAAACTGGCGGGATTACCTGCTCCAAAATTTGCGCTTACTGGATTCTTTACGGTAATATTCAAAAGACCCCCTCAAGTTACCCCCCAGAAAACCCCCCAGAAAACCCCCCAGAAACCCACAAGGTTAGAGGAGGAGACGCTTAACCTTATTTCCGCAAACAGCGTCATTACCCGCGAAGAGATAGCTCTAAAGCTTAAAATAAGCCCTGAAACTGTAAAGGAATATCTTGCAAAACTGAAAGAAAAAGGGTTATTACAAAGAATCGGCCCAGACAAGGGCGGGCATTGGGAAGTCCTAAAATGAAAGTGAGACATTTAGGTGAGGAAGAGAAACTCGCTGAGAAGATTGGAATCTCTAAAGCGATGCTTAATATTGATGAGTTAAGAACAATGGATTTGATCATAACTGATGATGGGTTGGAGTTAACGGATGCTGGGAAGATAGCGAGGATGTGAAGTGAAACTCATCGGAAAAACAAAACTAAAATTTGAATCCCTTTTCCAAAAGAGAATCGCAAATACCTCAGTTGGCGCTTCAACCGTAAGAGGCCAAAAAAAGGGAACAGCAAAAACAATTAGGGAGTATTTAGAAAATATTAACCTGGGGGAGTTTAAAAAGATCAATAACCAAACCAAATATGACATAATACTAGATAAGCATACAAACAAACTCGCTAACGCAAAGCATAAGGTGATCTTTGGTTTCGCAAGAAAATGCTTGAATATATTCCTATTTGAAGTATCACATAACACTATCTTGTCCAAAAAGTGGGGATTAAACAGAATCATTCCTTTCTTAGAATTGCCCATTGACAATCCAAATGAAAAAAGATTGCGAAAGGGGCGAACATGCGAGGCTAATTGGAATTGGAGTTCCATAAATAAATTAGGAGCTGAAGATAATGAAAAAATACAAGAATTTGCAAGGAAGTACATGAAAAAGGAATATGGGCTCGACAGAGTTTATTTTGAGTTATACAGTTGGCGGAGCGAGAAATGAGCGGGGATATCGAAGGCGATGCTGTATAGGAATATTGATGAGTTAAGAACAATGGATTTGATCATAACTGATGATGGGTTGGAGTTAACGGATGCTGGGAAGATAGCGAGGATGTGAGAATCATGGCAACAACAATCGGAGAGTATAAAGGGCATAAAACAATATCTTTATTGGAAGAGGGCGCTCAAGTATCTGATAAATACCCACCATTTTCGTTTGGAATAAAGAAAGCGAAATTGATTCTTGAAAACATTCAAGACATTAAGAAATTCGTTGAGGAGAACAAATGAGAATAGGAATGTTTATTGAATGTTTGTTAAGATTACGAGGACGCGAAATCTAAAATGATAGAAGTGCCTGAAGAGATTCAAGAATGGGACAATTTATACTGGGATAATCGTTCCGAGTATGAAAACAGGATTAAAGAAATCAATAAAATCTTTGAGCTGGAAGACGGAAAGGGATTTCAGATTCACCCCCCCACATTTTTTGCTGGAGATGTTCATTCACAGGAAATAAGGTATGTCTTCATTGGATTAAACCCAGGGTATGACGATAACTCACCAAAAGAAATTGAGTGGAGGAGAAAAAGGCGTAAGGAAGAAAAATTAAGAGATTGCCTGGACTTGTTTGAATACTTTGGGACATTGAAGAATTTTCCGCGGTATTACACAAGACTGATTAAGCTATGCCCAGATTATGAGACAAGTTCGACTAAAAAGCAAAGAGAGGAATTCTGCAATAAATATGTTGTAAATATTGACGCTTTCCCCTTCCATTCTAAGAACAACAATAAGGATATCGGCTCTTTTACTCCAGATCAATTAACACGATTCTTTGGTTTTTGGACCATCTCCAAAAAACTTATTAGAAACATTCACAATGCATGGATCATAGTTGTTGGGAGAGGCAATTATAAGCTGTTGTTGTTCGATCCTGAGGTCGGATACAAAAAACTGAAATTGATTCAAACAATCAAGAAACAAAAAAAAGGTTATGTCCATATCTACACATTTGAGTTATGTGACAGAAGAGGAATCTTAATTGATACATTTTTGACTGGGGGGAATAGACTACCAAAGGAAGTTGATCATGCTATTAATACCTCAGTAAAAGAAATATTAAGCTCAGCAGGGTAGCAGTCTAACTTTACAATGAACAAAATCGAATTTCAGGATTTGATGGTTGATAATCTTTGATGGAACCTGCAATTAAAACAGATATGGGAAATGTTGCGAGATGAATGAAAAGTGGGAATTAGAAGAAGTACTAAGGATAATATCGCTCTAGTATTATTGTTTATTGTTGTGCTGGCAATTATTGCGATGTTACTAAGATATTTTGCAGTGGTATGACGAGAGAGACCATAAGATATCTTAGACTTTGACTGAATTGCTGATTCTGGGTCGTGGTGGGCTCCGAGCCGATCTAGAGCGTTTATATAACGTTTTCCTTGAGAAAACTTACGATTTAAGAAGAAGAAATACGAAAATCTTTCAGACCAACTAGAAAATCTTCCGTTTTGTGTTGCAAAACCAATATTAAAGTAATTCACGTTCTTTTGCTCATGGCAGTCAAAAAACTTCCCATGTTTAGGGGTTATGTCGTCGACGTTCGTCTTAGACAGTTTAGGAAACCGAGCAAGAAAAAGATCGAGTTCATCAACTTCGAGTCCAATATGGGAGAAAAAATTCTGGTAAACTACATAAACTCAGTAAACCCTCAAAGCAAACAATTTAAGGAGTTTATTCATTATTTTTGATCTTGCTTCTGAATAATTGCTCCATATTTTTGTCCATAAAATAAACGTAACATCCTTTCATTCCTCTTGTAAGCAACACCCTATATGTATTTTTAACTAATTGAACAAATTCTTCGTCTGTTGTTCCCCTTTTCGCAGCAGAATCTGCAGAACCTGCTTTAACACCTAAATACACCTTATTTGTAGGATCATAAATTAAATCTTTTCCGATTATGACACCAACATAATCAAATTCAAATCCTTGAATCGTATATATACTCCCACATTGAGTAACCCCCCGGGGATCATACGCCCAGACGTTAGCCTTAACAACTCCCGGTGCTAAATTCGTTGCATCGCTTTTGCCTTCCCACGTCATTTTAAAATTGCCAATCACTACGTCTTCTACTAAAGTTCCATCTGGTTTTGCATCACTCCAAGGCCAGCAAAATCCGGCAACTATTCTTGCGGAATTTGGTTTTTCCAGATTCTTCCGTTTAATTGCCGCGTATAACTCATCCGGACTATCAAATATTTTAAATTCCATTTTTTCACTTTTAGTTAAGATCCTATTGGGAGTATCTTTTATTTGTAAAGCGTTATCTACCCAATAAAGATACCCGTCAGAACCGCTGCATCGAAATTGTGTCTTAAGTTCGAAATCAAATAATTCAGCTTCAAATCTTTTTGCTGTCTCTATTATTAGATTTGTACTGCCGATTTCATCAGGTCTAACTACCTGAAGGTCATCTATAAAAAATATTGAAACTTTTGCAACTTTTATTAACTCATCGATTTGTGGAACAGTAGATCTGTTTTTCGCAGCTGTGTATCTAGAATTTGAAGTTTTTCTTATTCTATGTGCTTCATCGCATATCAGAACATCAATTTGATTTTCACTTGCTGTAGAAAAGCTGTTGAAATATTTGAATAATGAAGCTGCTTGTACTCCAACGATTTTTCTCAAAGTGGTTGTGAATGCAGCAGAGCCTGTTGCATGAAAAACGGGTATTTTTTTGGAAGCTAATTCCGCCAAAACATTCAAGGCTATAACCGACTTTCCAGTCCCCGGGCCACCCCTTACAATAATAACTGACTTATTTTTCAACTTGTGTGCTTTTTTTGCCCTATCAAGAATAGTGTTATTTGCAGTAATTTGTTCATCAATTAAACTAAAAGCCGGTTGGCCTTTAATTATGTGTTTTGTATGTTCTAATAGCTTTTTTGAAGGTTTAATTGGACTTCGAATAAACCGATTAAAGACATCTAACCCTTCTCCTTTAGAAAGCTTACCCCTAAGATAGGATCCAAAACTTTCAAAATCCTCTTTTGTAAATAATGGGAATTCTTTGAGTACTCCTTGGAATTTTTCAGATAACAAAACGGGATTCTTAATTTTTGAGTAGTTATGACAATAAGCGCAGGAATACAAATCAGTTTTATCTTCAAATAAACCCATAAAGTCAATAAGCATAAAATGATATCCGCGAACCTGTATAGATGGATGTGGTTCCATTCTTAATGCACCACCCACAAAAGTTTTCACATTATCTTCTATTTCACAGTCTTCTACTTCAGACCATTGTTTCAATTCAATCACAACAACATTTTCGTTTTGATCTATCCCTTTACCAAAAAGAATAGCATCAACCCTTCTTGTTGAGTAAGGCAATTCATACTCTAAAATTATGTTGTTGTCTAACAAAGAATTATATTCAATTGCGTCTTTAAGAAATCTCAATGAATTATTCCATGCCTTTACTTCTCCCTGTGACGCAGAATAACCATAATAGTTCCTAAATGATTCTGCTATTTTATCAGAGATAACATTCTGAACAACATCAGAGCTAAATTCCTTGGTTGTTCCCTC
>Ga0209542_10011265_pt1 | contig 15893 bp, 18 predicted proteins | sample RifCSPhighO2_01_FD_184028 | JGI IMG/M metagenome (GOLD analysis project Ga0209542, IMG submission 184028) | Soil microbial communities from Rifle, Colorado - Rifle CSP2_plank highO2_0.1 (SPAdes) (version 2) | ecosystem: Environmental > Terrestrial > Deep subsurface > Rock core/Sediment ... | reverse complement strand
CTGTCGGATACCTGCGCGAAAGAATTACTGCAGATTATCACATAAGTTTGCGTTACTGATGGCTGTACGGTTTGCGTTCCCGAAAGAGCCTTAGTGCCCGACCAATCGCCGGTAGCGGAACATTGGGTCGCGTTGGCGGAAGTCCACTGGAGAATTGAGCTATTTCCCGGTGCCAGGGACATCGGGGTAGCGGTTATGTGGACGGTCGGAAATGTCGGAGTCGGTATGGGTGCGGGAGGGGCTGGCGAGACATTTATAGTTGTATGAGCCGAAACTTGTCTTCCGCTGTTAGCACAGATTATCGTGTATTCGGCGTAAGTAGTCGGTGAAACTGTCCTGGTTCCGGAGCGCGGTACTTCACCCGACCAGTCGCCTGAGGTGACGCAGTAGTCGGCGTTTGTTGATGTCCAAGTGAGTATAGAGGTGTCGCCGCTGGTTATATTTGTCGGGTTGGCGGTTAGGGTTACCGTAGGCGGATTTTGCGGCCGCACCTCAACGATAACGCTGTCCGATGTCTGGAAGCGGGAGTTATTGCAAATAATTATAAAATTTGTGGTTACCGAAGGTGTGACGGTTTGTGAACCGTTGGGCGCCTTGCTCCCGGCCCAACCACCGGCCGCGCTACAAGTGGTTACGTTAGTGGATGTCCAGGTAAGTACCGTAGAGCCCCCGTAGGGAATACTCTGGGGATTGGCGTAGATGCGGACTATCGGCGGCTGTTCGTAGTTATAATAGTAGGTGCCGGTGGCATTAACTATGGACGCAAAATTTCCGGCGATTAGCAAGACGCTAACTATTGCCGTTATAATAACCGCTGACCCGTTTTTCATATTTTTTAAAGACACAACGATTTATAACTATATTAGTTATTTCTCCATTTATTTTTTACTCTCGGGCATTATATAAGCCCTTCCTTCAATCGCGCAAGTGTCTGCCGGACTTTTGCGTAGTCAAGGGAAGGGACGGGAGAGAGACGGCTCTCTCCCGTGAAACTCTAGCGGTGACGGCGGTGCTTGCCGCCTTTCACCGTGATGGAGATGTAGACCTGTACGCTCTCTCGCCGGTGGCCATAGCCATAGTAGACCTGCGGGTAAGCGGGGAGTCGGTAGGCGTAGGGCTCCGGCTGGTAGGCTGGGACGGAGTAAACTAGCGGCGCTTCCGACATCGGTTCGCCAATTGGCGGAGGCGGAACCACATAGTGGAAAACCATTTCCGGAGTACCGCATGCCGTGGCGCTTGGGTTGCCGCCGCAGGCTACCCGCCAGTTATCCAGAAAGGCGCGCATTTCGCCGACTCGGGTGGTAGAGAGCGTGCCGCTCGGATCATCGGCGAGAAAGAATCCGCTTCGCGGCGAGCTAATCAGAACAAGCTCGCGCGTTACGTACTCCTGCCGAATGGCGATGGTTGCCTGGTTGGTCCATACCCCGTCGCGGTTCACTGTAGCCGTCGCAACCGTCATCGGACTGAACGGACTATTCAGCCAGCGCAGGTCAAAGATTTCCTGGCCCGTGAATGGTCTGATGTAGCCGGCCCGCATTCCACGACGTACGATGATGTCAATGTCGCGCGAGTCGATTGTCGGTGCCGCTTGTAGAGCCGGATGCCACCACACGACGTTAATCGTGATGAGCATGACCGGTCCGGGTTGCGGTACGACTGCCTCGGGTGATTTCGGAGTTGGCGTAGGCGGCGCTTCCGCTTTGGGCGCCGCTTTCACTACGAGCCAATTTGAACAAATGTCTGCCCGAAGGAAGCGGTAGCCGTCGGCTTCGCACTCGGTCGCGGTAAGTTCAACGCCCATTTCCCAGTCGGTTGTAACCCTCTGGTTGAGTGTGAAGCGTTGGGTTTTCTGGATCTTCTTGCCGGAAACCATGGCGAGAAACTCCTCACCCTTCTTGATGGTTACCGCTTTGCAGGTGCCGCGTGCGAAGTCCTGAAGCGCTTGGTCTGTGACTTCCCTTGGAATGCCAAGCCGATTGAACTCGGTCATGGCCTCTTCGGGTGTGCCCTCAAACTTGTTTGCCCCAGGCTTCTGCCACTTGAACCCGTTTTCGTAGGCAAGAACCCCCGAGGCGGAAATTACGGAAAAAGTGAATACAACCAGAAGCGTAATCACTGCCAGTTTTTTCACGGAGATCCTCTCCTCTCTTTCATTTTGCTAAAGTTTTGACTGATACCAATGCTGTGGATATTTTAACTCTTAAATTATATTTTGTCAAATTTACGGGGCTTGCTCCTGGTTATTTTACAGGCGATAATTTAAACATGCTTAGCGAAAGAATTTTAAAAATACTTAGGCGGGAGCAGGCGGGTGAGTCCGCGAAAGAGGTTAAATTCAAAAGTGGCGCAGTTCTACGCCTTGCCGAAAATAAAGGTGAATTTTCTTTGGAACTAAAAAAGGGTGATGAGAATATAAATCTGCTTGATTTCGCGCCGCCGGGAACACAATTGGTTAAGTATGAAAAAAGTCGCAAGAGGCATTGGGGGGCGACTCTGGATTATCGGGGCACCGGCCGCGCGGTGATTCTTTTTGACGGACTGGAGAATACTGGAGACCTACTTAGCTTTCTCCATGAGGCGGGACATTTACATGACGCGCATCTTATTCGGGCAGTAAATGCGGCCAAGTACGCTCATATGGGGGCTGCTGACTACCACGAAGAAGATTATTCTCCCAAGCGCATGCTGGCGATGGCCAAGCAGTGGCGGGCAGTGCGCGACTCCGAATACGCCGCCTGGGAGCACGCCCTAAAGGACGCGAACAATTTGGACGAAAAGTACGGTCTTAAAATTTTTGAAGAACTGGGCGGTGCCGAAGGAGTTCAGAAAATTATTAGATCGTGCGTGGAAACCTATGAAGCGAGATATGTGAGGTGGCTGAGCGAGGCCAATATAGAAGACGTAAATGAAATGGAGAGGTATTTTACGGGACTCCTTAAGGGCGAGAAAGCAGACAATGCCAACTCCAAAGAAGAAAAAAATTAAACTGGCGGTTTTTGACATTGACGGGACCATTTTCCGCTCCAGCCTTTTAACGGAGCTGGTTTCGCGCTTTGTTGAGGGCGGGATATTCAGGGCGGCGGCCAAAAAAGAGATTGAATCCGCCTATCTGGCCTGGCGCAATCGGAAGGGCAATTACGAAAATTATATTAACGCCGTAATCAGAGTTCATTTAAAATATTTGCCCAGGGTTAGCGCCGCGGCGGCGGAGCGCATCGCCGGGCAAATAATTACCCGTGAAAAAGACCGGGTTTATCGCTTCACGCGCGATCTTTTACTTCGGTTAGCTAAGCAGGGTTATTATCTTATCGCAATCTCGGGCTCACCGGACTATATCGTAAAGAAATTTACCACCAATTTCGGTTTTGACGCCGCCTTTGGAGCGGTTTTTGAGGTTAAACGCGGCCGGTTTACGGGCCGGGTTTTGAAGGATAACTCCTGGTACGACAAGTCTATAGTACTTAGGCAGTTTTTGGCCGAAAAGGGAATAGTTGCCGATTTTAAGAAGTCCCTGGCGGTTGGCGACACGCCAAGCGACATCCCTATGCTGAAACTTGTCGGAATTCCTATCGCTTTTAACCCGAATCGCGAACTTGCCGAGCGCGCTCGGCGGGAAAAATGGCGGATAGTCGTTGAGCGGAAGGATGTTATCTACGGCATCAACGACCTTTCGTTTTTATAGGAAGCGTTATGTTATAATAAGTAATAAATGACTGACGAGGATCGAGAAAAATCATCGCCCGAGGAACTTCCCACAGTGGTTTTTAAGTTTATAGGCGGCGGCTACATGCTGGGCGCTATTGTACTTTACGTATACCAGCTCTCCAGGCTGACAAGTCTTTTTTTCAGGGATTTGTCACATTTTCCGGAGATTTCGGATGAAGTCAGTATTTTTATTATTTCACTTGCCTACTTGGGCATTGTGGTTGCTCCGGCAGTCACAATATTTGTCGGTCTCGGTATGATGCAACTGAAGAGTTGGCTACCTAAAGTTATGGCAGTGGGGCTTACCGCCGGTTCGCTTTTCTTGCTTAATAATTACGCAATCTCCGAACGGCTTTCCGTGCCGTTTTCCAATAGTTTTGAGCTTTCGATTATGGGCGTCGTGCTTGTTACCCTGGTATATGTTATGAAGTACAGACAGCTATTCAGACGTTAGTCGGATGATTTTTTGTCGGAATTAGTTTTTCTTAGATGGGATTTTCGTTTGCTATAATTGCTTCTATGTCGAATAAAAATATTTTTCTGATCGGGTTCGCCCTAATTATTATCGGCGGACTAGGCTGGTACGGTATGGGTCTGGTTTCTCCGCCTTCTCCGGCGACGCCGGGCGCGCCGGCGGTGGAATTAACGGAAAGTAATAAACCTATAACCAACAATATGCACACCGTAACCATCAAAACAAATTTAGGCGTTATCAAATTTCAGACCTACGATGCCGACGCGCCCAAAGCGGTCAACAGCTTCGTGACTTTGGCGGGCAAGAATTATTTTAACGGACTCACGTTTCACCGCGTGATTAAAGGTTTCATGATTCAGGGCGGCGACCCGAACTGCACGCCCGGGCGCGGTTCCGGTCCGTGCGGCGCGGGCGGTCCCGGCTATACTTTTGAGGATGAGTTGAATCTGGCCACCGAGAGCTATAAATCTGGCTACCGGCGCGGCGTGGTCGCCATGGCGAATGCCGGTACTAATACCAACGGTAGCCAGTTCTTTATCATGCACGCGGACTACCCCTTGCCGAATAACTACACCATCTTCGGCAAGGTGATCGAAGGCCAGGATGTGGTTGATGCGATTGCCAACTTGCCGACGGGCGCGAATGATCGGCCGGCTACTCCGGTTGTTATGGAGGAGGTGAGCGGCGAGGTCAGCGGTTAACGAAGGGCGTTTAGCGCATTGAGCAGATGGAAAGAGTCCATAGCGGTTTTCTTTCACTAATACGCCCGTAAATATGGACATAATCTCCCATGGTTTCTACGGCGGAGTCGTGTTTGTGAACAAGTCCAAGCGGTCGTTTTGGGCGGCATTTTTCTGGGGAGTTTTTCCGGACCTTTTCGCCTTCGGCGTGTTTTTCCCGCTTTTTGTCTTTCGGCACGGCCTTTTTAACCCCGATATTAAATACGGCGAGCCGCCGGTTTTGCCGGATATTCCTGGCTATATAAATTTTCTCTATAGTCTCTCGCACAGCTTGGTGATTTTTGGGTTGGTTTTATTAGCTCTGTATATCTGGAAAAGAAGGATTATTTTAGAGATGCTGCCATGGGGCCTGCATATTCTTATGGATATCCCCAGCCATACGGACGCCTTTTTTCCGACGCCATTCCTTTATCCGCTCACGTCTTTCCATGTCAGCGGCATTCCCTGGGGAACACCCTCCTTTTTTATTTCATACTGGGCGATTCTCGCCGCTTTATATTGCTTTCAGTTTACTAAGCGACTTAAGCGGAAACGCGCCGGAAAATGATACGCGGCTGATTTGATGGGCTTGATCCGGTTAATATTAATGTGATATACTTAATACTATATGAATAAAACATTATCTTTAGTTGCCTCGTTGGCCATTATGGTCGGGGTCGTTGGTCCATTAGCGGTCTATGCCCAGTCAACTACGCCGAAAGGCGTACCGCCCAAGCCTGGAATAATAAGGCAGGAACTGCGCGACGAGCGCCAGGATAAACGACAGGATGTGCGAGACATACGGACGAATACCCGCAAAGATATCCGGGATGTGCGCACCGAAACTCGCGATACAGTTCGGGATACGCGAATGGATACTCGGCAGGATATTAAAAATACCCGCCAGGATTTCCGCACCGAGACCAAGAGTCTGCGCGCGGAGTTTGCTTCAAGCACCGAACGTAATCGGGGAGAGTTTAAGGTAAAGATGGAAGCGCGACGCACGGAACTTAAGAGCTCAATGGAGGCTAAGCGAACCGAGCTCAAGGCCAAGCTGGGAAAGATTAAGGATGAGCGCAAGAAGCAGATTGTTGAAAAAGTAGATGCCCAACTGGATGCGCTTAATGTGCGTATGGCGGAACATTTTTCAGATGTTCTGGCAAAATTAGAGGATGTGCTAAAGCGGGTATTGGAGAAGGCTGACCGGGCGGCTGAAAATGGCAAAGATGTAACTTCTGTTAAAACCGCGGTTTCGGTTGCCGAGTCAGCTATCGCGGCTGCCCGCGAGGCGGTTGCCACCCAGAGCGGCAAGACTTATGACTTCAGTATCACGACCGATGTGAATCTTCGGACTGATGTAGGCAAGGCGCGCCAAGCGCTCCGGACCGACCTTACGAAAGTTCACAACGCGGTAAAGGCTGCTCATGAAGCCGTCAGGAAGGCAGCGGTCGCGCTGGCCGATATTCGCGATACCGAAAACTCCGTACCGCCTCCGCCAGCCGCCGGTTCGTCTACGGTTTCCGGAACCGAATCCGTAGCGACGAGCAGTCAATAAGACGGTAAAATTTAACCGTAAACTTAATTACTACTACAATTACAATGCAAAAAAATACCCAAATAATAATAGTCGTGCTGGTCTTGCTTTTCGTAACTTTGGCTGTCGCCTTGTTCTTTTGGCGCTCCGGCGGCACGGCACCCTATAGCGCTCCGCTTGGCAATCAGCCGGTAACTCCCGCTCCGGCGCCGCAGGACACGGCCGCCGCCATTACCAAAGATGTCAGCAATATTGACATTGGCGATTTGGATAAAGAGTTTAAGGATATTGATTCCAGCCTGAATAGTTTGTAAGCACCGAAATGTATCCAAAAAAGAGCGCCTGGTGGCGCTCTTTTTTCTATTCTCAAAATAGTTAAAAAGTGGTACAATAAATTTACCGGAACATGCAAAAGATTATCTTTACCGTCCTGGTTATTGCCCTGATATTTGCGCTTAAAGGGGGTTTTCCGGTGGTAAACTTAAACCTGCCGCTCGGCTGGGATAGCGTAATAAAGAAACAAATTGCGGATTTCTCCGAACGCCTGCCCGCCGACTGGCGAGGTCTGCTGGCGATGAAGGAGTTGCTCAAGCGGTTAGAAAGCCTGCGGGACACCTTGCTTAGGCAGTATTACCCTAAATTTTTCGGCTTGTCGGCTACTTCAACACTGGAGGAAATTAAGAAACAGGTACCGCTTGAAGAACTTGATAGCTTGCGGCGCAAAATAATAACGACGCCTCCGCTACAAAGAATCGAACCGGTTCCGGCGCCGACTTCAAGCTCAGGACAATCGGCAGCCAGCGGTGAACTTACTCGGCTCGGCGTCATAAATTTTACGAATGTTGAGCGCCTTAAGCAGCGGGTGATACCCCTTATCGAGAGCGAAGTTTTAGATCAAGTGGCCGAAACAAAGGCCCGAGATATTCTGGCCAAGCAATATTTCGCTCATGTTTCACCTCGGGGCATCGGAGCCGGTAACTTGGCTGATCAATTCGGATACAAATATCTGCTTATTGGTGAAAATTTAGCACTTGGAAATTTTCAAACCGACGTGCTACTTGTTAAGGCTTGGATGGACAGCCCGGGCCATAGGGCCAATATTCTAAACGGCACTTTTCGCGAGCTAGGCGTCGGGGTCGCGCAGGGCATTTATGAAAATCGCGAGGTTTGGGTAGGGGTCCAGACCTTTGCCTTGCCGTTATCTGCCTGCCCCCAGCCTGATTCTGCCGTTAAGGCTAAAATAGAAAGCCTGCGCAGTCTGATTGAGGCGCGTAGCAAGGAAGCTGATGCTAAGAGAACGGACATAGAAGCGTCTGAACCTAAGTACGGCTCGGCCTATAATGCCAAAATCGCAGACTATAACGAAACGGTTGCCGAGATTAACAAGCTAGTAGAAGAGGCCAAGATATTAGTTGAGCAGTATAACAACTCGGTTGCGGCGGCGAATACATGCATGGCCCAAGCGACGGCCGGGGCGCACTAAATTAAACCGGCTATTTGAATGCGCTAATAAACGCCGAACAGTTAATTGGGTGATCTGACTTTTATGTTTATTGACGAGGTAAAAGTTGCAATTACGGCGGGAAACGGTGGTCCAGGCCGAGCTGCTTTCGCCAAAACCAAAAACACTCTTGGACCAACCGGCGGCTCCGGCGGAGCCGGGGGCAGTATTTATGCCGAAGGAGCGTCAGATCTCTCTTTGCTTACGCAATTTTATTACAAAAAACACGCGGAGGCCGAAAACGGCGGTATTGGCAAAACCAAGCTCCTAGACGGCCGGGGCGGCCGAGATTTGATTTTTAAAGTACCGGTCGGAACTAAGTTTTATAATCTTACAAACGGAAATATTTTTGAAATAATTAAAATTGGCGAACGGAAGCTTTTAGCTAAGGGCGGCAAGGGCGGGCGCGGCAATTTTCACTATCGGTCATCGCGCAACACTTCGCCGGTGCAGTTCCAGAAAGGTTTGCCCGGCGAGGTTTTTGATTATCGTCTGGAACTCCAACTTATCGCGGATGTCGGCTTTATTGGTTTGCCGAACGCGGGCAAGTCCAGTCTTTTGAACGAGCTCACCCGTGCCGGGGCCAAGGTAGCTAATTATAAGTTTACAACGCTTGAACCGAATCTGGGCGCTTACTATGATCTTATACTAGCGGACATCCCGGGATTAATTGAGGGGGCGTCAAAAGGCCGGGGACTGGGGTTCAAATTTCTTAGGCATATTTCACGGGCGAAAATACTGTTTCATTTAGTATCCGCCGAGTCGGATGATCCGGTGCGTGATTATATAGTGGTCAGACGGGAGCTCGGGGCCCATAGCAAAGATCTTTTGGAAAAAGAGGAGTATGTTTTTTTAGCCAAGAGTGATCTTTTGAGTGAGGCTGAGCTGAAGCAGAAATTGTTGGCGCTCAAAAAAATGAACCACAAAGTTAACCCGCTCTCAATCCACGACTACGCCAGTGTTGAGCGGGTTAAGAAACTGCTGGGCGTTATTCAAAACGAGAAGCGGGCGACGTATAATGGAGAGAAGGATAAGTAAGCTCTATGGAAATACTTAACGACGAGGTAGTCTACGACGGCAAATATCGGCAGTTTATAAAGCGCCATTATGTTGACCGTTTGGGCGGGCGGCGGGTTTGGGAGATGGTTAAGGGCAAAGCACCCGGCGCCGCTCTTATAGTGGCCATTACTCCGGAGCGGGAGATTGTGCTGGAGAAAACATTTCGTGTGCCCTGTAAGGCTTGGGTAGTGGAGCTGCCGGCCGGGTTGATTGACCCGGGGGAAGAGGATGAGGCCGCGGCGCGGAGAGAGTTGCTTGAAGAAACCGGTTACGCGGCTGACAAGTTTGAACTGCTTACTAAAGGTACGTACAACCCGGCGCTTACCGCCGACCGTGGCTTTTTCTTTTTGGCGCGGGACGCCCGGTACGTGGCCGAACCAAAACTTGAGGCCACGGAAGAAATTGAAATCGTTAAAGTGCCGCTCGGCGGACTTTTCGAATATTTAATCGCTGAAAAGAATATAATAGTAGATCAGAAGATATTTTTAATTTTGCCGTTTCTGGCGAAGCGGGGACTAATAAAATTTTAGGAAACCAATATGAGGTTGCTTCCTAAAATCATGATGGTGTTTGGCGGTTTACTGCTGTTCTTTTCGGTCTATCTGCTCGGGACAAGCGGCCCGGTAAACGGCGAGGGTGATTTGCATGACGCCGTGGCGGTTTTAAGCTTGCTCCTTTATCTTATTCCGGCCGGAATAATGCTTTTTCTAATCGGTTTTACCTTCTGGTTCCGGACATACCTCAGGGCGCGCTTCAAGAAATAACTTACCCCTGCCTGTTTTTAATTTTAAAGTGTTATAATAATTGCTTATGTTTCTTGCCGACGAGCTTAAAAAAGTAATAAGCGGCGACGTGCTCTCGGACGAGGTTTCGCTCGCCGAATATAGCCACGACGCCAGTCTTTTTGAAGTTAAGCCGCAGGTAGTGGTATTTCCGAAAGACGTCGATGACTTAGGCAAGCTTATTAAATTTGTTAGTGAGAAAAAAAAGGATATGCCGGGTCTTTCGCTTACGGCTCGCGCTGCCGGCACCGACATGTCCGGCGGCCCGCTTACCGAGTCCATAGTGGTGGGCTTTAAGAAGTATTTTAATAAAATTAAATCTGTAAACGCCAAGCAGGCGGTTGCGGAACCCGGCGTATTTTACCGCGATTTTGAAAAAGAGACTCTTAAATATAACGCCCTTCTCCCGTCCTATCCGGCCTCGCGCGAGCTTTGCGCCATGGGCGGTATTGTGAACAACAATTCCGGAGGCGAAAAAACTCTCAAGTACGGCAAAACCGAAAATTATGTTGAGGCGCTCCGCGTAGTTCTCGCTGACGGGAATGAGTATGTTTTTAAGGCGCTCACCGAGAAAGAACTTGCCGAGAAGCTGACGCTTCAGACGTTTGAGGGGCAAGTTTACCGCAAGATGGACGCGCTTATCAAGAATAACGAGGGGCTAATTGAATCAGCGCGCCCGAAGGTCAGTAAAAATTCAGCGGGTTATTACCTGTGGAACATTATAAACAAGGCCAAAAAGACCTTTGACTTGAGCGCTGTTTTTGTGGGAGCGCAGGGGACGCTCGGCTTTGTGACCGAAGCGACCATCCGGCTGGTTCCAATTCCTAAATACGCCAGGATGCTCGTAATTTTTATGGATGACCTCGCGCCTCTCGGCGAACTCACTAATAAGATATTGAAGTACCAGCCGGAAAGTTTTGAATCCTACGATGACAACACGCTCAAGCTGGCGCTCAAGTACTTTGCCTCCTTCGCGAAACTAATGGGTGCCAAAAATGTTATTTCTACTGGTTGGAAGTTTTTGCCTGAGTTTTTGATGGTACTCTCTGGCGGCATTCCGAAATTGGTTCTCCAGGTGGAATTTACCGGCGACAATGAAGACGAGCTGGCTGCCATTATAGATAAGCTCAAAGCCGAGCTCGCGCCCTATAAATTCAGAACGCGGGTAGCCGGGTCTAAAGAAGAGGCAAAAAAGTATTGGATTATACGGCGCGAAAGCTTTAATCTTCTGCGCAACCGAATTAAGGGCAAACACACCGCACCCTTTATAGACGACGTGGTGGTGAACCCGGAGAAACTGCCCGAATTTCTGCCGCAGTTGAACAACATTTTAAAGGAGTATCATCTGACCTATACGCTTGCCGGGCATATAGGCAACGGCAACTTCCATATTATTCCGCTGATGGACTTTAAAAACCCGGTGGAAACATCAATTATCCCAGAGCTTTCGGATAAAGTTTACGCGCTGGTGCTTAAGTTCGGCGGCTCAATAACAGGGGAACATAACGACGGGCTTATCCGGAGTCCTTATCTTAAGGCTATGTATGGTGAGGCGATGTATAAACTTTTTGAAGAAGTAAACCGCATCTTTGACCCCCAGGATATCTTCAATCCCGGGAAAAAGGTGAGTAGCGACAAGGACTTCATGGTTAACCACATCAGAAAAGATTAGCATGAGGGTTGTTCTCTTTATGGGAATGTCGGTGAATGGCTTGGTTGCCAGAAAGAACGGCGACGAGGATTTTCTTTCGCACCGGTGTTGGAAAGTTTTTACCAAACTGGTAGCGCGATACGGCTGTTTTGTTGCCGGCAGAAGAACCCAAGAGCAGGTCGCGAAGTGGGGCAAAAAGTATGATTTTACAAAGCTTCCCGGGCTATGCGTTATTGTTTCAAAAAAAGGTGGACGAAGCACTAATAAACTGATTTTTGCCATATCGCCAGGTGATGCTTTGTGCAAACTTGCGAAACTCGGTTATAGGGAAGTACTACTCGCTGGCGGGCCGACTTTGAATAGTTCCTTTGCCAAGGCCGGATATATAAATGAAATTATTCTGTATGTGGAGCCCGCGGTAATCGGAGAGGGCAAGGCCCTTTTCTATCCGCGAAATTTTAATATGCGGCTCGCGCTCCGTTCGGTACAAAGAACAAGTGGTTATATTATTCTTAAGTATAAAGTTAAATAGACATTTAATTACTTGTCCGGCGTCGGTAGGTCAAATGTTTCATGTTTTATGTTACATGTTTCAAGTAAGCCCTTGATCGGCGGCCACGTATCGGCGGCGGGCGGACTTTGGCACTCTCTAGAAAACGGCGAGCGCATTGGCGCCGAGGCCATTCAGATTTTTGGCTCCTCACCGCGCGGCTGGGCGACCCGGATTCCGGACGCCGTTGAAGCCAAAAAATTCCGCGGGGCGCTCTCCAAAAGCAAAATAAAGAAGGTATTCCTGCACGGTGCCTATCTGGTTAATCTGGCTAGCCCGGACCCGGCGGCGATTGAGAAATCGGTAAAAAATCTTTCTGAGCACCTTAAAATCGCCTCGCTTATCGGCGCCGACGGACTTATTTTCCACGTCGGCTCCGGTCACGAGGCACCCAAAGAAGAGGCGATAAGTAAGGCGTCAAAAGCGATGAAAGATGTTCTGAAAAACGTGAAAGGGAGCACTAAGCTTATAATAGAGAACGCCGCTGGCGGGGGAGTTAAGCTCGGCGCCTCCGCGGCCGATATTGGCGCGATAATGAACGCGGTCGGTTCACCGCGGGTCGGAGTCTGCATTGATACCGCCCACGCTTTTGAGGCCGGACTTATTGAGAAATACGAGCCGGCGCGGATATCAGCTTTGCTTAAAGATTTTGACAAAGAGGTCGGTCTTTCTAACGTGCTCGCGCTTCATATTAACGACTCAAAAACCGAGTTCAACTCTAAGCATGACCGGCATGAGAATATTGGCGAGGGCTATATTGGCTTAGCCGGTTTCAAGAATCTTGCTAAAGAAAAGAGACTATATGACAAAGCCTGGCTTTTAGAAGTTCCCGGCTTTGACAACGCGGGACCCGACAATAAAAATATTGATATTTTAAGGTCTTGCTTTAAGTAAATCCCTGTCTGCCGGCAGGCAGGCCCACACCCACCCGCCTAGACTCAGCGTCTAGTCGAGGCTGGTGCGCAGGCGAGGGGATAAAAATCCCCCGATATAAACAATCGGGGGGGGCAGTTGTAGTCCTACGCCGCGGAGGGTGTGTTCTTAAAAGGTGATAGTTTCCTGAACTCTGTGAGGTAATCGCCCTGGAGGCTGGCCAGGAAGTCTTCCCAGACGACTGGGTCGCGCGCCAGGAGGCCGTTCAGTCTTTCCATCAGGCCTTCAGATAAGCTTGTTTCCAGGGTCCAATAACCCGTGCCATGGACCGCGTCGCAAGCTACAGCTGTCACAATGACCTTTGTGCGTAGACCCACGAGCTCACCGACCCCCCCGGTGAATTCCAGGCACTCCTTCAGAGCCTTTAAGTGATCAATGATGCGCTCGCGGCGCTTCTCGTCCCGTGCGATGTCCGTATAGGCGTCGCTCACAATTTGTCTCCTTGTGGGGTTTCATTTTTGGGAACTATAGTATTCATACAATAAATAGAAAATTAAGTCAATTATCGGCGGTATCGATTTTTGCTTGTGCAACATCTTATTACTAAACTAACCGGACGATCGTCCGGTTAGTTTAGTTGGTTTAGGAGGGCGTCTATTTTTTTGCTCGTGCGACGCCTGTCTGCCGTGCCGAGCGCGGCACAGGCAGGCTTTTTCGGCAATTTTCTAAGGGGTGTATAATCAATCAAATGCAGGAACTTGGATACATTTATGTTCTGGTCTCAACTATTTTCGCGGCCTTCAGCGGCATCGCTGCAAAAAAAGTTTTGCGTGATGAGCACAGCGTTGACTATGCTCTTTTTGCGAGCGGGGTGGGATTTTTGATTCTTTTGCCGTTTCTGCCGTTTATTGACCTTGCGGTTTCTTGGCGCGAGCTAGGGCTAATTTTTTTAGCTTCTCTTTTAGGGGCAACAAGCCTTTACTTTGGCTGGAAAGCCATGCGGCATCTTTCACTCTCAACTGCCGCGCCTCTCGGCGATTTAAGTCTGATTTCAACAGTGGTTCTAGCCGTATTTTTTCTCGGAGAAATTCCAAATGTGAATCAGTGGCTGGGCATCGGCCTTATCATATTGGGCGCCTATCTTCTTGAGGCCTACCCGGGCAAACTAGATCTTCTTTATCCGCTTCGCGAGCTAAAGAGTTCGCACTACATCCATTTGCTTTTGGGGTCAATTGCTCTGGCTTCGGTTGCGGCGCTTATTGGACGGATAACCCTTGAGAGCGTTCCGCCGGGCACCTATCTGTTTTTCGTGTACCTATTTCTCTTTTTAGTACATGCCGTTCTTTATTTTGTGGTCGCGCGGGAAAGGTTTTCGGTTGCACTCACGGGTATACAGAAAAATTTTAGCTGGTTCGCGGTTGGCGCCATAACGCGTCTGGCCGGCTCGTTTCTTTACGTGAACGCCGTAGCGCTTATTTATATCGGACTCGCCGAAGCTATACACCGCCTTTCTACTCTGGTTTCCGTTGTTCTGGGTGGCCGGCTTTTTAAGGAGGAAAATCTGCTCTGGAAGACCTTCGCCTCGGTTGTCATGATTTCGGGCGTGATTGTTATTTTCATATCGTAACCGAACGTACTATCATGGAGTTTAAAGTACTTAGGCAATCAAAAAAAAGCCGGGCCCGACTTGGTATTCTGCGCACCGCGCACGGTGATATTGAGACGCCGGCTTTCGTGCCGGTTGCTACCCGCGCCACCGTTAAGACGCTCACAAGCGAAGAAGCGCAGGAAGCAGGTTCACAGCTCTTGATAGCGAATACCTACCATCTGCATCTTTTGCCCGGCGAGGAAAGAATAAAAAAGTCCGGCGGTCTGCATAAGTTTATGAATTGGGACCAGCCGCTCATGACCGACTCGGGCGGTTTTCAGGCCTTCAGTCTGGGTTTCGGCACTGACCATGGCGTAGGCAAGGTTTTGAAAGAAAGGTTGGAAAAAACGGCGATTGCCGTGAACGACCAGCCCGAAAAGCTACGCATCACCATGGACGGCATCTACTTCCGCTCCATTGTTGACGGCCGCAAACTTTTTATGGGGCCTAACGAATCCATCACGATACAAGAGGCTCTTGGCGCGGACATAATGTTTGCCTTTGACGAGTGCACGTCGCCTTTGGCGAGCCACGAGTATGTAAAAGATTCACTGGAGCGCACGCACCGTTGGGCGAAAGCCTCGCTCGCGGCGCGGCGTACTAAACAGGCGCTCTACGGCATCACCCAAGGGTCGCACTTTAAAGATCTGCGCGAGGCGGGGGCTCGTTACATAAATTCTCTTGGGTTTGATGGCTTTGGCATTGGCGGGGACTTTGGCGCGGACAAAAAGATGATGCAGAAAGTTTTGGACTGGACACTGCCACTCTTGGACGACCGCATGCCACGGCATTTTTTGGGTATTGGCCACCTCGCCGATATGGAGCCGATTGTGAAAGGCGGTGCCGACACTTTTGACTGCACGGTGCCGACCCACTACGCGAGGCGGGGAGTGGCCTTTACCTCGGCCGGGAGGCTAAACCTCAAGAAGCAGAGTTTCCTCGCGGATACCTCGCAGCTTGATAAGCGTTGCGGTTGTAAAGTCTGTGCCACCTATCGTAAAAATTATATTTGCCACCTTTTCCGCGCCCATGAGATTACCGGCATGCGTCTTCTCACCTACCACAACCTTTTTTATTTCAACAATTATGTCGCGGAACTGCGGGTGAAGATAAGAAGAGGTCAGCTGTAATTGCTTGACATAATGACGAGCGGATGGTATTAATAACTTAGCAGAAAAATTTCTTACCAAAGGAGGCGGCGATGGAGGTTAGGGTTTTATCGAAGTTCTTGCCGTCCAGGGACAGTAATCTGGATCTGATGCTTGCTGATGGGCGCCGCGGCTACTGTTTGAAGCTGTTTGAGGGCGAAATTGCGAAAATCGCCACTAACAACACCGACGTGCGGGTTACAATGGATGTGGTTTTCGACCCTCTGCGCGAGGGAATCCAGGTCATC
>Ga0209542_10011263_pt1 | contig 15894 bp, 14 predicted proteins | sample RifCSPhighO2_01_FD_184028 | JGI IMG/M metagenome (GOLD analysis project Ga0209542, IMG submission 184028) | Soil microbial communities from Rifle, Colorado - Rifle CSP2_plank highO2_0.1 (SPAdes) (version 2) | ecosystem: Environmental > Terrestrial > Deep subsurface > Rock core/Sediment ... | reverse complement strand
ACCCGGGTATGGGGAAGATACAACTGCTCCATACACATTCACCGCCACCAATATTCCTCCACCATACCCGGGTTGTGTGAATTATTGTTCATATTATCTCTATTCACTAGCAACTGGTGTAAAAGGAAATATGGGAGCTTCCCCATATCGGTTGATATACGTGAGTTCAGTGCCATGATACAATATATGCAATTATCATTTAATATTTAGATAATAATTAACCATGCCCAAACCACTAAACCCGAAGCTCCTCTCAGTCATAGTCCTTCTCCTTCTCTCTATCACAGCCTTCACCCTCTCCCTCAAAAGCTTCCTCTCCACCACCTCATACGAACAAGGAGCCGCCATCTCTCTAGCTGTCTCTACCACTAGTCTCTCCATAGGAGACAAGGTAGTGACTATCTCTGTCGCAGAAGTCAAGAAGAACCCAAATACAAACACTATAGCTGGCACACAACCCAAAGGTAGTACAGGTACAGTACTGGGTATATACGGCACACGAGGAAACAAGAGTATCTACCTCAACATTAACTACGATACAGGCACAGACGGTTGGACTCTAGCGTCACAGCTTGCCAAATACCCGCCTGCAGTCTTTACTCCAGCTGGAGACATGCCTCCCTCCACTCCTCAATGGAGAACAGAGACTTGGGCTTCATCTATTTTTCGAACAAGTGTGAAGTTCCAGTGGCACCCCTCTACAGATGACACAGCTGTCACAGGATATGAGGTATACAGAGACGGAATAAAGATAAGTAATTACCCTGGTACTATCTACTATGATAAGGGACTCACTCCGAATACTACTTACACCTATACTCTAAGAGCTTATGATGATAAAGGAACATTCTCCGCCATGTCTCAACCCAAATCCTTTACTATGCCTGCAGGGTACACTCCTCAACCTCCTCTGCCCATATCGCTAAACTCCACAGTTAGACTCAAAAACAGCATAATGCAGGGCGCAAATGTAACCATAATCCCTGCTGGGACAGTAGGTACTACTGTATTAGGTCCCTTACTGGCAGATGGAAATTCATTATATTTCTGGGAAATAGACTTTGGTAATACCATAAACACTACACTCCGCAATTCCTGCTCTGATGGTAGTTGCTATCCTCTTGAAGAAGTAGTAGGAGCGTATGACCCAGAACAAGACATATTTCCCATCCTTACCTCTTTCGGTATACCAGAGGGGAACCTAGAAATGGTCTCCCTAGTCACCGTAAACACTACGGCAGGAGGTCGTATAGACTCTCTGCCAGTAGGCATCTCCTGCAACCCCACCTGTTCCTCCTACTTCCCCAAATCAACCCCAATCTCCCTCATGGCTATACCAGATACCGACTACAACTTTACTAACTGGTCTGGTGCCTGTACTGGATCTGGAGCCTGTTCCTTTACTCCATCTACACCTACTACAGTCAATGCCACCTTTACCGCTATACCACAAGACACTACTCCTCCCAATGTATCTATCATCTCTCCAACCAATAACTCCACAGTCAACACCTCCTCTATCACTGTCACTGGTACAGCCTCTGATCCCTCTGGAGTATCTTCTGTTACTGTAAATGGAGTCAATGCTCAAACTACCAACTCCTACTCCAACTGGACAGCTAATGTTACCCTTACAGAGGGAGCTAATACCCTAAACATCAGGGCTGTAGACTCTAGGAACAACATAGCCAACTCTTCCATAACTGTGACATATACGGTGCCGGTGGGGGGAAGTACAATATGGGCGGAGAAGAATGGGACAGCATCATTAGATTACGCCTTTTCTGTTGCTATGGACTCTAGGTCTAACTGTGATGGTTTAGGTGGAACAGATTGTTTTGTCATAGCTGGTCAATCTAATTATGGAGCATATCTTGCAAAATACAATTCCTCAAGAACTCTTTTGTGGCAACAACCACTGAGTCTTGGCTCGGTAAATGATGTTGTTATTGATTCCCAAGGAAATATTTTCATCACAGGGAATTTTTATGGAGGTCTTTCCTTCGGTAATGGAGTTCAGGTTATAGGTTTTTCTGGATATAACGCTTTTGTAGCCAAATATTCTTCAACTGGTCTAGCGCAATGGGCAAAATGGTATGGAAATGATGTTTTTGACGATCTGCCATTTGAGTCAGGAGAGGGAATTGCTCTCGACAGCTCTGGAAATATTTATGTTACCGGCACTATGATTAGTGACGGAGTAGGTACTGTTAATCTGGGTTGCGAAACTTTTACAGGTTCAAGATCATTTATAATTAAACTCAATTCATCCGGAAGCTGTATTTGGTCGAAGAGCTTTGCTGGATCGCATTGGTTTGAAGATATTGTTACTGATAGCTTCGGGAATGTTTATGTTACAGGTTCTGTTTATGGATCAGCCACTTTTGGAGTTACAACTATAAGCAATACTGGCCAGGAATTATTTATTGTTAAATATAACTCGTCAGGTGTCCTGCAATGGGTAAGAGATAATGTCCCTGCAGGTGCACAAGCTACTAACAGCAGAGGATATTCATTATCCTTGGATTCAACAGGCAATGTTTATGTAACAGGATTTTTCACATTTGCCCAAAACTTTGGCGGTTCAGTTCTAACCCCAAGTGGTCCAAACGATATTATTCTTGCAAAATACAGAGTGAGCGATGGAGGTCATGTATGGTCTAAGAGATTTGGAGGTCCTGGTGGAGGTAATGTAAGTACTACAATTGAATCTGGTCATGGTGTGACAGTTAATTCAGATGGATCAGTATTCCTAGTCGGTAAGACTGCTTTTACCCCCATTGATCTGGGAGCAGGAGCCCAAGTGTCTTCTGGTATTGGTTATAAAATATTTGCATCAAAATATGATTCTCTAGGAAACTATGTATGGGGTAGGATTATTGCGTCTAGCGCGGGATATGCTTGGTCTAACACGGTTACATTGGATATTGCCGGTAATCCAATAGTCGTTGGTAATTTCACGGGAATTATTGATCTAGCTGGCTCCACACTGACCTCTTCTGGAGGGTTTGATATATTTATCTGGAAGCTCGCGAAGTAGCGCATTATTGATCTGGTTTGTATAACCTTCTTTTCTCCTGTATTATTACGCATATATTATTTATGCGCCAATCACGACTTTTCACCAAAACCAGAAAAGACGCCCCGAAGGATGAAGTGTCTAAAAACGCGCAACTTCTTATTCGTGCTGGATTTATACACAAGGAAATGGCCGGAGTATATTCATATTTGCCACTAGGCTTGCGAGTGATGAATAGGATAGTAGGGACAATAAGAGAAGAGATGGATAGACTAGGCGGAGTGGAGATGTATATGACGGCATTGCAGTCAGCCGAAACATGGAAAAATACCGGAAGATGGGATGATGTGGATAATTGGTTCAAGACAAAACTAAAATCTGAAACAGAACTTGGTTTATCATTTACACATGAGGAACCGATAACGCAGATAATGACGGAATATATAAGATCATTCCGAGATCTACCTGTTTATGCATATCAGTTCCAAACCAAGTTCAGAAATGAAGCTAGGGCAAAAAGCGGCATAATGCGTACTAGAGAGTTTCTGATGAAAGATTTATATTCATTTTCTTGTGATCAAAAAGAGCATGACGATTTTTATGAAAAAGCAAAAAAGGCCTATACAAATATTTTCGAAAAGCTGGGAATAGGCGATAAAACATATCTAACCTTTGCCTCTGGAGGGTCTTTTTCAAAATATTCACATGAATTTCAGACAGTGACAGATGCCGGTGAAGATACTATATATGTGGATGAAAAAAAGAAAATAGCGGTAAATAAAGAAGTGATGAATGATGAAGTTTTGAAAGACTTGGGACTGAAAAAGGAAAATTTAATAGAAAAAAAATCAGTGGAAGTGGGAAATATCTTTTCTCTGGGAACAAAGTTCTCGGATGCTTTTGATTTAAAATATCTGGATGAAAAAGGAGAAAAAAGGGCTGTGATAATGGGAAGTTATGGAATAGGTCCAGGAAGGGTGATGGGGACGGTGGCGGAAATTTTATCTGATGAAAAAGGTCTTATCTGGCCAGAGAGTATAGCCCCTTTCGATATTCATCTCATATCTTTGCCAAATGTAAAGGAGAAAGCGAATGAACTTTATGATAAGCTTACACAAAAGGGTATTTCTGTTCTTTATGATGATAGAGAGGCGCGAGCGGGGGAGAAGTTCGCCGATAGTGATCTTATAGGTATTCCAAAAAGGATAATAATAAGCGAGAAAACTCTAGAGTCTGACTGTGTGGAGGTCAAAGACCGCAAGACGGGAAAGATAGAGATGATAAAATATGAAAGAATTTAAAAAGAAAGTATATGCATATTTATCAAATGATATAGGTATTGATCTTGGGACAGCCAATACCTTGGTTTATCTCCGTGGCAAGGGAATAGTGGTAAATGAGCCTTCAGTGGTTGCGGTAAATCAGAAAACAGGCCGAGTGGTGGCTGTAGGAAGCGTAGCAAAGGATATGCTAGGGAGAACGCCTCCGCATATAGTGGCGGTGAGGCCTCTGGTGGACGGGGTAATATCGGACTTTGAGGTGACAGAAGAGATGATCTCTTATCTGGTAAAAAAAGCGGAGGAGAATTCTAGGAAAATACTTGGTCCGCGTGTGGTCGTAGGAGTTCCGTCGGGCGTGACCAATGTAGAAATAAGGGCGGTACGTGATGCCACCAGAAACGCTGGAGCTAGAGAAGTATACATAGTGGAAGAACCGATGGCTGGAGCTATAGGTATTAGACTGCCTATTCATGAACCTATCGGAAGCATGATCATAGATATTGGCGGAGGAACTACGGACATAGCCATTATTTCTCTTGGCGGAATAGTGCGTTCGAAAAATCTTCGTATTGCCGGCGATAAACTCAATAATGATATAATTTCCTATATCAGAAATGAATTCAAGATTCTCATCGGAGAAAAGACGGCCGAATATATAAAGATCGCAGTCGGAGCCGTGGTAGCAGAGGAGTCTATAGAAACCACTGTTCGCGGACGAGATCTTATCACCGGCTTGCCGAGGGAGGTGGTTATAACGGATTCCGATGTGAGAGAAGCCATGTCTAGTTCTATAGACGCTCTCATAGAATCATCAAAGGAAGTGCTAGAGACCACTCCCCCAGAAATTCTTTCTGATGTGATGAATAGGGGAATACACCTCGTGGGAGGCGGGGCGCTTATAAAAGGTTTGGCCAATCTTCTTTCCACATCCTTGAAATTGCCAGTTTATATTGCCGAAGATCCTCTGACTGCCATAGCTAGGGGTACTGGTGTTATTCTGGAAGATCTGGAAAAATATCAGGATGTTCTCATACAAAATGAAGATGAATTACGAACACAGAAGTAATATAAAGCAGAAAAAAAGCTCTATGCCTTTTCAGATAGTGGCGGTTATAATTTTAGTTTTGCTTATTTTATATTTTATTTCTCCGGATTTATTATCAAAAACCTTTACAGCTGTTGCCAGACCATTCTGGAATTTTGAAAGGAAAATAAAAAATCCCGTTCCTATATCCAAAGATTTTGAAAATTCTATAATAAAAGAACTAAAAAAAGAAAATATGGAATTGAAGGAAATGCTTGGCAGAAACTCCACTTCTACTGTGATCATGGCCTATGTACTCAAGAAGCCGCCTTTTTCCGCTTATGACAGCTTTATACTGGATGTCGGATCAAAAGAAGGAATAGAGAAAGGGGATAAAGTATATGCAATAGGAGATGTGCTTTTGGGAGAAATAGTAGAAGTTAGCGGCCCCTACATTTCCAAAGCAAAACTCTACTCTTCTTATGGTGAAAAATACGAGGTTTTCATAGGCGCCGACAACATAGAAGCTACGGCCCTAGGCAGGGGCGGAGGGGCCTTTGAAATAACTTTGCCAAGAGATGTAAAAGTGGCAGAAAATGATATAATCACTATCCCCAGCTTGAGTACATCTGTTTTCGGTATTGTAAAGAATGTGGATGCGCCTGTAGCAAAAACTCTATCCACCATCCTATTTTCCCAGCCGGTCAATATATATCAACAAAAATGGGTAGAAATAAAAAAATAATTATAAGAGTGCTCTGCGCTATACTGATGTTCTGTTTTATTATGTGGGGATATTGGTGGCTCACATGGTGCCTGGCTATTGCCCTGCTTTTCTATTTCCCTATTTATTACGAGATTATATTGTGGGGAATTATCTATGACGCAATGTATGGAACGGCCATACCAGAGTTTTGGAATATCAGATATATATTTACAATATCCAGCATAATTTTGTTTTTGATTGCATTGTTTTTGAGAAAGAGGTTAGTTATATATGAGGATAAACATTAGGAAAAACAAAGAAATACAACCGGATGAGATATTTATGGACTCTCACAATCTGCCGGAGTTCGACACCCAGCAGTTCGAAGGACGGCTGGACAAGCCCATTTCCAAACTAAGTCTCAACATACTCATATCTTTTTTTATACTTGTTTTACTTGGATTCGGCGGTCGAGCATGGGCATTGCAGATAAAGGACGGTGATGTCTATCGTGGGAGAAGTGAGAATAATCGTCTTCGTCATACTCCCGTCTTTGCCACCAGAGGAGTGATATATGATAGGAATGGAGTGGAGCTGGCCTGGAATATTCCGGGAGATGATCCGGAGATTTTTATAAGAAAATACAAACCTATTCCCGGACTATCTCATGTTCTGGGATATGTGGAGTATCCGACCAAAGATAGCTCTGGATTTTACTACAGGGAAGACTTTGAAGGCGTGGACGGCGTTGAAAAATATTTTAACGCGGAACTTTCTGGAGAAAATGGCATAAAAATAGTGGAAGTGGACGCCCGCAATAATATTCAAAGTCAAAACGTTGTCACTCCGCCGAAAGATGGATCGAGCCTCTATTTATCTATAGACTCTAGGGTGCAGAGTAAAATGTATGAGTCTATAAAAGATATTGCGCAAAGAGTAGGCTTTTCCGGCGGGGCGGCAGTGATGCTAGATATATCCAGTGGGGAAATCATAGCTATGACTAGTTATCCCGAGTATGACTCGGAGATCATGTCTTCAAAGATCGATGTGGAAAAAGTAAGGTCATATCTTACAAGTCCAGACAAACCTTTTCTAGACCGCGCTACAGACGGACTGTATACTCCGGGTTCTATAGTGAAGCCGTATATGGCTATAGCCGCGCTCAATGAAAATGTCATAGATCCGCAGAAAAAAATATTGAGCACCGGTTCAATTTCTATTCAAAACCAATATTATCCAGACCTGCAAACAATATTTCGCGATTGGAAAGCGCATGGACTCGTGGACATGAGGCGCGCTATAGCTGTTTCTTCCGATGTTTATTTTTATGAAGTTGGCGGAGGATACAAGGATCAAAAAGGTTTGGGCATTAGCCGTATAGAAAAATATATGAAGCTTTTTGGCTTCGGAGAGAAAATAGAAGATTCTTTTTTCAGCGGCGCAGAAGGGGTAATACCAAATCCGGAATGGAAGAAGAAAAACTTTGATGGAGAAGTCTGGACCTTGGGTAATACCTATCACACCGCTATTGGGCAATACGGTTTCCAGACTTCACCTATACAGATCGTTAGAGCCGTTTCTGCTATAGCTAACAATGGACTTTTGAGAGATCCTAGTATCATACGAGGAGAGCCGGGGAAAGTTGTGAGGACGATGGATATAAAGCCGGAATATTGGAATATTATAAAAGAAGGCATGAGGCTGGGAGCCCTAGAGGGTACTGGTACTTCTCTCAATGTCCCTTATGTGGAAATTGCCACAAAGTCTGGTACCGCCGAGCTGGGTGTGAGTAAAAGCAATGTCAACTCCTGGATGACGGGGTATTTTCCTTACAAAACTCCTAGATACGCCTTCGCCGTCCTTATGGAAAAGGGTGGCGCTCACAATCTCATAGGAGCTGGAGCGGTGATGAGAGAAGTAGTAGAGTGGATGAATGTCAACACCCCCGAGTACTTTACTTTTGGAGCCATATAAGGTATTATAAAGCTGTTAATCATTAACTTTAAATAATATGAGCGAATCAAAACAATATCTCACAAGCGAGAAGCTAGTTGAGTTCAGGAAAGAGTTGGTTTTCCTAAAAACAGAAAAGAGAAAACAGGTAGCTGAAGGTTTGGAATACGCAAAGAAGCTTGGAGATCTTGCAGAGAATTCGGAATATCATGAAGCCCGCCAAACACAAGCCGAGGTGGAGGATCGCATAAATCATCTAGAATTTCTCGTAAAGACTGCGGTCATAGTGAGTGGCAATCAGACTGACGCGGTAACTATAGGTTCTACAGTAAAGGTTCAAAAGGAGGGCGAAAGAGATATCAGAGAATACAAGATCGTAGGTTCGGAGGAGGCAGATATGGCATTCGGTAAGGTGTCAAACCTTTCTCCTCTGGGTTCTGCGCTTCTGGGCAAGAAAAAGGGCGAGAGAGTAACTTTCAATACTCCCAAAGGTCCAGCTAACTATACTCTCATTTCTGTCTAATCATGGATGAGCTCCGAGAAAAGAGGTTAGAGAAACTGGAATTATTGAAAAAGGCAGGCATGGATCCGTACCCGAGCAAAGTGCCTCGCGATTTTTGCCTTTACGATGCCAGAGCAAATTTTGAGGAAAATAAAGAAGTTTCTATAGCTGGAAGAATCATGGCTATCAGAGGGCAGGGGGCTATACTTTTTGTTGTTCTATATGATGGCAAGGGAAAGTTCCAAGCGGTTTTTAAAAAAGATGAAATAGAAGAAAAATTGTTCAAACTTTTCAATGAAGCTGTTGATATTGGAGATTTTATTTCTGTAACAGGGGAATTTTTCAAGACAGAGAGGGGTGAGGAAAGCGTTTTGGTGAAATCTTGGACTATGGCATCCAAGTCTCTTTTGCCTTTGCCGGAAAAATGGCATGGCATAAAGGATGATGATGAAAGATATAGGAAACGCTATTTGGATATTCTCATGAATAATGATTTGCGCGATCTTTTCATAAAAAAAGCCAAATTCTGGGATGTCACGCGCAACTTTCTAAAAGAAAAGGGATTTCTGGAAGTGGAAACTCCGATTCTAGAAACTACGACAGGAGGAGCCGAGGCTACTCCTTTCAAAACTCATCACAATGACTATAATCTAGATGTATATCTTCGCATTTCAGTCGGGGAATTATGGCAGAAGAGGCTGATGGCGGCGGGGTTTCCGAAGACATTTGAAATAGGTAGAGTTTTTCGAAATGAGGGGACTAGTCCAGATCACGCGCAGGAGTTTACCAACATGGAGTTTTATTGGTCATTTGCTGATTTTGAGGAGGGGGTAGAGATGAGTGAGGAGATGATAAAAAAAGTCGCACAGGAAGTTTTTGGAAAAATGAAATTTAATTCCAGAGGCCATGACTTTGATTTATCCGGAAGCTGGCCGAAAATGGATTATGCGGAGACAGTAGAAAAAATGACTGGCATAAATGTTTTGGAGGCGTCAGAAAAAGAAATGGAGAAAAAATTAAAAGAATTAAGGGTTGATTTTCAGGGTAAAAATAGGGAAAGACTCACAGACACATTGTGGAAATATTGCAGAAAGCAAATAGTTGGTCCGGCTTGGCTTGTCAATGCTCCTAAGCTTGTTTCTCCATTATCAAAAACCAATCCGCAAAATCCAGAACTTACTTTGCGCGCCCAACTTATTCTGGCAGGCACAGAAATGACAAATGGTTATAGCGAGCTTAATGATCCACTAGAACAGCAAAAAAGATTTCATGAACAAAAAAAACTTCTCGAAAAAGGCGATACGGAGGCTATGATGGAAGATCATGAATTTGTGGAAATGTTAGAGCATGGTATGCCACCGGTTTTCAGTATGGGTTATGGGGATCGACTCTTTGCTTTTTTAGCCGACAAACCCTTGCGCGAATTGCAGATGTTTCCGCTCATGAGGCCGAGGAAGTAGCTATGCTCTAGTGTAGCGGTGACTTATCCACAACCATGTGGATATTTTTGTTTGCAAAGGATAGAGATGTGGGATACAATGGTGTGCAAGTGGGAAGAAGTAGGAAATTGGCCAAGACCTTTCTTCAACTCACCAACCCAACATGCTCATCGGAGAATATCTGCACACTATAGATGATAAAAGCAGAGTTTCTTTACCTTCCAAGTTTCGCAAGGAAATGGGAAGCTCGGTTGTTATAGCGCCAGGAATAGACAATTGTCTTTTTATTTTTACCTTGAAGGGTTGGAAGGAGTTTGCGCAGAGATTGTCCAAACCTGACTCATCATCAGTTCTACAGGCTGATAATAGAAACTTCAACCGTATCATTTTTGGACGAGCGGTAGAAGTAGAAGTGGACTCTATAGGGCGCATATTGATTCCATTGCATCTATGCGAGCATGCCGGAATCAATACGAAAGTGGCTATCATAGGAGTGTTGAATAGGGTGGAGGTATGGGATGAAAAAGTCTGGTCGTCATATCGTACTACTGTTGAAAAGAAGACTGATGCTCTGGCTGAAAAGCTTGGATCTGCGGGAATCTTTTAACATATGATACACAAAACTGTTCTTTTACACGAGTCTATAGATGGTCTAAATATAAAGCCGGGAGATATTTATCTAGACGGCACTCTCGGTAGCGGAGGGCATGCGCAATATGCTCTAGAAAAAACTAGAGGCTCTATAAAAGTTATAGGACTGGATAGAGATGCCGATGCTCTGGAGAGGTCAAGGCAGAGGCTTGCGAAATACAGCTCTGTAACTTTGAAAGAAGCCAGTTATGCGGATCTAGATAAAGTTTTAGATGATCTGGGGATAGGAAAAGTGCAGGGTATCATGCTTGACCTCGGTTTATCAAGCGATCAATTTGAGACATCAGGCAGGGGATTTTCATTTCAAAAAGATGAACCGCTACTTATGACTTTTTCAAAAATTCATAAAGAAGGAGATCTTACGGCGTATCAAATAGTGAATTCCTGGGATGTATAAAATTTGGCAGACATTATTTATGGCTACGGAGAAGAAAAATATTCCAGGAGAATAGCCAAGGCTATAGTGGAATATAGAAAGAAGAAACATATCGAGACGACGAGCGAGCTTTCTGAAATTATTTCACAAAACGTTCCAATATTTTATAGACGAGGCAGACTGCATCCTGCGACGAGGACATTTCAAGCTTTACGAATAGCGGTAAATGATGAGCTTAATGTTTTGAAAAAGGGATTAGAAAAAGGATTTGAAAGATTAGCAAAAGGAGGAAGAGTGGCAGTTATTTCATTTCATAGTCTTGAGGATAGAATAGTAAAAAATTTTAATAAAGAAAAGGCGGCAGAGGGCAGGGCAAAGATAATTACCAAAAGGCCTATTACTCCCAGTCATGAAGAAATCAAGGAAAATCCCAGATCAAGAAGCGCGAAACTGCGAATTTTGGAAAAAACAGAATGAATAAAGTAATAATTGAAAAAATAAATAAAATAATCAGAAACAGAGAACAAATAATAAATTTTCTAGTTATTGGGGCGGTGATCTGTGGCGGATTATATATCTATAATCTGCATGGCGCGATAGAAAACGTGGTGGAAAGAGAAAAGATTGTAAGAGAAAACAGGGCTCTCTCCACATCTGTAAGCGAGCTTGAGGCAAAATATTTCTCACTCAAGAACTCTATCAATATTGAATTGGCGCGCAGACAAGGGTATAAAGATTCCCAAATAAGTCTCTTTATTTCCAAGAAATCTATAACCGCTCTGGCTCCACACAATGAATTATAATTCGGTTTTTAGGATTAGATTTATAACTTTCTTTGTATTTCTTTGTATTTTTATTATTATATGTAAGCTTTATTATGTTCAGATCGCGCAAGGTAAGGAATATAGAGAAAAAGCTCAGAAGCAATATGTCAAGCCACAGACGGAAGTCTTTGAAAGAGGTTCAATATTTTTTACATCCAAAGATAGTGTAAGAATAGCCGCCGCCACGGTAAAAGAAGGATATACGGTATCCATAAATCCCAAATTTATAACCAACCCTATACAGGTTTATGAGGCTTTATCACAGTACCTAAACATTGATAAAGATTTATTTATTGGCAAAGCGGGAAAAATAGATGATTCGTATGAAGAAATACAAAAAAAGGTAGGTTATGAATTGGGTAATTCTATAAATGCTCTAAGAATTCCCGGTGTAAATGTTTCCAAAGAAAATTGGCGAGTATATCCAGCAGACTCATTGGCGGCTCATACCATAGGACTTGTGGGTTATGGTAAGGAAAATGTGTTAGCGGGACAATACGGATTGGAAAGTTATTATGACGATATTCTTTCTAGAAAAGATGCAAATTCAAGTATAAATTTCTTTGCTGAACTTTTTTCCGGTATAAAAAAATCCGTTTTCAATGATGATGTGGAAGAAGGAGATATAGTGACATCTATTGAACCGACAGTGGAATCTTATCTGGAAAAAATATTGCAGGACACAAAAGAAAAATGGGATTCGGACTCCATAGGAGGAATTATCATGGATCCGAAAAGCGGTGAAATATACGCTATGGCCGGACTTCCAGCATTTAATCCTAACAATCTTTCCGATATAAAAGATCCTCTCATATTTTCCAATTCCTTGGTGGAAAGCTCTTATGAAATGGGGTCTATTATAAAACCTCTTTCTATGGCGGCAGGCATTGACTCTGGAGCTATCACCGCAAAGTCAACTTACAATGACGAAGGTTTCCTAAATCTAAGTGGCAGAAAAATTTCCAACTATGATGGAGTGGCCAGAGGCATTATCCCTATGCAGGAGGTGTTAAGCCAGTCTCTCAATGTCGGAGCGGCCACAATAGCCTTAAAGACCGGCGCAGATACTTTTTCCGATTATTTTTTAAAACTTGGTTTTGGCGAAATAACCGGAATAGATGAACCAAATGAGCAAAAGGGAATTATAAAAAGCCTTATTACAAAAAGAGATATAGAGATAGCCACAGCTTCTTATGGACAAGGTATCGCTATGACTCCTATACAGACCATACGCGCTCTCTCTGTTCTAGCTAACGGTGGCCTGCTCGTCACTCCTCATATTGCAGAAACTGTGGAGTATGGCGATGGCACATCAAAGGAGATTGCTTTTGCGGAATCAAAACAGGTTTTGAAGAATGAAACCATAGAAGATGTTACCCACATGCTTGTCAATGTGGTTGACAAGGCTCTTAGAAAGGGAGAAGTTAAGATGGAGAGGTATAGCATCGCCGCCAAGACTGGTACAGCCCAGATTGCAGATCCGGTAAATGGAGGGTATTATGATGATAGGTACTTGCACTCGTTTTTCGGCTATTTTCCGGCGTATAATCCGAAATTCATAGTGTTTCTGTACCATGTATATCCCAAGAATGTGGACTACGCTTCCGAAACTCTGGTTGATCCATTTATAGAGCTTGTCAAACTTCTTATAAACTATTACGAAATTCCTCCAGACAGATAGAATATGAAATCGATATTCAAAAAAATCATCATAAAAATCCTGCTTTTTGAGTCAAGGATTATTTTGAAAAAGTACAAGCCCAAAATAGCGACCGTGACTGGCAATGTTGGCAAAACATCCACCAAAGATGCTATTTTTACCGTGCTCTCTTCCATTCATCATATCAGAAAAAGCGAAAAAAGTTATAATAGCGAAATAGGTCTGCCTCTTACTATTATTGGCTGTGAAAACGCTTGGAATGATCCATTTCTGTGGTTGCGCAATATTTTCCACGGCTTGGAGCTTATCATATTTAAATCAAATTATCCGAAGTGTCTGGTGTTGGAAATCGGAGCAGATCATCCTGGCGACATAGAGTCGATTTCCAAATGGTTGAAGTCTGACATTGTGGTCATGACCAAGATAGGCGATGTGCCGGTTCATGTGGAATTCTTTTCATCACCCGAAGAACTTTTTAAAGAAAAATCTTATCTTATTGATTCTCTAAAAGAAAATGGAACTTTAGTTTTGCTAGCTGATGATAAAAAAGTGATCGGTCTTCTAAAAAATATCAAACAAAAATGCATTACTTTCGGCATAACGGAGATGGCTGCTATTACCGCTTCGGATATAACCGTACTTTATGACGATCATCATCTGCCATCTGGCATGGGCTTTCGTCTCAACTATGCCGGCAATAGCATTCCCATAAAAGTTGACGGCGTCCTAGGCAGTACGCATATTTATCCGCTTCTTGCCGGGACTGGAGTGGGCATCTCTATGGAAGTTTCATTGCCAAAGATAATTGAATCATTTTCAGATCACAAACCCCCGCGAGGCCGCATGAATATCCTCGCCGGCATAAAAGGCTCTGCGGTTGTAGATGATAGTTATAATTCTTCTCCCGACGCTCTGCGAGAAGGGTTAGTCACTCTAGCCAATCTTCAGGTTTCTGGAAAAAGGATAGCCGTGTTGGGGGATATGCTCGAGCTCGGATCATTTTCTGCCGAAGAGCATAGACGCGCTGGCATTAAGGCTCTGCAGTCTTGCGATATTCTCATAACAGTTGGTCCTAGGGCCAGGCTTATGAGCGGAAAGGCCGTGCAGTTTGATTCCTCTTTTGAAGCAGGAGAATATGTGAAAAGTATAATAGGGCAAGGGGATGTGGTTTTTGTAAAGGGTTCTCAATCCATAAGGATGGAAAGGACGGTAAAGGAAATAATGGCAGAGCCCCATAGGGCAAGAGAACTGCTTGTCAGGCAGGAGGAAGAATGGTTAAATAGGTGATGAGATACCTTATTTATTATTCGGTGAGCTACATCGAAAAAAGTGGGGTATCCCACTTTTTTCGGCCCTATCGTCTATCGGCTAGGACGGAGCCTTCTCAAGGCTCAAAGCGCGGTTCGATTCCGCGTAGGGTCATTGCGGATAAAATATACATTCCTATTCCCCCAACTTTCTTATCAAATCCCTCAAACTCTGTGCAACTAGACTAGACTTAGCCTTGATTTCTACAGCCAAAGCTTCAAACTTTGCATCTAGCTCCCTCCACTCTGTTGTTGTTTCCATCTTTGCCTCTGCGTATAGATCCTTGAGTTCTGCTCTCATTTCTGCTACTCCGTCCTCCAAAGCTGTATAGTTCTGGCTTACTGTCTGTTCAGCCTGAAGAGTGGCTAGGCGCGCAGAGGCTTGTAGGCGAGCGATCTTTATATTCATTTCTGAAATAGATTCACTATATGACTTGCCATCTTCTGTAAGATAGTTGCTACTTATGCGGTTGTATGTAGCCCAAGCTACGATAACTGCTATGACTGCCAGGACAATGCTTACCCATGCTAGGATGGTATTTACCTTTGTTTGAGCATTTGGTGTTTCCATTTTATTTTTTATTAAAGTGATAATACTTAAATTTTATTACTACTTACACTTATGTCAATGATTGACATTTGTATGTGTTTGCGATATAAATCAGATAGTAGTGTTCGTCGTCAAAAACAAAAAAATCAATTGAACTATGAAAACCAAACATGTAGCGGGACTCTTTGTTCTGCTTTTACTGCAAACTGCGACCTCATGGGGACAGTTGGAAGTGAGATATCCAGCGACCAACTACAGTCTCACCATCCTCAATCAAAACAAGATCAACCTATTTTTCCCAGGCGGCTGGCAAGACAATTGGAAAGATAATGAGGACCTCGGCTCTGGCAAGCTAGTGCTTGTGCACACAGCAACATTGTCTGGTGATGATGTCTTGCAAATCAAGGCCCTTATGGATGTGTACATTTACCATTACTATGGCGGAATTGCGTCACCGATCGGCGGTTATCATATCACCGTCTTTGGTACAAGTCCCTGGAATGCCAGTACAAACAACATCCTGGCTTCAGATATGTCCCAGATCATATGGGATCCGTATCGCGTCGGATCAAGAACTGATCCTGACAAATTCTCCAGTACTAT
>Ga0209542_10011262_pt1 | contig 15895 bp, 15 predicted proteins | sample RifCSPhighO2_01_FD_184028 | JGI IMG/M metagenome (GOLD analysis project Ga0209542, IMG submission 184028) | Soil microbial communities from Rifle, Colorado - Rifle CSP2_plank highO2_0.1 (SPAdes) (version 2) | ecosystem: Environmental > Terrestrial > Deep subsurface > Rock core/Sediment ... | reverse complement strand
TCGGCTAAATCCCGCCCGCAACCCACACAACGACCCTGAGACATGAGCCATGCTTGGACTGGAGCAATTACGTTCTTAAATACCCCGGGAATCCTGCGTACCATCTATGTAAGATTGTAGCATAACAGCAGCGGCGTATGCATCTTCTAACTCACGCCGTTTTTTAGGCCCGGCACCGGACTGGATTGCCAATGCTTGCGCGTCTTGCGTGGACAACCCTTCGTCCCAGGTAGACACAGGAACAGACACAGATAATGCGTCAGAGAATTTTTTCTGTTCTTCCCCCATTGACTGCAAGTTAACTCCGACCACGACAGTATCAGGCTTCTCTTTCTCTATCTCTATCTCTATCTTTCTTATAGCGTCTTGCCAAGAGTTAACTTGCACTACTTTCCAGGGTTCAGCCAAACCTCCTTCAGCCCTGGCTAAACCAATCTTTGCCCTGCCGTAATCAATTCCAAGTAAAGTCATGTTTTTGGTATAATTCGCGCCTTAACAACCAAGCGTTTAATATAGGTTCCCGGGGGAACGCAAGTAACCAGAGTTAAGTATGAATCGTCGTATCTTTGCTCTAAAACTTGAATATCGGTTGGTTTTACTTCAAACATTTGTTCAACCCGGAAAGTATATTTGATCCCGTCATACTCTACAAACACGTCGTCACCCTTTTTAAGAGAAGGGAGTTTTGTAAAGATAGTTAAATAATTTGTCGGGGAAAAAAATTGCGGCAGGGAAGAGTGACCAAAAATAACCGCGTTACCCTGCTGGCCGGGTAAAGAGGTGCCGGAATAGTGAATTAGGGATTTAGAGAGGTCTTCTCCGCCAATCTCAACAGTTGCGTCTTTTATTCCAAGTCTGGGAATTGAAATGTTGTAGTACTTAACTTTTGAAGAAACTATTGGTAAATCAGGCTGTCCGATAAACCAATTTGAGGCGCGGGTGAGATTGTAAGTCTCAGTTGCAAGTCCGCGAACTTCGGGCTTGGGTACTGGGGACAAAAGTTCGCCCGGAGAAAGCTGGGAAAGTGAAAAAATCTCGTACTGGACAATTGGAACGCTGGCATTAAGCACTAAAAATAAACCAAAGAAAACAAAACTTAAAGCTAGATATCGTGATATGTTTTTTTTCACTGATGTTGCAATGTCATCCTGAACGAAGTGAAGGATCTATACTACAAACAAGATTCTTCGCCTAAGGCTCAGAATGACAACGCCTGAATAGGTTTTTTCACTGATCGCTTGCTACTTCGACAATAATATTCTTGGCAATTCTAGGAAGAGTCTCAAGTTTGCCAGGGAGTCGCAGTGTGAGAAAAATATCAGCACGTACATAACCCGGGGTAGTTGCTAAATATTCTCGGGCGACGGCAGTTTGTTTACCTGAAATTGCGCGTGCAATCTCAATTGGATCGATTTTTGGTAACAGGTTAGCGATAATTTGCGCTTCGAGATTAATAGGGCTATTTGGGTCAATTTTAGTTTCTGCTACAAGCGGAGTGGCCGCCTGTTTCTGGGTTGTTTTTTTAACACCCGTCTTGGGCTGAACCTTTACTACTGTATAAGTAACACTAATTTGATCCGCTTTTAAAGCATATCCCTGAGATACATCTTTTTCCAAGTCTGACATGACAAGCACATTGACTGAATCCTGGGAAACGACCATGACTGCGGCTCGACCTGCAAGCGTCAGTTTTAAGTTACTCGTCTCGTCGCCTGCTTTATGACTAAATTCTCGGGTGTCGGCAATAAGTGTTGCCGAGTCTTGGATTATTACTTCACGCTCTTCGAGTGAGCTTTTCAAATCTTCTAAACCGCGGGTTAAAAGTTCGGCAGTCAACTCTTTTTCTAAATTCAAACGATCTTCTTCTGAGACCGCAGAAACAGAACGGCTTGTACCCCCTGAAAAAGCGTTGTCGTTTTGCGCTTCAAAACTGTCTTTGGAAAAAGAACCTACCGAAAACTTGGATCCGGAAGCTAAATTATACTGTGCGCCAATATCCGCCGCAGAAATTGCCGCCTGTGTTTTTGAAGGAGTAAAAACACCCGAACCAGAGGCAACCGTCGTGTCGTTATCGAGCGTAAACTTTAAGCCATTAGGGCCGGTAAGGATAGTCCCGGTCTTAAGAAGAGCCGAGCCGCCAACATGCCCAATTGTTATTTGACCTTTTGCCCGATCGCCAACAATCCTCTCGCCTGTAGTAGAGGCTGTTTTGTCTCCCGTGACCTTTGCGTCTTTTGTTACTCCGGGAACAATCTTATCGGCTTGATTAACAACCGTTAATTTGGGGTCAACTGTTAATTTGAGGGTTTTTTCCAATTTTTTAGGAGCTACAATAATGGTTACTTTAGATGTTGGATAATACCAATAAAATAACCCTCCGCTTGCCAAAAGCAGGACAATTCCAATACCAAAAACAGAGAGCATACCGGCACTGCGCAACCCAAAACTAGGAAACCTGATACTTGAAAAAACAGAAGCAAGCCCGGAAAACAAAGACCCAACTTTAGCCCTTTCAGGCAGAGAAGGTTCTCCTGTCGCATAATCAACAACAGCACTGCGTACTGGGGTAATCTCCTGAAGTTGGGTTTCTTGAACTGGTACAACTTCCTGGTCTGCTACGTCTCTATCGCGTACAAACCCAATTTCTTCGGCAGATACTTCAGTTTTTACTTCATCTTCCGGCTCTCTAATCTCCTGTGTTTCTTCCGGTTCGTCCAAATCCTGATTGCTATCGGGCAAGACTACACTTTTTGCTTCTCCAACCTCTGCGCCTCCTGCCAAAGAGACTGCGGTAACGGCAACATCTTCTGCCAGTATTTCTACTTTAGGAGTGTGTAAAAAGGGAACTTTAACACTCTCCCAGTTAGTGTCTAAAATGTTTTGACGCGCGTCTTCTAAATTTCCCACTTTGTGGTTATAGAGAAGAATACGGGACGGATATTGAGAAACCGAAGGCAGGCGCGACAAACCTTCGGCAATGTCGGATCCTAAAGAAATACTTTGTGCAACCTCAACCGTACCCAAACCCCGGCCGTTTTGCACCAAAGTCACGTCAATAGCGTCTTCTGCTAAACCAACCAAAATTGCGTTTAGAGGCGCGCCTTCTTTCGATTTAAGATAGTGAGTAATTGCCTCGGGGATTACTACAAATCCGGCAGGAGTTAACTCAAGTTCGTTGGATAGTTTTTTCAATATCCCCAACCGCTCTTGGACAATTGTTCCTTCTTGAATCCAAGAAGGAGAAAGACCAAAAACAACTTTGTTTGGTTCTGAAACGTCATCGCCAATTGCTGCCGCAGCAGCCGATAAAGATCCGTCAGCCGCCTCGAGGAGCGACTCGTCGTTTCCGTCTTGCCAATTGGCAGTACTACCCTCAGAAACAACTTCTGCAGCCTCGCCAACTACACGCCAAATAGCAGCCTGAACCCAAGTTTTGCCAATTACCAGACTCCAAAAATGTTCAGGTCCGCTTCCTTCTTGTTTTTTGAAAAAATTTCCTAATGCCATGGCAGAAATTTAATCATTTGAACATTTATCATTTAAATGTAAAAATGAACAAATGGAAAAATCGGGCTCATTCCAGATTCGCATATATTCTTCTAACACCTGAGCCAGCTGATTCTTCCTTCGTTATTGTAACACGCCCGATTTCACCCGTATGCCCAACATGAGGCCCGCCGCACAATTCTTTAGAGAACCATACGCCGCTAGGATTACCAATCGTATAAACCGAAACTTCGTCTGGGTATTTTTCTTTAAAAAACGCCAGTGTACCCTCGGCTAAAGCTTTATCCTTGGACATTACTTCTCTGGTTACTAAAAGATCTTCTACGATCTTTTGATTAACTAATTCGCTAATTAACTCAACCTCTTGGCTCGATAGAGCCTTTGGGTTAGAAAAATCAAAACGCAAACGCTCGCTTGTGATATTTGAACCCATTTGTTTGACGTGAGTTCCCAAAACCTGTCTCAGAGCGGCTTGCAGCAGATGGGTCGCTGTGTGGTATTTAGTTTCAGTCTCTCCCATGGTTGCAAGTCCTCCGCGAAACATTCCTACCGATGCAGTTCGAGATTTTTCTTGGTGCCCAGCCATTGCTTGATCTAATTCTTTCTTATCAAATTTTAAGCCAAGCTCTAAAACCGTTTCTTCAGCCAAATCTGGAGGCACGCCAAAAGACTGATAATTTTCAAAGACATATCTCCCAGAAGCCACTCCTGGTCTACTTAGGATTGGGATCTTTTCTTCTCCGATTTTTTTAATTAACTGGTGTTGAATAGCAGCCTCTAAGTCATACTTATACAACTCTAAATCAGTAATCGGATGTTTAAACCGTTCCTCTTCGTCTTTTAAAATTCCAAATATCCGCTCAGATTTATCTTTTAACCCTGGGTAACTTGGTGAATAAAGATATATGACAGCTTGAGCGATCTCTGCGTGCATTTCGGTTTTTGCCCCGAGTTTGTATAGATAACGCAAAGCCCGCCTTATCAGTCGTCTCAAAACGTAGCCTCTTGCTGTGTTTGACGGATCAACTCCATCTGCAATAATAAAAACAGAAGCCCTTGTGTGGTCAGCAATTCTTCTAAAGGATTTCTTGTCGTCTTCGTATTTTTTACCGGTGATTTCCTCAATTTTTTGAATAATGGGCAAGAAGAGATCGGTTTGATAGTTATCATCTAACCCATTTAAAACAGCGATTGTTCGTTCCAATCCCATTCCTGTATCAACATTTTTTGCTGGAAGTTCTTCTAAAGATCCATCGTCTTTACGGTTGTAAACCATAAAAACATTGTTCCAGATCTCAAAATATCTTCCGCAGTTGTCGCCCGGGCGGCACTCCGAACTACACGGCTTTCCGGTTACGTCATAAAAGATTTCTGTGTCGGGCCCACATGGCCCCGTGGCACCGGCTGCCCACCAGTTATCTTCCTTCCCAAAATAATAAATTCGCGCCGCTGGAATCCCGACGTTTTTCCAAATTTCTGCAGCTTCCGCGTCGCGCGGCGCATCGTCGTCTCCGGCAAAAACCGATACCGAAAGCTTGTCTGGAGAAATATCCAACTCGCGCGTTAAAAATTCGAAACTCCAAGGAATAGATTCTTGTTTGAAATAATCACCTAAAGACCAGTTGCCCAACATTTCAAAGAAGGTATGGTGGAAAGTATCGCCGACTTCATCAATGTCTCTGGTTCGAATGCACTTTTGGACGTTCACCAGGCGTGTTCCGGCAGAATGCGGCTGTCCCAAAAGATAAGGTACCAAAGGCTGCATACCCGCAGAAATAAAGAGAGTAGAAGGATCATTCTCGGGAACTAAAGATGCAGAAGGAATAATTTTGTGCCCTTTATCTTCAAAAAACTTTAAATATTTCTCTCGTAATTCTGCCGAAGTCATACGAGGCTATTGTAACAGACAGCGCGTGCTGTTAAAAGAATTTCAAACTTCTGGATATAGCTCTCCTTCATCCTCTCCCGACGTGCCAACCTATTCCACCCCCGGTGTGGAATAGGTTGGCACCTAAGGAATTATTGCTTGAGCTCTGACTGGTGGACAATATCGGCATAGACTCCGCCATTTTCTAACAATTTCTTATGTGTTCCGCGTTCGACAACCCGGCCGCGCTCCATAACAAAAATTTGGTCTGCGTGCTGGACAGTAGATAGCCTGTGAGCGATAACAATTTTTGTCATCGAATGCTCGCGCGACATCTCTTCTAAAGCCTTTTGAATTAAAGCCTCGGACATTGTATCCAAATGACTGGTCGGTTCGTCCATAATCAAGACTTTCGGCTCGGCAAAAAGCGCGCGGGCAATCGCTAACCTCTGCCTTTGACCGCCCGAAAGTTTTACCCCTCGCTCACCGATTAAGGTTTGATAGCCGCGATCCAATTCTAAGATAAACTCGTGTGCATGGGCAAGCGCGGCCGCGTGCAAAACCCGTTTTTCTACAGAGGCAAAAGTTTTTTTACCGGCAGAGTACGAAATAACTTCCCAAATTCTTCTGTTTGGCACTGGAGAGTCTTGGAAAACAACTGATGTTTGTGCGCGGTAAGTGTCTAAATCTAAATTACGAAGATCGTATTTGCCGTCAAGCACAATTTGACCCAAAGTCGGGTCATAATAACGCGATAACAACTTGGCAATTGTTGACTTGCCTGATCCAGACCTACCAACCAAAGCCACAAACGACCCTGCGGGAATTGTCAAGGTTACGTTGCGCAAAACCCTGCGCTTGCTGTAAGCAAACGTAACATGACGAAAAGCAATTTGACCCTCAATCTCGACTTTGATTGGATTCTCGGCTTGTTTTATTGACGAGCTTTTAGAAAAGAGGGAAGTAAACCGATCAACCGGTTCTTTTGCGTCCATGACACGTTCGTAAATTCTTCCCAAGCGATAAATATGTGAATACGCGCGCTCCGTAAGGGTGATTAAAAACACCAAACTTCCGACAGTTAGTCTCCCTGCCTTAATCTCAAAAAGCCCCAAAACTAACATTCCTGCATAAAATCCTTCCATAAGAATACTGCGTCCAAACCCTGTAAATAGATGGCGCCTTACCTCGGTAAAGGAAATACTTTCAATTAGTCCCCAGATTGAACCAAACGAGCGGTTTTCGCGCGTCTCTTGGGCAAAAGCTTTGACAACTGTAATGTTTGTTATCGCATCGCCAATTTCGTCTGAAGAATCTTCATAGGCATCGTGCCTTCGTTTACGCAACAGGGAAGTAGACTGATATATCTTAAAAGTGATAAAGATGAACGGGAAGATTGAAAATGTAAAAATAATTCCAATCGTCCAGCTAGTCAAAATCATTAAAATCGAGGTGACAGTCAACTGAATGACAACCGGTTGGAATTCAAACACATAGCTTTCGACCAGCTGACTTAATTTATCTACTCCACGATTGACGATGTTGATTTTTGTCCCTGTGTGGACTTTTTCGTGATAATCAAGCGATAATTCTAACAATTTGGCAAAAGCACGCGTCGACATGTGGGTTTCAATGTTAATTAAAAGTTTGATAATTACATAATCGGTGATGTAATCGATAAGGATTGAGAGAAAGCGCACTCCTGCCAAACCTCCAACCACCCAGAGGGCAGTTTCCAGGCTCAAAATACCTTTTGTGCGCACTAAAAGATCAAGGATTTTTCCAAAGAGATACGGCCCTCCGAGACGGATTGTTTCAAAGAGGGCAGTAATCGCCAGAATCCGGTAAAAATCCTTTTTGAAAGGCGCCAAAAGCCGCCAAACTTTAGGTATGAAATTGGTACTCACTTTTTTTGATTTTGACATAGACTAGAACATAGAACAAAGCTCATAGAACACATTAAAAAACCGGCTTTCGCCGGTTTCCGAATCTATTTAGAAATCTTTAAGACTTTAATTTCTCCAGACACGAAAACCGCCCGCCTAGGCGGAGTGCATAATTTTTTAAAATGGCTGTAGCTCTTACCACAGTGAACTTAAATGTATAACCGATAGTCAATTCTGTCAAGAAGCAGTTTTAGTTTTTTGTACAAACTTTAAAACTTTTACCATAGCCTGAATGTATATAATATAATTTCTCGTCAGCTTTCAAAGTAATCTTAAAACCAGGTATGGCCGCTTGGGTGTAAACCTGACCCGGCTCCGGACAACCCAGTGAGCCATTTTTCCACTGTACCTCCTCTACGTTCTCAATAGTAATTTTTGCGAGAGGAATGCCTAAAGTTTCGGACAACTCTAGCCGTGCAAGTTTTTTTATTTGGTTTTCTTCTGGACACACAAACTCACAATTTGGACCAGTACGGCCGACATATGTACCGTCCGGGCATTGCAGTGCATCTTGAGCACAAACTACACTTTCAGGGCTTGGCGAGACGAGCGCAATCGGAAGCGATTGCTTTCCTTGTTTAACGCCGTAAAAATAAGCAAGACCAACAGAAAGAAGAGCTAACGCCATGACTAAAATTACAGGGGCAAAACCACGTTGCATAAATTCAGTGAAGCACGTTTGAAATCAGGAGTCAAACTTACGAAGTTAATATTTTTCCGCCTCGGTGGAAAAAACGGCGGCCGCGTTCTTGCATTTCAGAAATATGGGTATGGGGAGACTCAATGTGGGTTCTTGGTTCTTCCTCTTCAACAAACGCTTTGTAGGGAATTTCCCCTTCAATTTTTTTCTCCAACCTGTGGCCTGAAGAGGCTTTGTCGTGTAATAAATCGAGAATTCCTTTAATTCCTTTCATTCCCTCAACAAAGTTGGCAACGCCAATAATCGGTTTAACAACGCTGTCGGTAACTATCCCGGCGTCATCAAGAATTTTATTTAATTTTTGGAGGGTTTTTTGCATCTCGCGCAGAATCAGGAAAACTTGTACGCCGACAAAAACAAGAAGTCCGGTAAGAATAGTGACAACTACTGCGAGTAGTATTTGGGTAGGCTCCACACTTTTACGTTAACACAACGTAAAAGAATTTTCAATTTACAATTTACAATTTTTATTGAATGTTTTAATTTTTTAAACATTTAAACTTCATTTCAAATTTCAAATTAAAAATTTTAAATTATTCTACCTGTTTGCTCACGGTAGACTTCTTACCTGTGCGTGAGGTTGCTTCAACGTATATAGACGAGTTGATTAAGTCTTGCTTTTCAACTTCTGCTCGAAACGTGCCGTCGTTTTCAACCAAAACTGGCCGGCCATTAACTTCAACTGTAGCCGATGAAGAAGTTTTGCCGGTAACTTCAACCGAATTCTTGCCCACCTTTACTTCGGTTAATTTTAGAGATGGCGGCGCGGAAAATTGAAAATATTGCCGACCCAGGTAAAAACCTAAAAAGACTAAGCTCAAAATTACGGTGGCGAAAATTGTTGTTTTTGGCGTCCAGATAGAATCCGGTCTCAGTGAAATCCCTTCTCCTATCCGTGCGATCTGTGATTCTGGAAAATCACGGCGCAAAAGAGCCGCAACCAAGCTTGGATTTGCTTCGACGTTTTGCGCGTAAACCCTGGCAAAACCTTGGGCAACTGTGAAATTTGGTAAGTTACCCCAATCGGAATCCTCAAGAGCGGACAAAAACTTTTCTTTAATTCTCGTTTTTCTGGAAACTTGAGATAAAGTTTTTTTCTTTGCCTCTCTGGCTTCTTTTAAAACTGTTCCCGCAGATCGCATAAACTAATTAACATTTTGTTGTGCCAAGAAACTTTCTGCGTCGGAAATTAAGACATCCCTCGGCTTTGCTCCATCTCCCGGACCTACAACACCGCGCGCTTCCAGTTGATCAAGAATACGCGCCGCGCGGGCATATCCAATAGCAAGTCTTCTCTGCAGCAAAGAAGCAGACGCCTTGTCAGACTGACATATAACACGCACAGAGTCGTCAAATAAACTGTCTTTCTCTTCGCCTGCCGATAATCCAACGTTGCCGCGGGCTCCTTTGACCGGTTGGCTGGTTACTTCTTCTGTATATTGTGGAGAAATTCCGGTCTTTTTCAAAAACTCGATTAAACGCTGTGAGTCTGAGTCAGAAACGTAAGTTCCCTGAATCCTACGGGGTCTTGCCTCGTCAGGAGGCAAAAACAGCATGTCTCCCCGCCCGAGAAGCCGTTCAGCCCCAGGTGTATCTAAAATAACGCGCGAATCAACCAAAGATGAAACCGCAAAAGCAATGCGGCAAGGAATATTAGCTTTGATCAATCCTGTTAAAACGTCGACCGAAGGGCGTTGTGTGGCTAGAATCATATGGATTCCGGTTGCGCGCGACATTTGGGCTAAGCGGGTAATACAATCCTCTACCTCTACCGGAGAAAAAAGCATTATATCTGCCAACTCATCAATAACCAAAACTATATGCGGTAAAGCTTGAAAACCAGAAATTTCGTTATAACTTTCTATATTGCGCGCGCCAACATGGGCAAACATTTTATAGCGGTGATCCATTTCGTTCATTAAATACTTCAAAGCAGAGACTACCTTATCCGGATCAACAATAACGGGAGCTAAAAGATGCGGGACGCCATTGTAGCCTGTTAACTCAACACGTTTCGGGTCTACTAAAACAAACTTTACTTCATTAGGAGAAGCACGGAAAAGTATTGTGGTGATAAAGGAGTTAACAGCAACCGATTTACCAGACCCTGTTTGGCCGGCAATTAGACAATGCGGCATTTTAGCAAGGTTATAAACAATCGGCTTTCCGGCAACATCTAACCCCAAAGAAAGGGTTAGCTTACTCTTTGAGTCGCGCATCACGTCAGATTCTAAAATCTTCTTCATCGGAACAAACTCAGGAGCACGGTTGGGCAATTCGATACCCACCAATGAACGTCCCGGGATCGGGGCTTCAATTCTGATTAGTCCGGAAGGGGCAGCAAGTGCTAAAGCCAAATCATTTGCAAGTCCGGTGATTTTAGTCAGCTTTGTCCCAAGAGCAACTTCAATGGCATATTGAGTAACTGCCGGACCGAGATTAACTTCGACAACTTTTGCCTGAACTCCAAACGATTCGAGAGTACGCTCGATAACTGCGGCATTAGCCTTGATATCCCCGCGGTCAGCCTTACCTGAAGCACTGTCTTGCAATAAAGAAAGAGGTGGATAGTCCCAAATTTTATCCTGTCCGGGAACATTGACTGCAGAGGCAGTGATTGCTTCCTTGTTTTCTTTCGCAGGTTGAGAAGTCGAAGGTGTAGCGTCACCGCCTGAAATTTTTATTCCTCCGGCCAAAGCTCTGGCAGGTTTCCCTGAGGTACCCAAGATGTGATGGCGTAAACGGACAAGTATGGATAAAAAGATCGCCATCACTTGGTCGAGCGAGGCGTTAAATAAAATTAAAAAACCAATTATCAACCCGCCAAGATAAATAACAAAGGCTCCGGGGCCGGTAATCATCACGGCAATTGCGTTCCAAGCCTCACTACCGACAACCCCAGCACTGGTTAAAGCCGCAAGTGTAATTACTAAAATTAAAGCTCCGACCAGCACGTTTGGCTGATTTATGGGAGTTTGAAACTTGGAAAACATTAACCCGGAAACAAGAAGTATAAAAGGTAAAAAGATCGCCGTCCAAGAGAAAAATTCAAGAAGAAACTCGTTTAATGACAAAAGTATGCCTTGACGCGAAAAGGAAACAACTATTATTCCCGCCAGGGAAAGAAAGAGAACTTGTGCAATTGAATAGACCGTATGTTTTTTAAGATTGAAGCGGAAAGCGCGGCGCCAAATTGGACCTCTTTTGGTTCTGGGCATGCTAATTGGAGTATATCACAACTCGAGGCTAGACCTCGACAACCACTGGTAATACCATAGGTCTTCTTCCGGTTTCTTCAAAAAAGAAGCGTTCTAAAAAGTCTACCGCCACCTCTTTAACACCTGTCGGATTGGCAACTTTTATTCTTTCGCTTATTTTACGAGACAACTCGGCAGAAGCACGGTCAAGAAATTCCTGTTGTTCTTTTGCAAAAACAAACCCGCGACTGACAATATCCGGCTTGACCGTCAGTTTTCCGCTTTGATGGTCTGTCTGTAAAATTACAATGACAACTCCTTCTTTGGCAAGAGTCTGGCGGTCTCTTAAAACTACATTACCCACGTCGCCCACTCCCAACCCGTCAACTAAAACGTTTTTAACAGGTATTCTCTCTCCTTTTTTAGGGATCCCGCCTTTAATAAATTCGACTGATTCACCCTCTCTTAACTCAAAAACTTGCTCTTTTTTCCACCCCATCATCTCGGCAAGCTCGCGGTATGCGCGCATGTGGCGGATTGTTCCACCAACCGGAATTAAATATTTAGGTTTAATCAAAGCAAAAAGCATTTCTATATCTTTTTGACTACCATGGCCTGAGACGTGCAAGTCATCCTGGGTATCGTAATAATGCACAACCGCACCCTTTTCCATTAAATTATCAACAACGAAATTTACTGCTTGCTCTGTTCCGGGCGGAGCTGGATCTGCAGAAAAAACTACGAAGTCATCTGTTTCGATTTGTAAAAATGGATGTTCTCCCATAGCAACTCGGTGCAGTGCTGATCCTGTTTGGCCATAGCTGCCTGAAATAATGTAGGTTACTTTGTTGCTTGGCAGTTTTTGTGCTTCGCGTGGAGTAATCACGGTTCCTTGGTTCCATTTCAAATGACCGAGTTTTCTGGCAATTTCTGCTTTTTTCTCAGTAGAACGCCCGACAAAAGCAACTTTCCGCCCTACCAGCTCTGAGGCACGGATAGCTAAATACATGCGCGAAATATTTGAAGATAAAGTTGTAAAGTACACCCGCTTCTGTGCCTTTTCGATAACAAAGTCTATGTTTTGCTCGATTTCCCTTTCGGATTTGGTATAACCAGCAGAAGTTGAACCTAAAGCATCCGAGGCTAAAGCCAAAACTCCGTCTGAAGCCAAGACAGCTGCTTTGGTTATATCAAACGGTTTTTGATCAATCGGCGTCCAATCGAATTTATAATCCGGAACGTGGAAAATTTTACCTACCGGTGTAGTAATACAAAACCCAACTCCGTCAGGAACAGAATGAGCCACGCGGAACGAATCGATTTTAAAGCTGCCGATATTAAAGTCCTTACCCTCGGGGTTAAAGATATTAACTTTAATTTTTTTTCCGTAATCTGAAAATTTATCTTCAATAAAGGCTGCTACCAGCTCTGTCGCGTAAATTGGCGCTTGCAGCTCGTTAAACAAAAAGGGGAGTGCCCCCAAATGGTCTTCGTGTCCGTGAGAAATCAAAATACCTTTAATTTTCGCCTTGTTTTCAACAAGGTAAGTAAAATCAGGAATAACTAAATCGATGCCAAAAGTAGCCTCTTCAGGGAAGCCAACTCCACAGTCAACCACGAGAATCTCATCTCTATATTCATAGAGATACATATTCTCGGTAACACCGGTTGTACCCGAAAGTGCGATGAATCTTAATTTATCCATATTCCCTTAATATCGACCCATAATTATAAATTTAAAATTTGAAATTTACAATGGATGGTTAAAAATTCCTCTTCGTTTAGAAGAGGCTTGTCTGTTTCGGCTTTTCCTCTTCTGTTTTTATCTCCTGCGCCTTTTTTAATACTTCAAGAATCAATTTAAAATCTTCTTTTAATTGTTGCATAATTTGTCCTGCGCGCAAAGCGGCGGCTGGATGGTACATTGGCATCACGATCATACCTCTCCCGTTCCGTTCAATAAAACGCTCCTTGCCGTGTACTTGGCTAATTTTTACTCCAGGTAAAAATTTGTTCATGGAAAATCTTCCCAAGGTTACAATAACCCGCGGGCGAATTATTTCTATCTCGCGGTCAACATAGGGTTGAAAGGCGGCAATTTCTTCTGGGGTAGGATCGCGGTTTTCTGGAGGGCGAAAACGGACAATATTAGAAATATAGACACCTTCTCTTTTTAAATTAATGCTTGCGATTAACTTGTCTAATAATTTCCCTGCTTGCCCAACAAAAGGTCTGCCTTGCTGGTTCTCATAGTAGCCCGGAGCCTCACCAAGGCAGTAAATTAAAGAGTCCGGGTTTCCCTCCCCAAAAACCAAGCGCGTTTCCCGAGTACGCAACGGAAGGCTTTTATCAGCTCCCATCTCTTGTTTAAGTTTTTTCAGTTCTTCCATTTTGTCCATTTACAAGAATATGTTACTATAATTTGATGGGTTCTATATATCTTGTGAGATTTCTTCTGCCAATATCTCTTCTCGTTTTTCTTTTGGTTTCCAATGTTACTTCTGCGGCTTTAGCCCAAGATGGGAGTGGCGGTAGTAGCACTGGAAGCAAATCTCCTGCCCCTAAAGAGCAACGTATTGATGCTACCGCATTAAAAACTAAAATCGAAACGCGGCGCGAAGAAAATAAAGCAAGAATTGCAGAATTTAAAGATAAGAAAAAGGCAGAAATTGCCGAACGTATCGATAAAAAATTAACTTCTGTTAATGAAAAGCGTACTACCCAAATGTCTGAAACGATTACAAAGATGAATGAGATGGTAACAAAACTTGAAACTAGAATCGCTGCTGCGCGAACTGCAGGCAAAGACGTTACAGGAGCACAAACCACCCTGGATACAGCAAAAACTGCTATTTCTACTGCCTCGTCCGCAGTAACTGCCCAAGCGGGTAATGATTATGGCACTTCGGTCTCATCTGAAACAACAGCTAAAACCGAACTAAAAACAGCCAGAAACACACTAAACACAGACCTAAAAGCAACCCACACGCAGTTGGTTACTGCCAAACAAGCATTGGCCAAGGCAATAAGCAGTGTTAAGAGTTTAGGAGGAGACAATAAAAGTGAATAATTCCCGTGGTTTTATTGAAATGGTTTTAGTTTTGGTAGGATTCTTGATTCTTGTTGGAGTCATGGTCTTTTGGTTTTCAACCCAGTCAAATAAACTTTCCCTTCCTCAAACCTCACCCAGCCCTGTTGCAGATACTAATACAGATTTAGACGCAAACTTAGAAGCAATAGAGATTGTAGACCCCGCCCAAGACTTAAAAGATATAGACCGCGACCTCGAAAGCCTTTAATTCATTGATTGAAATTGGCAACCTCTTGCACTTTATTTTGGAGCGACGCAAACACCTTTTTCAAATCAGACCCCTTAGCTTGTATTGTTTTTGTCGGCAATACCGGACTAAAGAGCAGCCATTCTTGTTCGTAAACTGCAGGATCAATATAAACGTTATGCTGCGGATCAAAGCCAAACGGGTAAGCACATCCCGGTTCAGCTCCAAAATATTCTTTTAATTCTTCTGCTGTGGCCAGTCTAACTTTACTTGTGTTTAAACTGTCTTTTATCGAGTCGAAGTCTAAACGTTTTCCCTGAAGGGTAACGTAGACTACAAACTTATCGTCAACTTTGAGTACCATACATTTGGCTTCTGTGCCAAAGAAGCCTGTCTCTTTTTGTACTTGTGCTAGGTCTTCGTAAGTCAGAGCGGCTTTATGGCTAAAGAGTTTATATTCTACTTTATTGTTATCGAGGAGATTAATAAGATCCTGATAAACAGAATTTGGGTCAATCATATGCAGATTCTACACGACGACATCTATAATTTCCACCTTATTAGCTTCTGTGTCGTAAACAGCAAACGAAGGTTCAAGTGTCTTTTGTAAAGCGCCAGGGTTGACCAATAGAGTAGTACCTTTGTGCCACATTCCGCGTTTGTGTGTATGTCCATGGACTAATAAATCATATTTTCCAGACTCCAAAGCACGTTGTAGGGCTTGTCCCTCCGAAGCCGCAGGCGAAGGGGGATAGTGGCAAATTCCAATCTTTTTGCCGCCAAGTTCTATTTCCAAAAAATCTTTCTCGCTTTTGATTTTTGATTTTTGCATTTTGACTTTTACTTCCGGGTCTATATCAGCGTTTCCCAATACCCCGTAAACAGGTATTTTCACACCATCAAATTGTTTCACGGCAAGAGGAGTATTCCAATCTCCGCAATGGATAATCGCTTCCGCCTTACACACATTTGAAAACCCAACCACATGCTTGAGTCGCACAATGTTGTCATGGGAATCAGAGAGAATAATTATTCTCATTAGTTAATATTAATACTGGGGCAAATACTCTTTAATATTCTGATTAGTTAAACTTACTTGCCGCACTTTCCCCTCTACATACTCTTTAGCAATTTTACGGACAATGCCTGAAATTGTCCTTTCCATGGTTCTCAAACCCGCATCGAAACCTAATGGTCGCACAATATTTGGCCACACTGCATCATCAATACTAATGACTTCGTGTGGCAAGCCAGACTCCCCAAGAACGCGCGGCAGTATATAGTTTTTACCAATCTCAATTTTTTCCGTGTCTGTATAAGAAGGCATGTGCATTACTTCCAAGCGGTCTAAAACTGCTGTGGCAATATTAGTCGTATTGTTAGCCGTGGTCACGAAAATA
>Ga0209542_10011260_pt1 | contig 15897 bp, 16 predicted proteins | sample RifCSPhighO2_01_FD_184028 | JGI IMG/M metagenome (GOLD analysis project Ga0209542, IMG submission 184028) | Soil microbial communities from Rifle, Colorado - Rifle CSP2_plank highO2_0.1 (SPAdes) (version 2) | ecosystem: Environmental > Terrestrial > Deep subsurface > Rock core/Sediment ... | reverse complement strand
AATTTTTAAAAGGAAAAAAATAAAGAGACAGATAGAACTACGGAATTTTGAAAGGCGCGGGGGGCGAGCGGCGAAGAGGAACTTTGTAAGAGTTGAATAACAGAATTAAGATAGGATTTTCATAAGACTAATTGCGAAGCAGTGCTAGAAAGCGAGCCCCCACCGGCACCCCCCGAGGCAGATAGGAACCGCTCGTTGAGCGGCCGACTAACAGGAGGACGCGAAACCCTAAAGAACAAGATAGACTTAACGAAAGATAGAACAGATAGAAACTTTGCCGACAAGGGGGTATGGGTTTGCGGGGCACCACAACTTACCACAACACCACAATTGTGGACATTTAGATTCACTATCCACAGTTGTGGACCATTGTGGTGATTAGCTTGTTGTAACAAGCTATTTGTGGTGTCATATAAAATATGTACACTTTGAAATATTTTCTGGGGAGTGCAGTTAGTTGCCCGCGGATGGGTGGCAGGGGTAAGGGCAACATTTCTTTCCCCTTTTCCCCTTCCTGCGAAAATTTCCAAAGATAAAGATGAAGGTCTAGCGAACCCCGCCGCAGCGGGGTGAGCGAAGCGACACGATGCGTCGATTTGTTTTTTGGCGGTCGGAATTTAGACTGAGGTCGGGTACGAGATAAAGCTGAGCGCAAATAAATAGCGGTGGGTATCGTCAATTCCTTTTCCCCTTAACCCCTTTTCCTTGACGATACCAAATGCTAGAAGTTCTTGGTAAAATAATCTCGAGCGATGTTAAATAACTGCTCCAGGAATTTGATATACTTGTACTAAATGAAGAGAATCATTCTTCTAATAGTAATTGTTATTCTACTTGCGACTGCTGGCTTCTACATTTTTAACAGAAATCAAACTAAAGCACCAGCTGTTCAACCTTCTAGTTCTGATTCTCAAAGCGCCACTATCAGTGGGGTTTTTGAAGGGATAACACCCTGTGACAATAGTAAACGACCGCTACCTCAAATCCCTTCAAATGCTAGTTGTGAAATGACAATATGGCATATTAGCTTTAATCCAGATTTTATGTATACTCTTACCAGCTCTTATGGTATGAGTCAGCCAAATACAACAGGCATACGAGGCGGAGGAACAAGAGTAAATATGGAGGGAAACTGGAATATAGTCAAAGGAACAAGAACAAACCCAGAAGCATCCGTTATTCAGTTAAATACTGCTGATTCTCAAACTTCGGTATCTTTTCTCAAGGTGAATGATAACATTATCCACTTGTTAGATAATGACAAAAACATGATGGTAGGAAATGGAGGTTGGGCATATACATTGAGTAAAACTAGTGGAGTTGCTATAAACAATACAGCTCTTCCATCATTACCGGAAGGAGCACCTATTAATGGAGTATTTGAAGGAAGAACGCTGTGCATAGATTCTTTAGCAGAATTCACGCAAATGCCTAGAGGAGGCTGCGACAGAATAAAATGGAAGCTCACTCTTAGTCCTACAAGATATCTTCTCCAGACAAGTAGAGGGTCAATGGAAGGAGACTGGACAGCCGAAGGGAATGTATATAAGTTAAAATCAGATAAGAATCAACAAGCGCTGTCATTTCTTAAAGTTGATGATAATCACCTTTTTTTCCTTGATAAAGAGATGAACCTAGTTGTAGGAGATTCACTGTGGAGTTACACTTTAAGCAAGACAAATAACAGTAATTAGCGTAAATATAATTTCTGAAATGAATCTATATTCATCGCCAATTCTCCCCAGTTCTCAATCAAAAATACCGGCTTCAATGCCGGTTTTTTGTTGAAAGAAGGATGTTAATAAAAATGTAGCCAATATTCATGAGTTACTTTTACCATAATAAGTATTATTAAAATTACAGCTAAAGCCTTTTTAGATTTAAGATCTTTTTTAAATATTTTCTGAATACCTAAATAGATCAGATAAAAATACTCAAACACATTAGGAAAAATAACCAAAAAGAGAAGATTTTGGGTAAATAGAAAGATTGAAAATCCCAATAATCTATATATAAACAATCCTAAGGCTATTTTTTTGACCAGTTTATTCTTCCAAGTTAAAACAATAATTGCCTCAATTGCTAAATAATATGTATCTAGGGTTTTATCTAAAGTTTGATAATTATCCAAATTCCCATTAAATCTTTTGATTAAATCCATATCCAGAAGATCAAATGCAATTACAGCAACTGCTCCACCAAAAGGGTATTTAAAAATTATAAGAGGAAATATGAGGCGTAGAAGTACAGCAGCCCACATCTTATTAAATTACCAGATATAGTTTAGGCAGTAATTAAAACTGGGTAAGTATCCTGAAAGAGATCACTTATTGAAATATTTATATGCAACCTCAGAAATTCTGGCTATTTTTTCATCTGCTATATCTGGATGGTTTGTTTCTGTTAAAGCCACAATAATGAAATCCCCGCCTAAAGAATATACTATCCCTCCATCATTTTCAAAATAGCCCAAATCCCCTGTTTTGTGAGCAATTTTAGTTCCAGAAGGTAAATATTTTGGGATTCTATCATTAATTGTTTGCCTGGCTAAAATCTCTACCATCCTTTGTGAATACTCAGCATCTATAATCTCTCCTTTATATAACTTCTCAAAAAACTTGCCTATATCCAAAGGGGTTGTTTTAAGATCATCTCCTACTGCAGAATTAGAAAATCCATATTGTTTTAAAAAATCAGCTAAAGCAGTTTGTCCTACTTTTTGAGTTAAAGCCATAGCTGCATAGTTGTGGGAGATAGTAATCATCTGCTCAGTAGCTGATTTAACAGAAAAATTAAGCACCCCGCTTTTTAATTCAGCTTCACCCTGGGGTATTCCAAAATCTCTATTTAGTTTAGCCACATCAGCGGGGAGCAAATCATCTTCTTTTAATTTTCCATCCTTAATTTGTTGAAAAACCACCCCCATAACCCAAAGTTTATATAAAGAGCCAGGGGCAAAACTCTGCTTTCCATTTTGCTCAAAAGTCTCCCCTGTTTTTAAATTTTTAATATAAATCCCATATCTTCCATCTACTCCTTCCAGCTCTTTTTTAACTACACTTTGCAGGTTTTCTCTATGAAAGGAAAAGCTAAATTTTTGAGGTTTAGAGAGACTAAAGGTAACCCCTACAAAGACAAAAATGAGAATAAAAAATAGTATTAAACCCCGATTTTTCAAATTTAAAGGCCAGAAAGATCTTTGTCTATTTCTGCAAAATATGTGTCTAGTTCTTCAATGTTGACCCCTGCAACTTCTTCCTCTATGGAAGGTTCTGGGGTGGATTCCACAACTGGTGCAATACTAGCTTCCTCTGATACTGATTGTTGTTGATTACTCATAAAAAAGTAAAAACCTACAACTACCAGCAAAATTACTACTGCTCCTCCTACTAATACCCAGACCATTTTTTTGCTACCAGGTTCTGCTGGTTGGGCAGGTGGTGTAACAGGAGGAGTTTGGACTGGAGTAGCAGAATCCATACCAGACGTAGTAGGTACTGTTAAATTATTGTCCACTTGATGTTGCCTCCTTTGTTCCTAGCGATGCTTGGATTGCTGCTACTACTTTATTTTTAGCATTTTTAACAGCCTCATGAGCAGTTTTTAGATCAGCATGGAGCTGTTCCCTCACTTTTGTAGCTTCAGCCTTAGCCCTGGTTTCAGAGGAAATAGTTAAAGTGTAATCTTTTTCTGTTTGAGCATTAACCACAGTTTCTGCATCTGAAATTGCTGTTTTAGCCTCATCAATAGCTAGATTAGTTACTCCTACTCTTTTTTCCAGTTTAGACAAAATCTCAGATAATCTGGTTAAATGTTTAAGCATAGCATCAGTTCTATTAGAATTTACTTTATTTAAATTAGTACTAACTCTTTCTGCTACTTGAGCCTTTTTCTTATCTTTAAAAGCATCTAATCTGGCCTTGAGCTGAGCCTCTTTGGTAGCTACTTTTTCTCTGAGAGCTGCTATTCTAGATTCCATATTATCTTTCCTTGTTTCAGCTTTCTCTTTTACTACTTCCCTGCGGGTTTTTGTGGAAGAGGTAGCATCCTGAGCAATAACAGGATAAGCTGCAAGTAGAAACAAAGAGGTAAATAAAACAGTAATAGATATCCTTCTTAGAGCAGTAACAGTTGTCATGTGTATTTCACAGTACCAAACACAAAGAGTCTTTGTCAACTTATTGTATAATCTGACAAATGGTAGAGGAACTTTTAAAAGTATCTGCCCCAGATATAGAACCTGAAGCCCGGCAAAAAATCCCATGCATCAGGGTACATGATTGGTCTTTGGAATTTGGATTATCCAGTCAACCAAAATTTCCTTTATTAGAATTTCAGGAAGCGATCCGTCATGAAGTAGTATTGGCTCATAGAAGAGGCCCTGTTCTGACTGGAGGCATAGCTGCTCCTACTCCTGAGACTTTGGAGCCAATCACCAATAGAGAATTCTTCCAGGCAACAGGGCTTTGGACTGCCTTAATGCGCTCCCCTTTTGAGGGAAATCCCACCAAAGCATTAGATTTTGCATTTCCCGAGGTGGCTGCAGAAAGAGTTCACTACCAAAAAGTAGCGAGCTTTGAGGATAGTCCTAAGGGGCTGGTTATTGGGCTTGTTGAACCTGAACTTACTATAGAAGCAGTTGGGGAGTTATATGAGAGAAACTTTGATAGAATTTATAACTATGTTTTATTCAGAGTAGGGGTTAATAGACCTGAGATTGCTGAGGAGTTAACACAGGATATCTTTACAAGAGTTTCTACCAAAAGAGGTTCATTCAGAATTAGAGAAGGAGCAACTGTGGAGGGTTGGTTATCTGCCATAGCTCACAATAGAGTTATTACTTATTATAGGGATGCAGCAAAGGAAAAAGGTCCAACTCTTGATGAAGTGGATAACCATCTGGGAATTGCTGAGGAAGAAGCAATTGTCCAAAAGATAGAACAGGAGGAAAGATCTCACAGGCTGAGAGCAGCTATAGAGAAGCTGCCAACACGCCAGAAGGCTGCTCTTAAAATGAAACTCTATGAAAATCTTTCTGATGAGGAAATAGCCGGAAGATTAGGAGGCAGTATAAATCCCAATAGTGTTAGAGTACTTCTATACAGAGGAAGGGAAGGGTTAAAAAGGGTTCTTAAGAAAAAGGACTTTTTTCCCGAAGAATGAGTAAACTTTTACTGATATTTGGTATTTTAATATCTCTTTTAATTAGATCTTATTTTATCTTTAATGGCTCAGAGGTAGCAGATATTCACTCTTTAAAAGAAATGGGAGAGTTAACTTTAAGAGGCGTTAATCCATTTTATGCCCTAAGCTATAATAGTTACCCTCCACTTGCCCTGTATTTAGAAGCTTATACAGTTACCCTTTCTCAAAATTTAGATACTCCTTTTTATATTTTAACTAAACTCTGGCCCAATTTAGCAGATTTATTAATAGGAATAATTTTATATCTATTTTTAATTAAAAAAGGAACTAAACCAATTCTAGCTACAATTTGGAGTTTAATCTTTTTACTTAACCCTATCTCCATAATTATTTCCTCTGCTCATGGTCAAATTGATAGCATCCCTACTTTTTTTATAATTTTAGCAATTTATCTTTTAGAGTTTAAGCAGTCTAAGATTTATTTTTTCTTAACAGCACTAGTTTTAGGAATATCTGCTTCCATTAAACCTAATCCTATTATTCTTTGGCCTTTCTTCCTTTTATTTATGAAAACTAAATTTCTAAACAAAGCTCTATTTTCACTTATTTTAATCTCACCTTTAGCTTTATCTCTTTTACCGTTTTACTTAGAAGCCTCATCTATCTTAGGTAAAATTTTTAGTTATTCTGGGGCAAATGATTTTGGGTTAGCAGCTGTTATAAAAATGCACTATTTTCAATCTGAAGCTAGTTTAAATCCACCTATTATGAGTGATCTTTTAAGGATTAGTAAGTTTACTTTTTTGATTGGGTTAATTTTCCTAATATTTTTCTATACTAAATCTAAAAATTTAATTTTAGGATGTTTAGGAGCTTATTTATTATTTTTAACTATTTATTTTGGAGTTTCTGCCCAATATTTAAGCTGGGTTCTGCCTTTTGCTGTTTTGGCAAAGGATAAGATGATAGTTCCTTTTTCTATCTCCGCTACCATTGCACTCCTTGGATTTTATTTCTACTTTAATCCTACAATTTTGCTTTCCCAATTTTCAGCCATTCTTCCTTATCAAGCTATTTTTATTCCCATTTACACCTTAGGAAATCTATTACTTTGGATAATAACTGCCATTTGGACTGTAAAAGTTTTAAAAAATGTTATAATCCCTCACAATTATGCCAGTTCCAAGTAGAGAAAGATGTGCCCTCTATTTAGCAGATATCCAGGGGTGTAGATTTCAACCACCATCCTATGATCCAGATAGAAGACCCAGTTTAGCTAGAGATCGCCGAAATATAAGTCCAATCACCAATCTCCGTTTTAAATGTGATATTAAAGAAAAAGGACAACCAGTACCCTCTAATTATGCAGAGTTACAAAGAAAGTGCACTGAATGGACTCCAAATAATGGTAGTGGGACTATTAATTCCAGATTTCGTTATGGTTTAAGATAATTTTGTACGCCCGGAGGGAATCGAACCCCCGACCAAGTGATTAGAATTCACTTGCTCTATCCGCTGAGCTACGGGCGCAAACAAGATCAATTATACCATCTTCTGATTGCTTACTGATCTATTACAAAATTTCTGATCTGGATGTGTAATAATAAAGTTGTGATTGCTACCACTTTCTCCACTTGTTGTTTACTTCTAGCTTTAAATTTTAACTTCAGCCCCCAGAATTTTTTTGAAAATATATTTAAATTCTTTGGCTTCCAAACTGAGAAAAGACTTAATTTACCTACTCAGGCTAAACCAAAAGATACTTATACCTTGGTTTTGGTAGGTGATTCTATGACTCACTTTTTAGGAGATGGCACTGATATGGGTGGATTTTTAAAAAATCACTACCCTAATAAAGAATTTAGTATCCTAAATTATGGCTATGGGGCTACAAATATTTTATCTATTCCAGACAGGCTAGAAATAGAAACTAAAAGAGGAGAAGAACCCTTGGAACCTATTTTGAATAAGGATTTTGATATTATATTTTTAGAATCTATGGGCAATAATCCCCTCTCTCACCTACCTTTGGAGGAAGGCTTAAAAAAACATGATGAAGTTTTAGATGATTTTGTGAAAACTGTTCACTCTTCCAAACCTGAGGCTGTGATTATTTTTGTAGCTACTATTGCTCCTTCAAAAGCCAGGTATGGAGAAGGAGTGGTGGCTTTAAATGATGAGCAAAAAAAGCTTTGGGTAGAAGAAAGGGTAGCTTATATTAAAAATCATATTAAATATGCCCAAAAGAAAAAAATCCCTTTAATAAATATTTATGAGAAGACTCTAAAGGATGGTGATGGGAATATAGATTACCTTTCTGGATCTGACTTTATTCACCCCTCACCTTCTGGAATTATTCTTATCAGTCAAGAGCTTGCTGATTTTCTATTTAACAATAAAGTACTGCCTCAGTGACTAAATAGGGTATAATAACTTGATGGAGCAAATTCTTTTAGGAATTAAATCTTTTATTGCTGGAGTAACTACTATACTTGTTAGTACAGTTTCCGTTGCCAGTATGCCTACACCCACTCCTATGCCTACCCCACACCCAGTTGGGGAAGGTCAAATTATTAGATCAGGTGAGTATTCTTATCAGGGTTATACCTTAAAATACACTGTAAATTTACCAAAAGAAGGTGGAGCTATCACAGGTAATTTTAGTGGAGTTTGTGAAGGGCCAATTTCAGGAGAGTATGATGGTAAAGAAATTATAAATGGAGAAGCTCAAGCCACCTGCAAAGTAGCTTTTTTAAGTTATAACCTGAAAGCTAAATATAGCGGAAAGTTATATTTAAATGAAGGCAGAGCAGATATAAATTGGGAAGGTGAGATTCCTTATACTGAAAATAAAGGTAATTTTAGCGTAAACTTTGAACCAGTAAATTAAGTCCTTCTTCTAACCCTACTTTAGGTTCCCAACTTAGCTTTTCTTTAGCTTTGGTAATATCAGGACATCTTTGCAAAGGATCATCTTCTGGTAAAGGTTCTACAGTTTTTATTTCTGAGGTAGAGTTAGTTATTTTTTTAACTTTCTCAGCTAGCTCTAAAATAGTAAATTCATTAGGGTTGCCTAAATTATAAACTTCCCCTTTCCCCCCTTTTTCCATAGCAGCAATAATTCCCTCTACTAAATCTGAAACAAAACAGAAAGCTCTGGTTTGTTTCCCATCCCCAAAAATAGGAAATGGCATATTTTTAAGTCCTGCTTTACAAAATTCAATCACTACTCTCCCATCATCTGCCATTCTTGGTCCATAAGTATTAAAAATTCTAATAATTCTTCCATCCAACCCTTTTTCTCTCACAAAACTGGAAACTATAGTCTCTCCAAATCTTTTAGCTTCATCATAAACAGACCTGGGACCTGTGGGGGAGACATTTCCTTTATATTCTTCTGTCTGAGGTGACTGCTTAGGATCTCCATAAACCTCAGATGTTGAGGCAAATAAAAATTTCGCACTATTATCTAGAGCCATCTGACAAAGTTTCCAGGTTCCCTGAGTATTTACTTTCATGGTTTCAAAAGGGTGAGCAATATAGCTTTTAGGGTTATGTTTATTAGGAGAAGCAGGAGATGCTAAATGATAGATTTGATCAATTTCTGAGGAAATAGTAAAAGGATCAATAACATCATGCTCTATAAAAACAAAATCAGGGTTATCTAAAAGATGCTTAATATTTTCTCTGGAGCCTGTAATTAAATTATCTACAGCATAAACCTTGTGTCCAAGCTCTAATAATTTATCACAAAGGTGTGATCCTAAGAACCCAGCTCCACCAGTCACAATAACTTTCATATTTATTAAACTATATCACAACCCTCTAATCTACTGAGGTTTTTTCCCTGTGAGTAACAGTATAGAGCCTTTAATAGTATAGGAATCTTCAGCCAATTCTCTTGGCTTAAAAGAAGGAGAAGTAACCTGTACCACCTGTAGTTGAGTCCATCCTAACCTTTCAAGAACAACGCTCAATTTATAAGGGCTAAATTGAGCACACTCTTGCATATAACCTATGGTGTTATAGTCCATACAGATTAACCTTCCACCTGGTTCTAAGACCCTATTTACCTCTTTTAACAAATTATCCTGATCTTCAACATATCTGTTAACAAAAAACATACTTGCAGCACCTATCTTCCTATCCTGTATGGGTAAATCTCCCTTTCTTATATCAGTCACGATTTTATAACTGGCTGGATTTACTCTAAGTGCTTTTCTAGATATATCTAATGCTACAAGCCTAGGTAGGACATCTTTCGGTAGATATAGTGTAGGTAATCCCCCAGAACCTATATCTAAAACTCTTCCAACTGACAACCTCATTTCCTCTCTATAAGGATCTAGTGCATATCTAATTTGAGCTAAGGTAATATCATCTTCTTCTCGAATAAGAAAATGATCTTTCGGAATAGTCCAATGATCAGCTATTCGTTCCCAATGCTGCTGCCTTTTAAGTATTTCCTGCCCAACCATGGGAAAAGTATACAATACCACCTGCTGGATATCAACTATAGGGTGAATCTTCTATCTGCCAAAAAGGGGTTGGCTTTACGATAAACTTTAGCTGTACCCAAAAGTATTCCCCTTTGTAGGGTAAATTCACCAAATTTATCATTAATTTTATCTATAGATTTAATAATTTTTTCCTGTCTTAGGTTTTCTTCTAAAAAAGTTAAGTTTTGAGGATTTTGGGGTCTTAAATTAGAGATAGATACTCCAACCATCCTTATTTTATCTTGGTTCCAGATTTGATTAAATATTTTCCATCCGGCTTTAAAAATCTCCAGCCCATCTTGAGTAATAGGGATTGTTATTTGCATCCCCTCTCCTAAAAAATTACTGCTTCTGTACCAACAAGAAACAGTTTTCCCAACTAGTTTTTTAGCTCTTAATTTTCTAGCAATTAGTTCTGTTAATTTTAATAAAACCTGTTTAATCTCTAATAAATCTGAAGTATCATGAAAAAGAGTGTGTCTGTGACCTACACTTTTGACTTCTTCTTTTTCAAAAAAAGGAGTGATGAGTGAGTGATCTATACCTCTGCTCATATTATATAAAGTTTGCCCATAAGATTTATAGGAGGCAAGCAAAGCCTCCAGGGGGACTTTTCTTAAATCCTTAAAATTAAAAACCCCCATATTATTAAGCCTTTTTTTAATCCTGAACCCTATCCCGCAGATCTCATTTAACTCCACCCTATCTAAAACAAACTGTGCTGCCTCCTCATCTTCTATTACCACCAGTCCATCAGGTTTATATAGGGAACCAGCTAACTTTGCCATCACTTTGTTATATGAAATACCAATTGAACAAGTTATATATTCCCCCACTTCCTCTTTAATTCTTCTTTTAATATCAAGAGCAATACTCATAGCAGGACTCCGAGCGGATATTTCGAGAAATACTTCATCTATTGAAAAAACCTCCACATTAGGACTGTAATCTTTAATAATACTCAAAAACTTCTTAGTTACAGATAAATACTTATCAGAATCTCCTTTAACCAAAATTAAATCTGGACAAAGTTTTAAAGCTTCCCACATAGGCATCCCTGTTTTTACCCCAAACTTTTTGGCCTCAACTGATGCAGCCCCCACCACTGTTCTTTCCATCCTATCTCCCCCAGTTACCCCAATAGGTTTACCTCTTAGCCTGGGATTAGCCTGCTGTTCTACTGTGGCAAAAAATGAATTAAAGTCAACGTGGAGGATTAGTCTTTGCACCTTAAAATGATAATAACCCGAAGAAAAGACAAAAATCAATAACTATTTATATCAACTAAGTAATTCTGTTAATATAAATTTATGGCCGAGAATTCTGCAGGCGTGGTAGAACCCCGAACTCCTGTTTTGCATATAGAAAGTGAAATTCATCCTGCAGATGCTGACGGACAATGGAGGCTGGTAACAGAGGCTATAAAGAGAGATTTAGTAACTCAACCACAAGTAGCAGCTGCCCTTAGCAGCTTTGTAGCCACCCCAGTTTCTGAAACACTTCCCAAACAAGCGCTGGATAATATAGCTCAAACAGATCAAAGGGTTGCTAGACTAACAAATAGATACCAAGATAAACTGGGAGCAGTTTTAAATTTGCCTCCCGTACCTGATGATCAACTTGTACCTGATATTACCTATACCACCAGGCTAGAAACTGTCGGGGATATAAAAAGAAAATTGAAAGATTTTGGGCAGGAAGAAGGAAGTCCAAAGTTTGAGGAGTATTTGAGAGGAGATATTGAACTAGCCAATAAATATGGAAGATTCTCCAGGGGTATAACATTTCAAGAAAGAGAATTAATAGCTCAACGTTATCGTTTCGCAAGAGATATAAAAATACTAGCTTTAGGGGCAGAAATACTTTTACAGCCAGCTGGGAGTGTCCAATTTGATGAGTCAGGTAAAGTAACACTCCCAAGCGGTACACAAATTTCAGTTGATACAAATCAAGCTGCTCAGAGGGCAGATATGATAAATCCCTTACTTTGGGAAAAAAGAAAAAAATTAAAAGATAGAATTCACCTTATAGAAGTTGCGGGAAGAAGATATATCTTGAAGGAGAAAAAAACTGCCAGGCATACTGATACAAAAAGGCATGGTCACCAGGATGGTTTAACTTCTGGGGAGGAATTTGCTACAGCTAGGTACTTTCGTAAACATGGTTTGGTTGAAGAGGGCAGGATTATACTTAACTGGGAAAGACCTATTGGGTTTGTAACATACCCTGACGGATTCCAATTTACTATATTTGAATATGAAGAAAATTTAATAGATTCAAGTTTTTGGGGTAATATTACAACGAATTTAAGGGATCAGATAGTTGAGCATAAAGATGAATTTGAAACAGAATATAACCAAATAAAAACAGAAGCCCAAAAATATAAAGCTGATATTGAAATAAGGCCTGAGGAAGAAGCATATTATACAGCTATGCTTCAGGCCACCACAAAAGGAAGGTTTGCCTCCTCTATTAGAAGTGTTTTAAGAAGATGGATACGGAGACCTGAACCCACCTCTCTCACCAGAGCTGAAATGGAAGATCAACTGACCTTTGATCAATTTGCCTTACTAAAAGCCCACACTTTAGTTGAACAAGCCCAGGAACTTTACGATAGAACTATCTATGGAAATAATTATAACAATAATGATCAAGACGGAACTGCCTTTCGTTTCAGAACAGAAAAAGGGCTGCAGCTGGAAGCAATTGGTTTTGATTTTGAGTATTTTAGAAAGAGTGATCCTGATAAAGCAGCTGAGGACCTTGCTCGTATAACAGAATCCAGGAGAGAAGGATCATGGAAATTTCGGCATATTTCAAATATAAGAAGAATAGAAAAAGCAGCCTACAGGGCTATGCTTGCAAAAGATGGCAGGGTGCCAAAAAATATAGCCTAATCTTCCTCTACTCCTTCTAAAATCCACCTTAATTTACTAGTCTCAAACTTTAACCTGTAGAAATTTCCTCCAGAGGAGATGGAAAAGTGGTAAAATAACTCTTCACCATTTTTGGAAGTATGGATTAGGTTGATTTTCTCTATTTTAATTTTTCTTTCTTTCCAAAAAAATAAGTGAGGTTCTATGCCAGATTTTCTAAAAAACACCCACACATTAATAGGCTCATTAATCTGCATCATATTAACCATAATAACCCTAATATTACCCAAATATCAATCCCCCGCTTTAGCTATAGTTGATCCTTTATCTGTTCCTAATAATAAGTTTGGGATTCATATTATCTCTGGCTCAATTGATGAATCCTCTCCTGCTGCAGAACTTGTTAATACTAATGGTGATTGGGGCTATATTACTTTTTTAATAGAAAGTTCTCAAAGGAATGAGGGTAGGTGGCAGGAGTTTTTTAATGATCTAAGAAGAAGACACTTAATACCTATTGTCAGATTAGCTACTAAATCTAATGGTCACTGGGCAAGGCCTTATGAAAAAGAATATGAAGCCTGGGCAGATTTTTTAGATAAATTAAACTGGCCTACTAAAAATAGGTATGTAATTGTCTATAATGAGCCTAATCATGGAGCAGAATGGGGAGGGGCAGTTGATCCTAAAAATTATGCCAGAGTATTAGATCAAACAATTTCTGCCTTAAAAAACAAAAATGAAGATTTTTTTGTACTCAACGCTGGGTTTGATGCTTCTGCTCCTCAACAAACACCTAACTATATGAGTGAGGTAGAGTTTTTAAGACAAATGAATGAAGAAGTGCCTGGGATTTTTGATAAGTTAGATGGTTGGAATTCTCACTCTTATCCTAATCCAGAGTTTATAGGATCCCCTGATGCTCATGGTAGAGGTACTGTTAGAACCTGGTTTTGGGAGCTCCAACAGTTAAGAAATTTAGGTGTAACTAAAAATTTACCTGTTTTCATTACTGAAACAGGCTGGAAGCACTCTGCCGGGGTTAATTTCAACCCTAATTTCCCTTCTCCAGAAACTGTAGCTACCTACTATACTAAAGCTTTCAGTGAGGCCTGGAACCACCAAAGAATTGTGGCAGTCACCCCCTTTTTATTAACTTATCAACAACCACCTTTTGATTATTTCTCTTTTAAAGGACATCACCATTTTCATCATCACTTTCATAGTTCAAAAAACCTACCTAAAGTTAAGGGACAACCTATCCAAGAGCATAAAGCTCAATTAGTAGAAGGGGAGGTTTATTCTTCCATTGTCTCAGGAGAAATTTATAATATTTTCCTAAAATTTAAAAATATTGGTCAATCTATTTGGAGTGATCAGGTAAAACTAACCTCCATTGAAGGAGGATCAGACTTGGGAATTGAGTCAATAAAAATCCCATCTGATCTTAAAATAGAGCCAAATCAGGAATATACTTTTAACTTACAGGTCAAGGCTCCAACTAGTGGTAATTTTAAAGTTTCCCTAAATCTTTTTGAGGGTAACAATCAATTTGAATCAAAACCTGTGGAATTTACAACTGAGGTTAAAGCTCCTGTTATCTTAAAGGTTTTAACAAAACTTAAATGGAGGCAGTCACCTGCAGGAGAGTATATTTTAAGAGTTTCCGGAGCAGTAGGTGAATCTACTCAAAAAGTTTTAATAGATGAAAATGGGATCTCAGAAATTCTTGAGGCTAGACATTTGCTTCCTGATTATGATTTTGAATTTAGTTTAGAAAAGCCTTACTACAAAAGCGTTACTATTACTCAAAAACTTCAGTCCGGAGAAAATATTTTAGACTTTGGTCAGATGCAACCAAGTCTTCTAAAAACTCTTCTGACCAATCCTAAAGAATTTTGGAATTTACTGCCCTGGTCAGAATAATAAACTTATAGTATAATTCACATCTATGCCAGAGCTACTTATAAAAGTAACAACTAGGGAAATCACTCATTGGTTAAGAGATAGACAGCCTAATTTAACTGTTGTTGCAACTGAAGTTGCTACCAGGAGAGACTGGGGGTTGGAGAAAAACAGAAGGGAGTACCAGGGAGAATTTACAGGCACTGGATTATGTAACGTTGTGGTTGCAGCTCAAGAACAAGCTCTAATTGGGGAGTTTGGGGATGATGTAAATACTCAACCTCTATTTCTCTATGCTAAGCGAAGAGATATAGAAACTTATGATAACCCTCCCCAACCACGCAAGGGCCACTGGATATTAGCATATAGAGCTAGAGGAGAACAGGAGTGTGCAGTCGCTGATCCCACTTTTAGACAGCTTCAGATTACCACCAACCCTCATAAAATGTTAATTGGATTTCCTGAGAGACAAATCCCGAGAATATATGGGGCATTTTTTATCCCCGGGGCAGTTGAAGGAGGCGGGGCTCTTAATGCAGCTATTCTTCAGGGAATTGAGGTAGGTATCACTCCTGTAGAAGTTACTGATTATCAAGAACTTATAAAAGCACTTAGGTAATATTGATCTATTTTGACCTATTTGATCATAGTTGACGAAGTATCCATTTAAGTTATATAAATATAAGACCTGTAAAAAAGATTAAATCGTAAGATCTAATCTTTCAATCAGTTGAAAGACTGATTAACAGGTTTCTAAGAATCCGGCGCAAGCCGGATTTTTAGTTGAGAAAATGCTAAAATATTAAAACATGGTGGCTGTAGCTCAAAAGTAGAGCGTCTGTTTGTGGAACAGAAAGTAGCGGGAGCGTTACCCGTCAGCCACCCCAGTATATTTTAGCTTTAAAAATACTACACCCCTGAGGGGAAGTTTGAACCCAAGAAAGGTAAAATGGTTATTGAATCCCATATTTACGAAAGGTTTTATTAATACCTACTAAAGAAGACATAACTTCATTTGCTCCACTTTCTTTTAACTTATTTTGTAACTCAGGATTTGAATTAACTCCAAAAACAACCATGCCTGCATTTATACCGGCCTGAACTCCACTTGGTGCATCTTCAAAAACCAAACTACTAGAAGGATTAACCTTAAGTTTGTGTGCTGCTAAGAGAAAGATGTCCGGTGCAGGCTTTCCATTTTTTACTTCATGGGAAGTTGTTATTGAACTTATATAGTTATCTAGTGCAAAATGCTGAAGAAATTTTTTAACTCTTTCCGTAGTATGTCCTCCTGTTGCTATAGCAAGTTTTAGTTTTTTAGCTGCTAAGTATTTAACTAAATAATCTACACCAGGCATAAGTCTAGGATTTTTATCAAATAGTTCGCTAAAAGTTTTCTGTCTTTCTGACAAAAGAGTAGACTCATCATCTGAAAGCTTAAATTTTTTCTTGAAAAGCTCAACCGTAGCATG